>ERZ1034969.53-NODE-53-length-76350-cov-11.393761_pt1 | contig 76350 bp, 63 predicted proteins | sample MGYA00520624_ERZ1034969 | MGnify/ENA primary metagenome ERZ1034969 (study PRJEB33766, sample SAMN09781776) | gut metagenome | biome: gut microbiome | host: Homo sapiens | place: Madagascar | study: EMG produced TPA metagenomics assembly of the PRJNA485056 data set...
CCGACATGGCCAACCGCGTGCAGAAGTTCATCGACTGCCGCTCCAAGGACAAGGGCCGCCGCGAGGTCTACATCGTAGAGGGCGACTCGGCAGCAGGCGCCATCCGCACGTCGCGCGACGCCGAGTTCCAGGGCGTCATGCCGGTGCGAGGCAAGATCCTCAATTGCCTGAAGGAGGATTACCCGCGCATCTTCAAGTCCGAGATCATCATGGACCTGCTGCGCGTGCTTGGCTGCGGCGTGGAGGTTAACGACCGCCGCATGAAGAACCTTGGCACCTTCGACCTGGACAACCTGAACTGGAGCAAGGTCATCATCTGCACCGACGCCGACGTCGACGGCTACCATATCCGCACGCTTATCCTGGCCATGCTTTATCGCCTGGTGCCCACGCTCATCCGCGAGGGGTTCGTCTACATCGCCGAATCGCCGCTGTACGAGATCAACTGCAAGGAGAAGACCTACTTCGCCTACACCGATCTTGAGAAGAACAACATCCTGAAGGAAATCGACGGGCAGAAGTGCTCCATCAACCGCTCCAAGGGTCTTGGTGAGAACGATCCCGACATGATGTGGCTCACCACCATGAACCCCGAGACGCGTCGCCTGATCAAGGTGGAGCCCGAGGATGTCGAGCGCATGGAAACCATGTTCAACCTGCTGCTGGGTAACGACGACGAGGGCCGCAAACGTCACATCGCCGAGCATGGCAGGGAATACCTCGACCAGCTTGACCTGCAATAAGGCGCCTTTCGCAAGGCTGTTGAAGATCTAAACCGGCGGCCGCCCGCAAGACGGCGCCCGCCCATTCGCATCAAGGGGAGACCGTGGCAAGAAAGACCAAAGCACAACCGAAGAAGAAGCATGTGGACAACCCCAACGTGATCGGCCTGCACTCCGAGGTTTTGGAGCAGCCCATCACGCAAACCCTCGAAGTGAACTACATGCCCTACGCCATGAGCACCAACGTGTCCCGCGCGTTCCCGGAGATCGACGGGTTCAAGCCGTCGCACCGCAAGCTTCTGTACACCATGTACAAGATGGGCTTGCTCAACGGCGCGCGCCAGAAGAGCGCCAACATCGTCGGCCAGACCATGAAGCTCAACCCCCACGGCGATTCGGCCATCTACGAAACCATGGTGCGCCTTGCCACGGGCAACGAAGCTTTGCTCACGCCCTTCGTGGAATCCAAGGGCAACTTCGGTAAGTACTACTCCGGTGACCTGAGCTACGCCGCCTCGCGTTACACTGAGGCGAAGCTTTCCCCCATTTGCGCCGAGATCTTCAAGGACATCGACAAGGACCCGGTCGACTTCATGGACAGCTACGACGGCGCCATGAAGGAGCCGCGCCTGCTGCCCACCACGTTCCCCAACATCTTGGTGTCGGCGAACAAGGGCATCGGCGTTGCCATGGCCTCCGACATTTGCGGCTTCAACTTGAACGAAGTGTGCGAAGCCACCATGCACTTCCTTGAGGACCCTGACTGCGACCTGCAGAAATACATGCCTGCGCCCGACTTCTCTACCGGCGGCGAGATCATCTACCGCCGCGAGGAGATGGATCGCATCTACAACACGGGCCTGGGCAGCTTCCAAATCCGCTCGCGCTGGCGCTACCTGCCCGACGAGCGCATCATCGAGGTGTACGAGATCCCTTACACCACGAAAACCGACATCATCATCGAGCGCATCGTCAAGCTGGCGAAAGAGGGGAAGGTGCGCGAGATCGCCGACATCCGCGATGAGACCGACCTTTCCGGCCTGCGCATCGCCATCGACCTGAAGCGCGGCGTCGACCCCGAGCTGCTCATGGCGAAGCTGTTCCGCTCCACCACGCTGCAGGATTCGTTCTCGTGCAACTTCAACGTGTTGGTGGACGGGTATCCGCGCGTTATGGGCGTGCGTCAGATTCTGCAGGAGTGGGTTGCGTGGCGCGTGGATTCCACGCGGCGTCGCATGAATTTCGACCTGGGGAAGAAGAGCGACCGACTGCACCTGCTGCACGGCCTTGAGGCTATTTTGCTGGACATCGACAAGGCCATTGCCATCATCCGCAACACCAAGCTGGAGGCCGAGGTCGTGCCGAACCTGATGAAGGGCTTCGGCATCGACGAGGTGCAGGCCGAGTTCGTGGCCGAACTGAAGCTGCGCAACATCAACGAGGAGTACATCCTCAACCGCACAAAGGACATCGCGAAGCTGGAAGGCGACATCGCCGAGCTGAAGGAGGTCCTGGCCAGCGAGCAGAAGATCAAGCAGGTCATCAGCGACGAGCTTGCCGCGGTGAATAAGAAGCACGTGGCGCCGCGCAAAACGGGCCTGGTCGAGCCGGGCGACATCGTGGAAGTCAGCCTGGAGCCCGAGGTGGAGGAATATCCCGTCACCATGATGCTCTCGCGCGACGGCTACCTGAAGAAGATGACCGAGCGCGTGCTGCGCAAGGCCACCACGCTGAAGTACAAGGACGGCGACGAGCCCTTCATCGAGTTCCCGTCGTCGAACACCCACGAGCTGCTGGTGTTCACCGATCAGCGCCAGGTGTACAAGTGCAAGGTGGCGCAGTTCGAAGACACCAAGTCGGCGCAGCTGGGCTCGTACCTGCCCACCGACCTGGGGATGGATCCCGACGAGAGCGTGATCTGGGTAATCGACCCCGAGGACTACAAGGCCGACGTGTTGTTCGTATTCGAGAACGGCCGCGTGGCGCGCGTGGCCTTGGCGGGCTACGTAACGAAGACCAACCGCAAGCGCTTGAAGAACGCCATCTACGGCGGCAGCAAGCTGTTGTTCGCAACTGTGCTGAAAGAGGACCGCGACCTGGCCTTGGTGTCAAGCGACCAGCGTTTGATCAACTTCAACACCTCGCTGCTGAAAACCAAGACCACCAACAGCACGCAAGGTGTTCTGGCATTCACTGCGAAGAACGGCCGCATTGTGACCATGGTGGGCACGGCCGAGGAGTTCCTGGGCGGTACCGCCAGCGTGGAGAAATTCCGCGCGGCAAGCCTGCCCTCCTCCGGCTCGCCCATGAAGGAAACGGACATGAAGAGCCTGTTCGACTTGGAGTAGCGTGCAGGCATGAGACGGCCGGCGCGGGGCGATACGCTTCACGCCGGCCGTTTGATTTGACTGCTGTTCTGTTTTATCCGTTGCCGTTTTGTCGCGCCTCGGTTTGCGGTCAGCGCTGTTGTTAGCTGCGAGCTAATGGGTCGGTGCAGATGTCTCGAGGGCCGATTCGGGCACTGCTGCCGAATCGGTTAGGAGGCTTGCGGGGCGCTTTCGTAAGGTTTGGCGTACTGAGAGCGGGCATGCTTGCAAGGTCTATGTAAGGCGGGTGCCTCATACTCAAGGTGATTCGATACTTGAGACCTGAGCGAGGCGGTTCTATAATGCAAGACAAAAGTAGTGCCTTATGAACGAGGTATTCGTGCACGAGCATGCGCTCATGCACGGGCTGTCCGAGGAGCAGGTGCTGCACGCGTGGCGAAATGCCGTATCGGTTGCTCGACGCGGTTGTGAAAGCGGCGAGGTCGATTTCGTGGCCATTGGATTCGATCAGCATGGCAGGGCCATTGAGATGACGGGACGGATAAAATCGTTCGGTGTGCTGATATTCCATGCAAACACGCCGCCGACGACGCGTGCACTCAAGGAATTGGGGTTGGGAGGGGGCGATCGTGGCTGTGGTCACTGATAAGGATCTGCGCTCTCGATTCTCGTTTTCGGAAAACGAGATAGCGCAGTTGCATGCAGACGCTGAAAAGTACGAAAGCGGCGAATGGCCGGAGGGCGAGACCGTGCTTATCGGTAGGCCGTGCGTGTACGGCGAACGTATGAAGTCCATAACGTATCGCGACACCGAAGCGGAGGTTCGCCGCATGGACGAGCGTGCGAAAAGCCTGTCCATGAGCCGTTCCGACTACTTGCGCTATCTAGTGCGCAAAGACTTAGAAGGTTGATTCTGCTTGCGGGATCGTTGTTTTCTTGTTGTAGATGCCGGCAATGGCTCCAGGCAAGCAGTGTCGCTGGATGCCCGTTGATGAGATGTTCGCAGATGCGCACATTCGCCAGGTTAATGGCGATGCGATAATCGCTGTGCGCGATTAGTTGTTGACGCGACCGCGAAAATGCCCTTGCTGTCCCGTGCATAGTACAGCTATTGGAAATCCTTGCGAGATGATGGTACATGGTCTGAGCTGTGCGCGGAGCAGGCCCTGTGATGCGGCTTTCAACGAAAGGGGTTGCGTGATGAAGGTGCTGCATGTTTCCGATTTGCATATCGGGAAGCGCGTTAACGGCATGTCGATGCTGGACGATCAACGCTATATTTTGCGGCAGATACTGGATATTGCGGAGAAGCACCAGGTCAGCGTGCTGCTGATTGCCGGCGACATCTACGACAAGGCATCGCCGAGCGCCGAGGCGGTCACCGTGTTCGACGCGTTTTTGACCGATGCGGTGGCGGCGGGTTTGCGCGTGCTGGCCATCCCCGGCAACCATGATTCCGCCGAGCGCATCGCCTATGCGCAGGGGCTGTTGGAGAAGCAGGGCGTTTGCCTGCCTCCGGTGTATGCGGGCGAAGTCGAGCGGGTTGAGCTTGAGGATGAGCACGGGCCGGTGGAGTTCTGGCTGCTGCCGTTTTTGAAGCCCGGCGACGTGCGCAGGTTCTTCCCCGATGAGGAAATCGGCGACGACTATTCGGCCGCGTTGCGTGCGGTGCTGAGCGCGTGCGATATCGACCAGGGGAAACGCAACGTTGTGCTGTCGCACCAGCTGGTGACGGCGTACGGCACGGCGCCCGATCGCGCCGACGACGAGATCAAGCTGGGCGGCATGGATAACGTGGACGTGTCGGTGTACAACGCGTTCGACTACGTGGCGCTCGGGCATGTGCACCGCTCGCAGCGCGTGGGGCGCGACACCGTGCGTTATTCGGGCTCGCCGCTGAAGTATTCGTTTAGCGAAGCGCGGTATGGCAAGAGCGTGGCGCTGGTTGAGCTAGGGGAGAAGAAACCGGGCGATGACGTGGGCGAATGCGTATCGTTCGAGCTGATTCCGCTCGTGCCGCTGCATGACGTGCGCGAGGTTCGCGGCACGCTGGCGGATGTGCTGGCGATGGGTGCCGCAGCGGGCGGTTCGCTGGTGGATGCCGGAGTTTCGGCTGGCGGCGCCAACGATGGGAAGGCGGCGGATGACGCCAACGACGAGGCGGCGCTGGCCGATGGCGCCGGTGATGCGGCTGTGCAGGCTGACGATGTGTCCGCGCCGGCCGCCGCGGTGCGCGATGTCTCACAGGACTACCTACACATCACGCTTTCCGATGAGCATCCGCAGTTGGACGCTATGGCGAAGATCCACGAAGTGTTCCCCAACGCCATGATGCTGGACTATGACAATGTGACGGTGCTTGTCGACCGCCCGCAAACTCAGCTTACGGCGGACCCCGACAGCATGGACACGTTGGAGATGTTCGGCGCCTTCTATGAAAGCCAGGTGGGCAATCCCCTGGATGATGAGCAGCAAGATTTCGCGCGCAAGCTGATCGCGAAGGTTGAGGACTCGGCCGCAAAAGGCCCCGATGGGCAGGAAGAGGGTGCGCAATGAAGCCGCTGAAGCTGACCATGTCCGCGTTCGGACCGTATTCTGGCGAGACGGAAATCGACTTTCGGACGCTTGGCTGCTCGGGTGTGTACCTGGTGTGCGGCGACACGGGCGCGGGCAAAACCATGATCTTCGACGCCATCTGCTTCGCGTTGTTCGGCGAGGCAAGCGGCGACAGCCGAAACGGTGCCCGGTCTTCCGCAAGTTTGCGCAGCGATTTCGCCGATCCGGCAAGCAAAACGTTCGTTGAGCTGGAGTTCTCCTATCGCGGGCAGACCTATCGCGTAAAGCGCAATCCCGATTACGAGCGTGCTAAGAAGCGCGGCGAAGGCACCACGAAAGAGCCTGCGAACGCGGAGATCGAGCTCCCTGACGGGCGTTGCATCAGCGGCGTGCGCAAGGTGAACATGCAGGTGGAAGAGCTGCTGGGCATCGATGCGAACCAGTTCAAGCAGATCGTCATGCTGGCGCAGGGCGAGTTTCGTAAGCTGCTCACGGCCGACACGGCAACGCGCGAGGGCATCTTCCGCAAGCTGTTCGCCACGCAAAAGTACGAGATGCTGCAAGATCGCCTGGGCGAGGAGTGCCGCAAACTCGAGCGCGAGAACGAGAAGCTGAAAAGCGAGGTTTTGCGGTGCGCGCAAACCGTCCGTTTTGCGGCAGAGGATGCGCGCGAGGAGGAGCTTGACGAGCGCCGTCGCAGCGGAGCGCCTATGGGCGCGTGGCTGGTCGAGCTGCTTGAGGGGCTTTTGACGCGCGATAAGGCAGAGTCTGCGCAGCTCAGCGAGCAGGTCGAGGAGTTGCGTCGAAAATGGGCGGATGCTAATGCGCTGGTGAAGCAGGTGAAGAACCGTCCGCGTTACGAGCAGGAACGTGCGGCGCTTGCCGAAGAGGTCGCCCAGCACGAGGGGCGGACGGAAGGTTTGCAGGCGGCGCTGCAGCAGGAGTGCGCGCACGATGCCGAACGCCTGGAGGCAACCGAGCGCGCGGCGGTTATCGAGGGGACGTTCGCGAAATACCAGGCGCTGCAGCGCGCTGACCAGGCTGTTTCGGCTGCGAAGGAAGCGTTGTCGCGTGCTGAGCGGGTTTCCGAGACCGCGCAGGAAGCTGCCGGCAAGGCGGAGGAACAGCGGGCGCAGGCGGCGCAGGCCGTGGAGAAGCTTGCGGGCTCGGACGTTCGCCAGGCGCAGGCGAAGGCCGCGTTCGATGCGGCGCAGCTGCGCGTGAATGCTGCGGGCGAGGCGCTTGCGGGTGCGAAAGACTTTGCTGCCAAGGTTGCGGCGGCGCAAAAGGCGCAAAAGCAGGTGCAAACCTTGCTGGAGCAGGAAGAGTCGCTGGTTGCGGCCGAACGCAAAGCGCAGGATGCGGTTGCGCAGGCGAAGGCGGCAAGCGAGTCGTTCGCCGGTGCGGACGTTGCGCTGAGCGAGGCGGGCGCTGCGCTCGATCGCGCGTTGCGTGCGGAGCAGGATGCTTCTCGGGCGGTGCAGCGTCGCGACGAATTGCGGCAGGCGGCTCAGGCTGCGGCCGAGCCGTATCGCCAGGCTGTCGAGCAGCTTAAAGCCGCAGAGACCGTGCATGACAAGGACCTGGCGCAGGTGCAGCAGCTGCAAAAGGCCCAGCGCGCGGGCCGCGCGGGCCTGCTTGCGGCGGATTTGCGGGACGGCTCGCCCTGTCCGGTGTGCGGTTCGGTGCATCATCCGTCGCCGGCACAGGCGGAGGCCAGCATCCCGAGTGATGATCAAATAGACAAGGCGACCGTCGTTGAGGCTGCGTCGAAGAAGGCCGTTGACCAGGCGGCGCGCGAAGCCGAGGGCGCCAAGACTCGTTGCGAGACCGCGCAGCTTGCGCTCGATGAGTTCGACAAGGAGCATGGCGGCGAGCAAAGCATCACGCAGGCCCTTGCGCAAGCGCGCGATGGCGTTGCGGCTGCAAAACGAGCGAAGGCCGATGCGCAGCTGCGCTGCGACGAGGCGGCGCACGCGGCGAAAGCGCTTGCCGCCGTCGAGGCGGCGCATGAGCGTTCTGCAACGGCGTTGTCGCAGGTCAAGGATGCCCGCCAGGCTGCAGAACGCGACCATGCGTCGGCCGATGCCGAAGCCCGCGCCCTCCGGGAGCGCCTGGCCGTCGTTTCCGTAGACGAAGCCCAGCGTGCGTTCGAGAACGCGCAGCATGACGCGAGCGTTGCGCAAACCGAGCTGAACAACGCTGAGCGCGCTGTCTCCGCATTCGTCTCCGCGCAACACGGCCAGCAAGCTGCGGAAGAAGCCGTGAAGCAGGCGGCGGAGCAAGTGCGCAAGGCCGAGGAGGCGCTGCAAAACCAAACGCAGGCACAGCAGCTTGCCGAGCAGGAGGCGAAGCATCTGCGCGCCGACCTGGATTTCCCCTCGCTCGAGACAGCGCAAACCGAGGCAGCGCGGCTGCGCCAGCAGGCGGACAGCCTGAAGCGCAAGCGCGATGCGGCCCAGCAGGCGGTCGAGCAGAATGCGCAGCAGCTAGCCACCAAGCGCGAACTGCTGGCGGCGAAGGACAAACAGCTGACCGAGTTGCCTGCCGGCGACGCCGTCGCAGCGGCCAAGGAGCGTAGCGAATACGAGGAGCAGGGCAAACTGGCCAACGAACGCCTTGGCGCCGTGAACCTGCGCGTTTCCGCGAACGGGGAGTGCCTCGAGCATCTGCGCAAAACGTTGAAGCGCGCAGGCGACATCGAGGAGCGCTACGGCCGGATCAAGCTGATGGCCGATGCAGCGAACGGCAACCTGACCGGGCGCGCAAAAGTCCGCTTCGAGGCGTACGTTCAGGGCATGTACTTCGATAAGGTGATCGCGGCGGCAAACCAGCGCCTGCGCGTGCTGACGGCGGGCCAATTCGAGCTGGTGCGCTGGTCGGAGTCCACGGGCAATTCGAAGGCGGGCCTGGGGCTGTACGTCATCGACAGCTTCACGGGGCGCGCCAGGGATGCGTCGTCGCTTTCGGGCGGCGAATCGTTCCAGGCGTCGCTATGCTTGGCGCTGGGGCTTTCCGACATCGTGCAGGCGCACGCCGGCGGCATCGAGTTCGACACCATGTTCGTGGACGAGGGCTTCGGCTCGCTCGACCAGGGTGCGCTCGGCAACGCTATCAGCCTGCTGTCCGACCTGTCGGGCGGCAACAAGCTGGTGGGCATTATCAGCCACGTGGAGGACCTGAAGGCGAACATCCCCAAGCGAATAACTGTGACCAAAACACAATCCGGTTCCACCGCAAAAGTGGAAGCCTAAGGGCATTGCAAATGAATCGACGGCTTTTGCGCTAGGCGATGCCTGGCGCAAAAGCCGTCACGTTTAGGCCGGGCAACACCCGTCGCAAAAGCCGTCGAGATCAGGTCGGGCAACACCTGCTGCAAAGGTCGCCTGATTCAGGTTCGCTAGTGTCTTCTGCCGCACCCCTCGATGGTCAAAACTTGCATCAGCTGCAAGTTTTGACTATGCCATCGACGAAACTTGCAAATCCGACAAGTTTCGTCGATGTGCGCAGTAGGCACCGACGGCGCGCAGTGTGCCGGACGTTTAGGGTCTGACAGTTAGTGCTACGTCCCCTAAATGTCAGACCGGGCGGCAAGCGTCAGACCGAAAGGCGCTGGGCGGCTTTCCCGGCTCTACCTATGCAGCAGGAAATCGATGACGTTCACGATCTCGATGCCATCGATGTCCGCGGGATAGGTTCCTTCCGCGACCACTACGATTTTGCGGTATTCGTCCCCGATGCGCTTGAGGGGCGCAAGCTCGCGCCGCATGGTTTCCTCGTCGCGCATGTCTTCGGTGACCTGGACGTACATTTTCTGGTGAGGCTTTGTGGCAACGAAATCGACTTCTCCGCCCCGCAAATGTCCCACTAGCACGTCGTAATCATCGAAGACAAGCTGGTTGTACACCAGGTTTTCGAGCACACGCCCGGTGTCGGTGTTTCGGTAACTGTCCAGGTAGCTGCGCATGCCTGCGTCTGCAATGTAGTACTTGCCGCCCGTTTTCAGCAGCTCGCGTCCTTTAATGTCGTAACGCTGCACGCGGTTGAACAGATAGGCTTCCACAAGCGTGGAAATATAAAAATCCGTAGTGGCCCTGTTGGTCGACTCGCCGTCCGCCTTCAAAGTGCCCGCAATCTTGTTCGAAGAGGTTTCGTTTCCGATATTGTCGGCTAAAAACGCGCAAATCCGCTCAAGCACGGAACGATTGCTCACAGCCCGCAAGCCTTTTCGCTGGGCGCGCGTCATGATATCGCGAACGATGATCGTCTGGTAGATGCTGCGCAAGTATTCGCGATGTTTCGCCTCGTTAGGTTCTTGAAGCGCAAGGTAGGGGAAGCCGCCGAACATGCGGTACTGGTCGAACAAGCTGGAAAGGGTGGCGAAGGAACCGTCCGCGAACAGGGCTATGTCGGAGCCGGTTTTACCGGCGGGTTGCCACGATGCGCCACGAAAATCCAGGTATTCGGCGAACGTGAGCGGCTGCATGGCGATTTCGACGTAACGACCGGAGATGAGCGTCGCAAGCTCACTGGACAGCAAAAACGCGTTCGACCCGGTGACATAGATGTCGCAATCGGCGTCTACACGCAGCGCGTTGATCGCCTTTTCCCATCCTTCGACGTTTTGCAGCTCATCGAAGAACAGATAGGTATGCGGCTGACCTGCGATGCGACCGACCACAAGATCGTAAAGCTCGCGATAATCGGCGATGCTTGCAAGCTCCATCGACTCCATTTTGAACGTGAACAGGCGATTCTCGGGAACGCCTTGCGCGGCAAGGTGCTCTCGCATCATGTCAAGCAGGGTCGATTTCCCGCAACGGCGAATGCCCGTGACCACTTTCACCAGGTCGGTGTCTTGGAACGCGATAAGCTTGTCCAGGTATTTTTGCCGAACGATCATACGGCCCACCTCCCAGTCGATTCCTTGCGTTATGGACACGATAGTCAAAACTTGCATCTGCTGCAAGTTTTGACTATGCTATCGACGAAACTTGCAAATCCAACAAGTTTCGTCGATGCGCGAGAGCGCCCGAGGCGCAGTTTCGCTTCAAATGATGCATCGACAACGGAAGTGAAATGTAATTCACTTCCACTAATGCGCATCTAACGGAAGCGAAATCTATTTCACTTCCATAAAGCCTTACCTAACGGAAGCGAAATCTATCTCACTTCCATAAAGCCTTACCTAACGGAAGCAAAACACAATTCGCTTCCGTTATACTAGCCACAAGAGAAACGAAACTACATCAGTTTCCCTATTCAAAACCATCATGGAGGCGAAACGGAGGGGCGCATGGGCGGCAACGGCGAGCTGGGCTATCAATGGGAGCCCGTGGGTTACGAGGAGCTTGCGTGGCGGGTTGACCCCGATGCGTTGGAGGGCGTGCCGAAGTCGCGTCGTCGGAAAATCACTGGAACGTATCGCGCGGCGGTTCCGTTTGAGCTGCGTGACAAGGGCATCCTCATCCCCGCCGAACTGCAAAGCCGCATGGAGGAAGTTGCCTTCCTGCTTGTTCGCTTCGATGCGCAGCAGGAAGCCCGCGGCTACGATTTGCCAGCTTTGCTGTTGCGCAGCGAGTCGGCGGCGAGCTCGCAGATTGAGAACATGACGTCGAGTGTGCGCAACGTTGCCCTGGCCGAGCTGTCGAGCGATGTGGCGCAAAACGCCCGCATCATCGCTGGAAACGTTGCAGCCATGCGCGCCGCGCTCGGCTTTTCGGGAGAGCTTTCGGTTGAGCGCATCCGCGAGGTGCACGAAGCCCTGATCACACGCGGCGGACAGGATGGGCAAGACGCGGGTTTGTCGTTCGGCGGCTGCTTGCGTGACGAGCAGGTTTGGGTTGGCGGCACCGCGTATAGCCCGCACGGCGCGCTGTTCGTGCCGCCGTGCGCCGACCGCGTGCTCGGCTGCCTTGATGATCTGGTTGCTTTCGTGAACGGCAGCAATATGCCCTCTATCGCGAAAGCTGCTGTCGTGCACGCGCAATTCGAGACGATTCACCCGTTCATCGACGGAAACGGCCGCACGGGCAGGGTCCTCCTGCATGCTATCCTGCGCAGCTCCGACGTGCTGCGGCACGCAAGTTTGCCCATTTCGGCCGGGCTTTTGCACAACATTGACGCGTACATGGACGCCATCGTTCAGTTCCAGGCCGGCAATCCGCTTGCAATCGTCGAGCAGCTGGTCGACGCACTTGAGCTTGCGGTGGCCGTCGGGAACATGGTCGCTCGGGACATCGACGGGGTGTTCGCGGAATGGGCGGAGTGCATGCACGAGCGCAAAGGGTCCGCCTTGCTTCGCTTGCCCAACCTGCTGGCGAAGCAGCCGGTGGTGAACGGTTCGTTCGTGGCCGAAGAGCTGGGAGTCTCCATGCGCACAGCCGCAACGATCATAGAAAGAGCATGCGAAATGGGGATGCTCAGCCCCATGGGAAACCGTCGCCGCGGAGTGTTTTACCAATGCGACGAGCTTATAGCCGTGCTTGAGGACGTGTCATCCATGCAGGGAATCCGCCGCATTCTGGCGGGGAAGCAGGGGTAGTTGGCGAAAGCCGCTGAGGTGCCGACTGCCGACCGCGGGGACGCGCCCGCGAGTCGCCGGGCCGCCCGCTACCTCACCCGATACTTCGCTAGCGTGGCCTTCAGCTTCTCGATCTCGATCGGCTTGGACAGGTGGTCGTTCATGCCGGATTCCTTGGCTCGTGCTACGTCCTCGATGAAGGCGTTGGCGGTCATGGCGATGATGGGCACGTCGACGGCGTCGGGCTTGTCGCACAGGCGGATGGCGCGCGTGGCCTCGTAGCCGTTCATCTCGGGCATCATGACGTCCATGAGGATGGCATCGAACGCGCCGGCGGGCTTGGCTTGGAACAGCTCGAGCGCTTCCTTGCCGTTGGCGGCGGTGGTGACCAGCGCGCCGTCATGTTCCAGCAGCGTCTGGGCGATCTCGGTGTTCAGCTCGTTGTCCTCGACCAGCAGGATGCTCATGCCGCAAATGTCGCATTCTTCGGCATCGGTCGACGCTTCCAGGGCCTTCTCCGGCGTGCGGTTGATCACAAACGGTAAGTCCACGGTGAACGTGGTGCCCTGGCCCAGCTCGCTTTTCACGGAAATGGTGCCGCCCATGTTCTTCACGAGCGCCTTCACGATGGGCATGCCCATGCCCGTGCCCTGGTAGTTGCTGCGTGCGTCGTCGTTGGCCTGCGCGAACGGCTCGAACAGGTGCTTGAGGAACTCCGGCGACATGCCGATGCCCGTGTCGCTGATGATGAAGCGGTAGACGACCCTGTCCCCGACCAGGTCCATCTGCTCGGCCGAGCAGTGCACGGAGCCGCCGGGCTTGTTGTACTTGATGCAGTTCTCCACCAGGTTCAGGAGCACGCGGCGTACGTGCAGGGGGCTGCCGTACACGTCGGGGTAGGTGAAGGTGTCCGGGCCGCTGGTGGTCAGCGTGACGTCGCGGCTGTTGGCGCGGATCTGCCCCAGCACGAAGATGTCGCGGCAAAGGTCCGTCAGGTTGAACGGCAGGTTCTCAAGCTCAACGGCGTGGTCCTCGATTTTGCTCATCTCCAGGATGTCGTTGATCAGCGTGAGCAGATGATTGGCCGCTACCTTGGCTTTCTCGCGGTTCTGGCTGTTCGCCTCCGCGTCGTCAGGATGCTGCCCGTTGAGCTCCAAAAGCCCCAAGATGCCGTTGAGCGGCGTGCGGATGTCGTGGCTCATGCGGGAAAGGAACGCGGTTTTCGCGGCACTGGCCTCCTGCGCCCTGCGTTGCGCCTCGCGCGCGCTGTGCAGCGCCCACGCCAGGATGGCGATGGCGCCCACAAACAACGCGCCGATGCCCGTGAGGATGGCCACGCGGTTGTGCTCGACGAACTGGGCGAACTTGGATTGCCCGTCGGAATAGGAATAATGCGAGTACGCGCTTGCCGCGATGTCGTCGGCGGCGCTGACGATGCCCTTGTTCACGATGCTGAGCAGCTGCGCGTCGCCTTGCCGCATCCAGCAAGCCAGCTCGATGCTCCTGGGCATCTCGGCGGTGACCAGGCTGCCCAGATCGACCTCGTCGCGCAGCGTGTCAAGCCCGGTGACGGTCATGATCATGCACGTTGCCTTGCCCGCCTTGATGGCGTCGACGCATGTATGCGCCGTGGGGTATTGCGTGATGGTGGCTTCGGGGTAGCGTACGTGCAGGTCGCTGCTGTCCAGCAGCGAACGGTCGTGGAACGCGATGTTCTTCAGCGCGTCGTCAAGGTTGCCGCCCGTGTAGATGGCCACAAGCGAGGTGGTGGTTACTGCCGACGACTGAATGAACCCCGCCTGCTCGGCAAGCCAGTAGTCCATGTTGACGGGCATGGCCACGTCCACGGTGCCGTCGCGCAGCGCGTCAGTGAGCTCCTTGTTCGACTCGAACGGCACGGCGTTCACCGTGATGCCGTATTGTTCCTCCAACGTGCTGACCAGGGCGGAAAGCGAGCCCTCGATCTGCCCGTCCTCCCCCTGATTAGAGAACGGCAGCAGGTTGTCCAAGTACCCGAAGGTGATAGTGTTGCCGTGGTCGGCAAGCCAAGCGCTCTCGGGGCCGTTCAGCGCCGACGAGCCGCTGTTGCGCGCGGAATAGCGGGTTTTGGCCTCGTCGTTGTAGCGCGGGTTGGTGCTTCTGAGCATGGCCATGGCCGTGTTGATGTCGTCCATAAGGTCCTGGCGCGATTTGGGCACGGCGAAGAAGTAGTTGCTCTCGCCCACGGAGAACACGGGCATGGCGTCGGCCGACGAGATGGTGTCGTTCATGATGATGGCGTCCACCTCGCCGGAAGAAAGCGCGTCGAACAGCGCATTGCCGCTGCTGTAATAGCGGTAGTCGCAGCTGATGCCCTGATTCTCGATCCATTGCTTGCCCACTTCGGTTTGCACGACGTCGGGGTTGACGCCGATGGTTAAGCCGTTGAGCGCGGCCGGGTCGCCCGCCCCCAGCGCATCGTTGGTGGGTTTCGCGCAGATGTAATAGTGCTCCATGCCCTGAGGGTTCGACGAGAACAGCAGCTTCTCGGCGCGCTCGGGCGTGTAGGAGATGTTGGGCATGAGGTCGATCTCGCCGTCCTTGAGCTTCTGTATAAGCTCGGGGAAGGTGCCGGGGATGTACTCGTATTTCCATCCGGGGGTGTAGTAGGACAGCGTTTGCAGGTACTCGTAGCCCCAGCCGGACATGTATTCGCCGGGCATGCCGTTTTGGAAGCCCTGGTTGCTGATCAGCCAGCCCACGCGCACGGTTTTGACCTCGGGGGAATCGGATTGCGAAGCGGTGTCAGGGGACTCCTCCTGGGCGAAAGCCAGGCCAAGCGGCGCCAGCGAGACGCAGGTGACGGCCAGTACCGCGCTCAGCGCAAGCGCGACGGCGCGTCGGCCAACGGCGCGGAGCGTGTACAAGTGTTTCAAGACGGTCTCCCCCAAATGATAAGCGCAGAAGCAATGCAGAAGCGATTCTAGCAGATGAATCGGGGAACGCGGGGAGAGCGGCCCCAGCAAAGGCCGCGGAAATGGCAAGCCGCATGCCGGGGCCGCCCCATGCAGGCCGCGGAGGAATGCGCGCTCGCGTCATCAGGGGAAACGCGGTAAACGTCGGCGGGGGTAAGCGGAAGCGCCGCCAACGCGCCGCGCCCGGAAGCACCCCTTCGCCCGCTGTGGAACGGCTCTCACAAAGACCCACATAAAACCGCGCTTATTGCAGAAACATGTGCTCTCGGGACATTGCATGCGAAGATGTAGGGGGCATAACAGCATTTTTACAACACAGCAAATATTCTCGTGTATTATTGCGAGATGGAAAACAAGCCGATGGCCCGTTTTCTGCATCATGTCGGGGCCACCGCATCGCAAAAGATGTCGTGCCACTGACACTGCGGCGAAACCCCATCAGCGCGTTTTCCGTAGGCCGGCACGCCCCAGGCGCAGCAGCCTGCACCATACCAGGGTGCCCTGAACAGCATCGCGTTCGGTGTTCGTTGGCGCCAGGGGAATGAATGCGTTTTCCAACAGCCACCTGCCGCACCATGGCGGGCTGGCGCAGCCATCCCAAAATTCAGGAAGCTAAGCGGAAAGGGGCGGCCCATGTGGTACGTCGTGCAAGTTGAGACCGGCCGCGAGAAGACGGCATGCGACGACATCAAGCAGGCAGCCGACGACGTGCTGGACGAATGCTTCGTCCCGCAGTACCTGACCGGCAAAAGGCGACCCGATGGCACCTGGATACCTTCGAAGGAGCGCTTGTTCCCTGGCTACCTGATCTGCGTAACGTCGCAGGTAGACGAGCTGGCCGACAAGCTGCGCCGCGTGAGAAGCCTCACCAAGATCCTGGGAAACGACAACGCATTCATCCCCCTGACAGAAGACGAACGAGCGTGGGTGCAAAAGGTCACCCAAAAAGACCAGCGAACCGTCGGGGAGTCCGTGGGCTACATGGAAGACGGCAAGCTGGTGATCGTGGAGGGCCCGCTTAAGGGCAGGGAAGACTGGGTGCGCAAGGTGAACCATCGCAAGCGCCTGGCGTATCTGGAAATGCCGATGGGCGGCCGCACCGTGCGAGCCCAAGCAGGCCTGCAAATGGTCAGCAAAGCCCAAGGCAAGCTTTTGGATAGGGAAAAGTGAACGACAGCAGCGTGAAAAGGGAATTCGGAACAGCGATGTACATGCCGAAGACGGGCGCAACGGCGCCGTTGAAGGCGCCCGAAGACGGGATGGCGCATTCGTAATGACCGGGGAAGCTACAGCTGCAAAGGAATCGACGGGGGGGGACGCAGGGAACAATGCAACATCGTGGCCATGCCGGAAACCTCGCCGGCCAGCAAAACCTCGACCTGCCACAAGACCGTGCGTAGCGGCGCTATCTACGATTTCGACATGCAGGAACGTCGTCGCGAAAGCCTTGAGCGCGCCGAGAAGTTGAAGGCGGAACTTGGGGACGAACCCATAACGGGGACCGATGGCCGGATCGCCTACCGCTTTGTGAAGCGAGTTTTCGACTTCGCGTTCAGTGCGGCGGTTCTGATGCTGCTGAGCTGGCTTTTCGTCATCATCGCCATTTTGGTGAAGGTCGACGACCCCAAAGGCCCCGTGTTCTTCAAGCAGACCCGCGTGGGCAAAAACGGCAGCGAGTTCGAAATGCTGAAGTTCCGCAGCATGTGCGTGGACGCCGAGGAGAAGCTGGCAGACCTCAAAGAGCTCAACGAGAAGACCGGCCCGGTGTTCAAGATCGCGGAGGACCCGCGTATCACCCGCGTAGGCAAGTGGCTGCGTAAGCTGAGCCTGGACGAGCTGCCGCAGTTCATCAATGTGCTCCGTTCGGACATCCCTTTGCGCATATTAAAAATGCGCCCGGAGTTCTCTGCGAAAAACAAGGGTGCGTTCGCGCTTCCCGCCAAATCTAGCACGAACAAAGAAGAGGCGTTTTCGCAGGTCGTGAGCTGTTTCGCGAGTGGCCTGCGGATACGCCGCATTTCTGGGTTCAATTATAAACGCGTTGGCAGCATGGGAGGGCAATTTCTTGCAAAACTCGTTTTTAAGGCGGTGCGCGCATAGTGGCCAGTGATTTCACGGCCGTTTGCGAGCCCGCGAAGGCGAGGTCCGACGTTTGGGATTCGCCGTCAGGCGAAGCCAGGCGAGCGACGGGGAACAACAGTACCTTGGAGCGCAAAACTGTGCGCAGCGGCCTCGCGTATGACATCAATGGCGGTGGGGTCTCAGTCGAAAGCTCCGAGCGCGCCAGACGCCTCAAGGAGGAGCTTGGGAGCGTGCCGGTTACCGGCATCGAGGACAGGGTGGCGTACCGCTTTGTTAAGCGTGCGTTCGACATCGTTTTCAGTGCGGCGGTGCTCATCGTGTTTTGCTGGCTGTACGCCATCATCGCGGTCCTCATCAAGGTCGACGATCCGAAGGCCCCCGTGTTCTTCAGCCAGGAGCGAGTGGGCAAGGACGGCAGAACCTTCCGGATGCTGAAGTTCCGCAGCATGTGCGTGGACGCCGAGGACAAGCTCGCCGAGCTCAGGGAGCTCAACGAGAAGACCGGCCCGGTATTCAAGATCGCCGAGGACCCGCGTATCACCCGCGTGGGCAAGTGGCTGCGCAAGCTGTCGCTCGACGAGCTGCCCCAGTTCATCAATGTCCTGCGCTCGGATATGAGCATCGTGGGCCCGCGTCCCGCGTTGCCGGCTGAGGTCGCGACCTACGACGACTACCAGCGACAGAGGTTGCTGGTCAAGCCCGGCCTCACCTGCTACTGGCAGACTCGTCGCAACCGCGACTCCATCACATTCGACGAGTGGGTTGACCTCGACCTGCTTTACATCAAGAAGTGCTCCGTATGGAGCGATTTGAAGCTGATTGTTCAGACCGTGGGCGTCGTGCTTACGGCACAGGGGAATTAACAATGAAAGAGAAGAAAATGAAAATCGCAGTCGCCGGCACCGGCTATGTGGGCCTGTCCCTTGCTGTCTTGCTCTCACAGCACAATGAGGTGTACGCGCTTGACATCGTACCCGAGAAGGTCGAGAAGCTCAGGCAGTTCATCTCCCCGATTCAGGATAACGAGATTGAACGATTCCTGGCCGAGGCGAAGGCGGGTACGAAGAATCTCAACCTTCACGTAACTGTAGACGCCGCCGAAGCATATAGCGGCGCGGACTACGCCGTCGTGGCGACGCCGACGAACTACGACTCCGACCGCAACTTCTTCGACACGAGCTCGGTGGAGGCCGCAATTAGCGCCATCCGCTCGGTGAACCCCACCGCATGGATTGTCATCAAGTCGACCATCCCCGTGGGCTACACGGCGAGCCTGCGCGAGAAGATGGGCGATAGCCGTATCATCTTTAGCCCCGAGTTCCTGCGCGAGAGCAAGGCTCTCTATGACAACCTGCACCCCAGTCGCATCGTTGTGGGTGCTCCAAAGGGCGACGTTGAGGCCGTTGATGCGGCTGAGAAGTTTGCAGAGCTTCTGGTCCAAGGTGCGGACCCGGCCGAGTTGACCCGCACCAACGCCGACGGCACCGTTGGCGTTCCGAAGCTCGTGCTGGGCATCACCGAGGCAGAGGCCGTGAAGCTTTTCGCGAACACTTATCTTGCCCTTCGCGTGGCCTACTTCAACGAGCTGGACACCTATTGCGAGGTTCGCGGGCTCAACACCCGCGACGTCATCGAGGGCGTCTGCCTGGAGCCTCGCATCGGTTTGCACTACAACAACCCTTCCTTTGGCTACGGCGGCTACTGTCTGCCTAAAGATACCAAACAACTCTTGGCCAACTATAAAGACGTGCCTCAGAACCTTATCGAGGCCATCGTGGACGCGAACCGCACCCGCAAGGACTACATCGCAGACGAGGTGCTGCAGCTCGTCTGGGATAAGGTGTACGAGGGCAAGCCCAAGCCCGTGGTGGGCGTGTACCGTCTGACCATGAAGACCAATTCCGACAACTTCCGCGCCAGCTCCATCCAGGGCGTGATGAAGCGTGTGAAGGCAAAGGGCGTGCCGGTCATCGTCTACGAGCCCACACTCGACGCTCCCGAGTTCTTCGGCTCCGAGGTGACACACGACTTGGAGGCCTTCAAGGCTAGGTGCGACGTGATCGTGGCCAATCGTTGGAGTGACGACCTTGTCGACGTAGCGGGCAAGGTGTACACCCGCGATTTATTCAAGAGGGACTAGGTGACGGGCATGACTCAACGCAAAGTCCTCGTCACCGGAGCCGCTGGCTTCATCGGCGCGTTCCTGGTGAAGAAGCTGTTGGAAACGACAGACGACAAGATCGTTGGCTTGGACAACGTGAACAGCTACTACGATCCCGGCATCAAGGAGGCTCGCCTGCGCATGCTGGCTGAGGCCGATGTCGATGGCCACTTCGAGTTCGTGCGCGGCGACCTGTGCGACGCGGCGCTCATCGAGCGCTTGTTCGCCGAGAACGGCTTCGACGTCGTCGTTAACCTGGCCGCACAGGCCGGCGTACGTTACTCCATCGAGAATCCCAAGGCCTACATCGACAGTAACCTTATCGGCTTCTTCAACATACTGGAGGGTTGTCGCCACCACCCGGTGAAGCACCTGGTGTATGCGAGCTCGAGCTCGGTCTACGGTGGCAACGAGAAAGTGCCCTTCAGCGAGGATGATCGCGTTGACTCACCGGTGTCGCTTTACGCCGCCACCAAGAAGTCCAACGAGCTGATGGCCGCAGCCTATTCTAAGCTTTACTCTATTCCGGCCACAGGGCTTCGCTTCTTCACGGTATATGGGCCTATGGGGCGCCCTGACATGGCGTACTTCGGCTTCACCGAGAAGCTGCGCCGCGGAGACACCATAAAGATTTTCAATATGGGCGACTGCAGGAGAGACTTTACTTACGTGGACGACATCGTGGAGGGCGTGTGCAGGGTTGTGGGCGGAGCTCCCGAGGTGAGGATGGGCGCCGACGGCTTACCTATGGCTGCGCACCGCGTGTACAACATAGGTAATTCTCATCCAGAGAGCCTGTTAGATTTTGTGGATACTTTGCAGCGTGTGTTGGTTGAGGAGGGCGTGCTGTCAGCAGACTATGACTTCGAGGCGCACAAGGAACTGGTGCCCATGCAGCCCGGCGACGTACCCGTGACCTACGCAGACACGAGCGCCCTCGAACGCGATTTCGGCTACAAGCCGGCCACTCCCTTGGAGGACGGACTGCGTGCATTCGCCATGTGGTATCGCGAATACTATGGGGAGTGTTGACGACGTGCGCATCGCGATGATAGGTCATAAGCGTTATGGCTCGCGCGAGGGCGGCGTTGAGGTTGTGGTGACCGAGCTTGCGCGGCGCATGGCGGCATTGGGCCATGAGGTGACCTGCTACGACCGAAGCGGCTCAGATGTGATGACCGGCGACGCTGTGCAGACAATCGAGCGCGTTGTGGACGGCGTGCGCGTGGTGCCCGTGCGTACCATCGACAAGAAGGGCCTGGCGGCTCTCAGCTCGTCGTACTTCGCAACTCTAGCTGCAATCAAGGATCGTCCAGACGTCATCCATTATCACGCCGAGGGCCCATGTGTGCCGCTGCCGTTAGCCAAACTAGCGGGAGTCAACACCGTGGCGACCATTCATGGCCTGGATTGGCAGCGCGCCAAGTGGGGAAGGCTTGCCAGCGCGTATATCAAGATGGGCGAGAGGGCGGCGGCGACTAAGGCGGATGCATTGATCGTGCTCTCCGAGGCCAACAGGGCTTACTTTAGGCAGACTTACGGCCGTGAGGCCGTGTTCATACCCAACGGCGTCGACGATAAAGCCGCAAGGGCCGCGGACTCTATCAAGGCGAGGTGGGGTCTCGACAAGGGTTCCTACCTGCTGTATCTTGGGCGCCTGGTGCCCGAGAAGCGCCCCGAGTTGCTGATTGAGGCTTTTAAGAAGCTAGAAACCAACAAGCGCCTGGTCATTGCAGGCGGCGGTTCGGACACGTCCGAGTTTGAGAAAAAGCTGCATGTGCTTGCCGAGGGAGATATACGTATCCTGTTTACAGGGTTTGTTTCCGAAGAGCCTCTGGAGGAGTTGTACTCAAACGCCTATGCCTACGTGCTGCCCTCTGACGTTGAGGGTATGCCTATGAGCCTGCTTGAGGCTATGGCTCACGGTCGGTGTTGCGTGACGAGCGATGTGCCCGAGTGTGCCGACGTGCTGGCCGGGGCTGGGCTGACATTTAAGAAGGGTGACGCGGCCGACCTGAGACGCGTCCTTCAGGATGCTCTCGGCGATTCTGCGATGGCTTCCCGTCTTGGGATTGCGGCCCGCGAGCGCGTCAACACGACATACGATTGGGACTCCGTGGTTAAGCGGACCCTCGCTTTATACGAAGGAGAGGCCCGATGAAAATCGTCCTCGCGAACTATCGCTACTACGTCTCGGGCGGCCCCGAGATTTACATGTTCAACGTGAAGAGACTGCTCGAGGAAGCTGGGCACACTGTCATCCCGTATTCAGTGCGAAGCCCTCTAAATGAGGAGACGCCTTTCGCGCGTTATTTCCCGCATGGGAAGAGTGAGTCGGGTGACGCTTACTTCGATAACGTCAAGAAGACTCCAAAGAATGTAGCGAGGCTGCTTTCCTGCGCGTTCTACAACATGGAGGCCTACAAGAATCTGCGTCGTCTCATCCGCGACGAAAAGCCTGACGTGGTGTACGTGCTCCAGCAGATTAACGCCCTGTCGCCGAGTGTGTTTAAGGCTGCCAAGGATGAGGGTGTGCGCGTGGTGCACAGGCTATCCGATTTCAATATCATGTGTCCGCGATCGGACTTCCTGTGCGACGGTCAGATATGCACGGCGTGTATCGGTGGTGATTACTCCAAGGCGCGCGAAAGGCGCTGCTGCCACGGCTCGCGCGCCACGACTGAGGTGCGCGTGGCCTCTATGAAGTTCCACCGAGCCCGGAGGCTCTTCGGCTGCGTGGACTCCTTCGTGTGCCCCACGACCTTCACGGCATCATTGCTCGAGAAGTCGGGCGTGGACAGGGGCAAGGTCAACGTGGTGCCGACCTTCGTGCCCACATACGAGCGCAGGGCCGAACCTGCGCAGGGCGACCCCTACGTGCTGTATCTCGGGCGTATCAGCCATGAGAAGGGCGTAGACCTGCTTGTTCAGGCGGCTATCGACCGACCGGGTCTGCGCCTGAAGGTGACGGGAAGGACTGACGACGAGTATGCGAAGGGCATCATGGCGCAGGTTGAGGCTGCCGATGCAGCCGACCGCATTAAATTCGTGGGGTTCGTGAAAGGAGCCGAGAAGGACGCCCTGATCGACGGGGCCGCGTGCATTGCGTGCCCCTCGACGTGGTACGAGAATATGCCGAACGCTGTTCTGGAGGCTTATGCGCATGGCAAGCCAGCTGTTGTATTCAATGTGGGCTGTATGCCCGAGATCGTTGAGGATGGCGAAACGGGCGCCGTGGTGCCGTTTGGGGACACTGACGCCCTGGGGAGGGCTGTGGCGCGCTATGTTGGCGATTCGGAGCTTTCCAGGCTTCATGGAGGCAACGGCCTAGCACTTGCGAACGACAGGTACACTGCACGGAAGCATTTGGAAACGCTGACGGGCATCTTACAGCCCGGCGGCGAGCGAGGAGATAGATAGACATGGCAGACAAGAAGCTCAACGGCACCGTCATAGTGACGTACCGCTGCAACGCGCGGTGCACCATGTGCAGCCGCTACAAGGCGCCCAGCCGCCCCGACGAGGAGCTGTCCATCGAGACGATAAAGAAGCTCCCCAAGATGTACTTCACCAACATCACGGGAGGCGAGCCCTTCATTCGCCAGGACCTAAAGGATATCGTGCGGGAACTCTACAAGAAGAGCGACCGCATAGTCATCTCTACCAACGGTTTCTTCACTGACCGCATCATCGATCTGTGCGAGGAGTTCCCCGAGGTGGGCATCCGCATATCCATCGAGGGCCTGCAGCAGACCAACGACGAGATTCGCGGTCTCGAGGACGGCTACAAGCGCGGCTACGAGACCCTAAAGAAATTGGTTGAGCTGAAGCACCCTGACGTGGGCTTCGGCATGACGGTGCAGGACAGAAACGCCCCCGACCTGGTGCCGCTGTACAAGATTTCCGATGAGCTGGGCATGGAGTTCGCCACGGCGAGCCTGCACAACAGCTTTTACTTCGTGGAGGCCAAGAACGTCATCCGCGATCGCCCCATGGTGGCCAAGAACTTCGAAGAGCTAGTGAACGATCTGTTGAAGTCCAACAGCCCAAAGAAGTGGTTCCGCGCCTACTTCAACCACGGGCTCATCAACTATATCTACGGACAGCCGCGTCTTCTGCCTTGCGACATGGCCTTCGACACGTTTTTCATCGACCCCTACGGCGACGTGATGCCTTGTAACGGGACCAAGGACAAGGAGGTCATGGGTAATCTGAACAAGCGAAGCTGGGACGAACTGTGGAATTCGGAGCAGGCCGAAGCCGTGCGTGCCAAAGTGCGCCACTGCGACCGCAACTGCTGGATGATAGGCAGCGTCTCCCCGGCCATGCACAAGTATATCTGGAAGCCCGCCGCCTGGGTGATAAAGCACAAGGCGAAGAGCTTATTGGGCATGAAGGCCTACGATATGCACGAGCTAAAAGTGGTGCGCGACTACGAGGAGGGTCGCGTGACCAAGGAACAGTTGGACGCGTGCTCGACCTGCGACATGTGCGCCCAGGTGAACGATGGCCTGAGTGCCGCCAGCAAGGCCGATGCGCACGTGTATGAGACGCATGAGGCGCTGTAGGTATGGTCGATGTTTCGTTGGGGGTGCCTAGGGCGTCACGCCGCTCATCGCTGTTTCTTGAGACCAGCGTGGGGGATCTCGCTCTGCTATTGTTTCTGAATTTGGCGCTTTTCGGAGAGGCGATTCAGGGCGCGATGGGCTTTTCTTATTGTGATGAGATTGCGACTATTGCCGTGGTGTGCGCCGCCTTTTTTCGATTTCATGCAAGCAAAAACGCTCTTGCCGACGGCATGTCGACTTCGTCCAGACTTGCTCTGGTATGGCTGTTTGTGGTAGTTTCCGCAGCTTTCCTCGGCAATGCGTTCTGCGGGGTCCATGCATCAACCGCGGCGATTCTGACGGATTTTCTTACTTGCTGCAAATTCCCAATTGCGCTAATTGCCTCAATCTATGCCTTTGCTTGTTCTGAACGCCTTTCTACGCTTTTTGAAATCGAGGCGAAGATTCTTCTCGTCGTGATGACGGTGCTTGGAATCGGGAATCTGTTTTTCGATTTCGGTATGGGATCGGAGGCTCGGTTTGGCATCAGGGCTTCTTTTACTTTTGTGTTCGATCATCCGACATACCTTGTATTTTGTGCCGCCGGGCTTACGGCGTTCCTCATGAAGGATAGGGAGCGCAATATGCCTTTTATTGTCATGGGCATGCTTGTTGTTTTGCTGTCGCTGCGGTCAAAGGGCTTTGCATTTGCGGCAGTCTGTCTCCTGTTGCTCTTGACCTTTGGCAAGAGCAACAGGCTTTCGGTGGTGCATATTGCGCTGGGGCTGGCAGCCGTAGCACTTATCGGCATGGATCAGTACATCAACTATTACCAATCCGCAGGATACGCAAGAGGCGAGCTGGCTCGCCAGGCGATTGCCGTCGCAAACGATTATTTCCCGCTCGGGACTGGCTTCGCGACGTATGGGTCCGCCGTCACCGCTCAGATCGATAATTACTCGCCGCTTTATTACGCGTACGGACTTTCTACTGTTTGGGGTCTTGCCCCTGGGGCTGCATCGTTTTTGAGTGACACTTTTTGGCCTACGGTCTTGGCGCAGTTCGGTTATTTCGGGTTGGTTGCCTTTGCCGCTCTTTTAATTGCTCTGTTCGTCATGTGCTATAAGGCAGGGGGGGGGTCTCGCCTCCCGGTCATTTGCATTTTTGCCTACCTCCTCATCTCAAGCACGTCTGAGAGCTCGTTCTTTAATCCGAGCGCTGCCTATCTTGCAATGTGCGCTGGACTTGCGATTTGCCCCGCTGGGGAGCGACGCTCATGATGACGGTGGCTCTTTCAGCATTTCCCTGCATAGACCTCTCTCGCGTTTTGCGGGGGTGGTTCGCAGTGCTTAGCGGCGCAAAAAGAAGATGTGAAGGCGCAACCGCCTTCTCGGTCATCGCTTTATTGGTCTGTCTTTTCGCTTTCTGCTCTTCGCTTATCACATACCGTGTGAGCATCCTGCTGTTTGCTTCGGCAATTGTTCTGGTTGCAATCTTGGCGGTTCGAAGTGGGCGGCTTCTCGAATTTGACTTGCGCGCAATCGTTCCGATGCTGCCTTGGCTCCTCGTGGCTGTTATGGCGGCTGTCGGTTATGTCGCTGGCGGCGGCTACGACCTTGCCGCCACTGTCGCGCTGGTCTGTACCGTGGCCCTTGCCGTCTTTTCGGTTGAAAATACGAAATGGATTGAGCCTACAATCACCGCATTCATTGCGGTCCTGCTCGTTTTTGCCATCGCGACTATAGCCTGCTACGTTTTTCCTCAGCTATATTCAGGCTTTATCAAGCCGACTTTCTATTCCAACGTTCCAATGGCTCAGGACTATCGGTCAGGTTTGGCATCGCACTATAGCCATAACGGGACATTCTGCACAATAGGCTTCATCCTCACTTCGGCTTTGGCGTTTTACGATTCTCAAAAGACGAGAAGCAAGCGGTTCTACGTCTTTCTTGCTCTGGTCTTCTTTGTTGCCTTGGTGCTTACGACCAAGAGGGCGCATCTGCTTTGCGGCATATTCGCGGTCGGTTTTGTCTACCTGATTTCAAACAATCAGCATCGGTATCTAAAGGCCATCGGCGTCGGTGCATTGGTGGTTCTGGCGGTTGCCGTGCTTGCGCCGCTCATCCCTGGTATCGAGGCGACAATCGAAAGGTTGACCACCACTTTCTCGAGCAACACAAGCTTTGAGGACAATGTCAATAACAGGACTTATTTGTGGGATTACGCCCTCAACGGTCTTGCTCAGTCGCCCGTGTTCGGGCATGGGTGGACGAGCTACTGCTATCGCTGGCCAGACGGCGTGACGATTACCTATATGGCCCATAATGAGCTGCTTAACCTCCTTTACGAAACAGGCTATGTGGGGACAGCCGTTGTTTTGCTGGGCTGTGCAGCGAGCCTGCTGCTCACGTTCCACACGATTGCCTTGACCGATGACGGGCATTTCAAGGCGTACCTTCGCCTGTCTTTGTGCGTTCAGATTTTTTTCTTGACATACGCTTTCACGAGCGGGGCTTTGTTTACGACTATCCCAAACCTGATTACCTATTTCCTCGCCGTGGCGATTATGGCGAGCATTAGATGGGGCGCGCTGAAGCGGGATCGAACGCCGAGAACATTGCATGGGGGAAACAGATGAGCCTGATTTCGAAAGCAACTCAATACATCAAGCACCCGCTCAGGGTGTATTCCCTGGTCTCGCGCGCAGGGTTGACGCGCTTTGTTCCGGATGAGCAACACTTGCGCATCATGTACAGAGCGCTAATCGGTAAGAGGCTCGACCTGAATAACCCGCAGGGGTTCAACGAAAAGCTCAACTGGCTGAAACTGCACGATCGTAACCCGCTTTACAACACACTTGTAGACAAGTTGGCGGTAAAGAAGTGGGTTGCCGACAAAATCGGCGAGAAGTACGTCACTGAGACTTATGGATACTGGAGAGATGTCGAGGACGTCTCGATAGATGGGCTTCCTAACCAGTTTGTCCTCAAAACAAACCATGACAGCGGTGGAGTCGCGATTTGCCGCGATAAGGCGACTTTCGACTTCGATGCGGCGAAGAAGCTCCTCGCAAAGCATTTGAAGCGTAACTATTTCTGGTGGACCCGGGAGTGGCCGTATAAGGACGTAATCCCCGTGGTGATGGCCGAGGAATACCTCGAGGACGAAGGGCATGAGTCCGGTCTGGTCGATTACAAGGTTACCTGCTTCGGGGGCAAGCCGACCCTCATCGAGGTGCATAGGGGCAGGTTCGGCGAGCATACCTGCAACTACTACGATGCCGAGTGGAATCCCGTTCGCATAGACTGGGCTGGAATCCCCGTTTCTCCCGTCGAGGTTGAGCGTCCGGAGAATCTGAAGGAGATGCTTGAGCTGAGCGCCGAGCTTACGCGGGGGATACCGCAAGTTCGCTGTGACTGGTACGTGCTCGGAGAAAGGCTGATATTCGGGGAGCTGACGCTTTTCAACGGGGCGGGGTTGGATCCGATTGACGATGAGAGTGACTCAAAGCTGGGCTCTTTGATTGACCTCGGCCTGGCTCACGGCGATTAATTGTTGGCCGAGAAGATTATCTAAAGGCGGTATGGGACATGAAACTCGGAATCGTTACCTTGTACGGTGACTTCAATTATGGCAATAGACTGCAGAACTATGCGCTGAGCACTGTGCTGCGCGGTATGGGGCACGATGTTGTGACCCTGGTCACAGTTCAGAAGACCTCCGCTATCAAGGGGTTCTACCGAAAGCACTTCGAGAAGGAGGGCGGGAAGATTAGGCTCAAGACTCGCAAGGAGCTCAACAGGGACGCCGCGTTCTCTGAGTTCACGAGCCGCAATATTCCCACCAGGTTCATCAAATCCGAGCGGGGTCTTTCGGGGTCCCTTAACGAGGAGTTCGATTCCTTCGTTGTAGGAAGTGACCAGGTTTGGAACCCCCTCTGGTGGGGTGACGACCTGGATTGCTGCTACTCCAACGACTATCTACTCCGATTCGCGGATGCCGACAAGCGAGTGGCCTACTCGGCGAGTTTCGGCCTGGATTCAGTCCCCGATGTGTGGAAGGCCCTGTTCAAGGATGAGCTCGGCAAATATAGGGCCATAAGCGTACGCGAGGAGGCTGGTGCGAGCATCGTCGCCGATATGGTCGGGAGCAAGCCCGCTGTGACGCTCGACCCCACCATGCTACTTGATGCCGAGGAGTGGCGCGAGGTGGAGGCAGACGTGCGGCCGAGCGGAAAGTACGTATTCCAGTTCAACCTGGGGGAGCGGTCGGACGAGCAGATTGAGCTCGCGCGCCAACTTGCCAGCAGGGGCTATGAAATCATCGACTACATGGACCCGCAGTGTCGTTACTTCGGAGGCGATCCCTCGGAGTTTCTTTCCTTGCTCGACGGCGCGGCGTGCGTTCTCACCGACAGCTTCCACGCCTCGGTCTTCTCCATCCTCTTCCGTCGACCGTTCGCTGTGTTCGGGAGGAAGCATGCCAACGGCTCGAACATGAACAGCCGCATCAACACGCTACTCGGGACTTTCGGGTTTGAGGGGCGCTGGTGCTTGGAAGGCGCAGACGCTGCTTTTAGCTGCGATTTCAGCGGCGTTGACGCAGCCTTGGATGCGTACAGGCGTCTGTCCCTGGATTACCTGAACAAAGCCCTCGTGCGTTAAACGAGCCGATGAACTGCTGAGGATTCACCATGTCCCTTAAGACAACAGTAAAGAACGCAATCTACGACGTCACCGATGATCTGCTCGTCGGCCATGCGCATAAGGTAGAGATAGCGAAGTTCCGAGACCCGAAAAGAACTGCGATTCTCGAGCAGGCCGATTTGACCGATGACCAGAAGCGCGCCATCGACGACTTCTATGTCGAGAACTACGGCAAGAAGATCCCCTATACCTGGCATCGCCACAACCTGGCGATCTCCGGCAACTTCGATGCGCGGTTCTTCCCGGAGCTGCTGTTCATCCCTGAGTTCGAGCGCTACATGAACCAGCCTTCCGAGTACGCGACGGTTTTCGAGGATAAGAACCTCCTCTACCTCTTTGCCGATGAGGCCGATGTGAGGACCACAAGAAGCTTGCTCACGAGAACGGCAGGGATTTACCGCGATGCAAACATGAAAGAGCTTACCGAGCGGGAGGCTCTTGATTTTGCGGGAAGCGTCGGAAAATGTTTCGCGAAGCCGACGGTCGGCACCTGCTCTGGGCAGGGCTGTGGTGCCTATGATTTCGACGACGGCGTCGACAGGGGCACAGGCCTGGAAATCAAGACGCTCCTTGGTGAACTTGGGGCCGATTTCTCCATTCAGGAGCCGATAACCTGCCATCGCTCCATCTCTGCGCTTCACCCAGAGAGCGTTAATACTTTGAGGGTCATGACATATCGATGGCGCGACGAGCTCAGGGTGCTCCCCATGCTCATGAGAATCGGATGTGGGAAGAGCGCGGTCGACAACGCGCACGCTGGCGGCGTGTTCATCGGCGTAAGCGACCAAGGTTTACTTGCGCCCTCCGCCCTCACCGAGTTCAATGAGCGCTTCACCAAGCACCCGGACACCGGCGTCGTGTTCGACGGCTACCGGATATTCGGTGCCGAGAAGGTCATCGACGCTGCTAGGCGGATGCATGCGACTATGCCCCAGGTGGGTATAGTTAGCTGGGACTTCACCGTTGACGAAGACGGTGAGCCCCTCGTCATTGAGGCAAACATCCGGGGGGGATCCATATGGCTACCTCAGATGGCGAATGGCGTGCCCGGGTTTGGCGACGCTACGGCCGACATCCTGCGTTGGCTGCGGTTCATGAATGCGAAGAAGCCGCATGAGCGATTGAATTACAAGTATGGTTATCACGACTAGAGGCAACGGCTATTCATGCAGAATAAGGTTTCAATAATCATCCCTGCCTTCAACGTCGAGGCGTACGTTGAGCGCGGCATCGAGTCGGCGTTGGGGCAGACGTATGAAAACGTCGAGCTCGTTATAGTCGACGACGGCTCGAGCGACGGGACGTGGGGCGTCATCGAGCGCTACGCGTCCGACAATAGGGTTAAATGCGCCCGCCAGGCCAATTCCGGCGTGTCGAAAGCCCGGAACCACGCCCTCAGCATGGCGACGGGCGACTACGCCGTGTTCCTCGATTCCGACGATTGGCTTGAGCTCGACACTTGCGATCAGCTTGTCCGTATGCAGCGGAAACACCCCAACATGCTCGTAGCCGCAGACGCCTATTTCGTCACTATGGATGGGGGCCGCGAGGGCAGGAAAGCGCAGGGTACGAACCTTGCGGCAAGGACGTTTACCCCAGATGAGGCGATTTGCGAGTTTGGGGTGTTCAATTCCGTGCACATCGGCAGCTCGTGTTACAAGCTGTTCTCCATGGACATCATCGAAAAGAACCATATAAGGTTTGACGAGTGTATCTCGCACACCGAGGACGGCCTTTTCGTCTTCGACTACCTCAAGTGCTGCGCGGGACTTTATTACGAGCCGATTCCCCTTTGGAACATCCTTGAGCGGCCGGGCAGCGCCACTACGAGCGGGTATACCCACAAGATGTTGAGCTCGCTCGACGCGATTGGCCAGATGATCTCCAGACCGGGGAATTCTCCCGATGCGATCGCGCACCTCGAGGCCTTCCGCGCTCACGAGGCTCTGAGGGTCTTGGGGCTTGGCATAGACTCGGGCGATATGACGGAGGACGACCGCAGGGCCCTGCTCGATGCCCTTGCGGATGGTAAGGTCGACCGTGCTAGGCTGAGCGGCGTCGACAAGGTGAGGCTGGCGCTTTATCCCAATGCGCCGGCGTTCCTCTCCCGCGTCTTCAACGGCTTTGTCGCGCACGCGAAGAAGGGCGGGAACTGATGGGGAGCGTGCCCAAGATAATCGACCTGGCCGAAAAGTGCTGCGGCTGCGGGGCGTGCGCCGCTTCGTGCCGCACGGGCTGCCTTGCCATGGAGCCGGACGCCGAGGGCTTCCTCAGGCCGCGCCTTAACGGGGCGAGATGCGTTAGGTGCGGGCGCTGCGATTTCGTCTGCCCTGCGCTCCATCCCAAGGATGCCGTGGTGCCCGTCGAGACGGTCTGGGCGAAATCGCGCTCGGGCGAAATACTCGACGCCTCGTCTTCTGGCGGCCTGTTCGGCATGCTCGGGCGCGCCGTCGTCGACTCTGGCGGGCTCGTCGTGGGCGCCGCGTTTGTCGACGGCTGCAAGAGGGTCGAGCACACAATCGCGGAAGACTACGAAGCCCTGCTGGTGCTTCAACGCTCGAAATACGTCCAGAGCTCGGTCGGCTCCGATGTGTACTCTCAGGTTGGAAAGGCGCTTAGGGACGGACGCAAGGTTCTTTTCGTCGGAACGGCGTGCCAAGTCGCGGGCATGAGGAACTACCTGGGCAGGCTTGCCGACTCTGATTTGTTCCTTTCCGTCGACGTGATTTGTCACGGCGTCCCCTCGCCGCTCTTATGGGAGAGGTGGGTCAAGCATGTCGCCTTGTTAGAGGGCGCTGAAATTGACGAAGTCAATTTCCGGAGTAAGACGACCGGATGGTCGTCTTACTCCGTCCTATACTACGTAAGGACGGAGAAAGACGCTTCGCGCGTGCGCGGCGGGCGTTACGGGGACGACTGGTACATGAGGGCGTTCCTCGACAACGTGTCGCTCAGGCCGTCGTGCTTTGGCTGCGCGGCAAAGCGTTCCTGCGGCTCCGACGTGACGCTTGGCGACTTCTGGGGCTTCGCTGATCTCCATTCCGAGATCGATTCCACCAAGGGCGTGTCTGCCGTCTTGTGCAACACCGAGAAGGGCGTGGCCGCCGTACATGCCGTGCTTGATGGGGCCGACCATGGCGTTGCGACATACGGTGAGGTGCTTGCTGGCAATCCCGCGCTCGAAGCGTCGGTTGAGCCGCACCCGCAGCGCCGCGCCTTCATGGCGGCCCTTGTCGACGGCTCCACCATAGAATCGATGATGCGCAGGTGGAGCTTCGAGGACACGTTTTGGTCGCGGGTGAAACGAAAGCTCAAGAGGGTGTTGAAGGGATAAAGCCCCTTTGACAGCCAGTATCGGATTTTGGACAGGTAGATGGAAACAGACAGCAAGTACAAGAAACTCGTCAAGAATTCGGCGGTTTTTTTCATAGGGAACCTCGGCAGCAAGGTCATCACCTTTCTGATTGTCCCGTTCTATACGTACTTCCTCACCACGGAGGAGTACGGCACCGCCGACCTCGTGACCACGACGGTGAACCTTCTTGTGCCGTTCGCCATGATGGGCATGAACGAGGCGGTCTTGCGCTTCACCGTGTCCAAAGAGGTGGATACCAAAGCTATTGCGTCTAACTCCATGCTGGTCGTGCTCGTCGGATGGGCCGTGTGCTGGCTGCTTTCCCCGCTTTTTCACGCGTTCAGCGTTATCGGGGGCAATATCGTCTACTTCCTGCTGCTGCTCTGCCTGACGAGCTTCAACTATGTTTTCATGCAGCTTTTGAGGGGAATCGGCGAGTCAAAGGCCTTCGCCGCGAACGGCGTCGTCATCACCTTCGCAACCGCGATCTCCAACGTGCTCGCCCTCGCCGTATTCCACCTTGGGGTTGGCGGGTACCTCGCCTCGATGGTTATAGCCCAGCTTGTGGGCGCAGTGCACATCGTGATTACTTGTCGGCTTTGGAGGCTGCTTTCTCCGAGGTACGTGAACAAACGTGCGCTGAAGGGGATGCTGACGTACTGTATCCCCTTGATTCCGAACTCACTTATGTGGTGGATCATGTCCGCCTCGGACCGCTACGTGATCCTGTTCTTTATCGGTGCTGGCGCGAACGGCATCTACAACGTTGCCCAGAAGATTCCCTCGATCGTGAACATCGTGTACAACATCTTCATGCAGGCGTGGCAAATCTCGGCCATCGAGGAGCGTGACTCCGAGGACAACGCGAAGTTCCAGTCAACGGTCTTCCGCTGCATCTTCGTTGTGCTTGCCGTTGCCTCTTCTCTTATCGCTGCATCGGCATACCCCGTTTATACCTTCCTCATGAGCTCGGCATACGAGGGCTCGTGGCAGCCGGTGGCGATGCTCTCTCTGGCAAACCTCTTCTCCTGCATTGCGGCTTTCTTCGGCACGACCTACGTCGTGACGAAGGAGAGCAAGAAGGCGTTCTCGACAACGGCGATCGGCGCTGTCATCAACATCGCGCTTACTTTGGCGCTCGTCCCGCTCTTCGGAATCATGGGAGCCGCCGGGGCGACTGCCATCAGCTATGTGGTCATCGCCATCGTGAGGGCTCGTGATACGCGGAAGTTCGTGAAACTAGATTTCCACAAGGGGGAAATCGTTGCCAGCTTCGTACTCATCGGGGCGCAGGTCGTCCTATCGTTTCTTCCGTTTACGCCTGCTGTGCTGGCTATGGAGTTCGCTCTGTTTGCGGCGGTCCTCATCATACTGAGGAAAGGGTGTATCGACATCGTGCGCATGGGCGGCAAGGTGGTCAAGAATCGTAAATAGCGTACTTGGATAAATCTGACTTTTCGGTAAGTTACCTTTTGATTTCCCCGCAACTCAAACCGAGTTGCGGGGTTTCTTGGTCTTTGGGCGGATTATTCGCTGCTGGTTAACGGTCGTTAACTACCGGGGGCGACAATCGTCAAAAGGCCTTCTTTCATCGTGGCCGCCGCTCGCCCTTAGGGCACGTCCAAAATACCTCGTTCTCCGCCTCTGGGCAGGAGCGCAATCCCGCGCTCCCTGACCCAGGGGAGGAAACATGCCCTCATCGCGAAACTGCCGCAGCAGCTACGACTGCATCGTCAAGATCAAGGGCGTCACCACGCGCCCGATACTGTTTAGCCAGCTCATGCGGAGCGACGGAGAGGGGGCGATGAACCCCGAGGAACTGTTCGCAGACGACCGCAGCCCCGCCTCCGAGCAGGAGCGCGTCCATGAGGACGAATTGCACTCGCTCATGCGCAGCATACTGGACTGGGCGATATCGTTCCTGAGCGAGCCAAGCCAGGGCACCATCCGCGCCATCTACTTCGAAGGCAAGACCGTCAAGCAGCACAGCGAGGAGGAGTACGTCACCGTCTACGCAATCTACAAGCGCTTGGCGCGCTCGTATCCCATCATCAGGGAGGTTGTCCTCGAGGAGCTGGAGGGGCTCGATGACGAAACGCGCGCCGAGCTCGAGGCTATGTTTGGGATTGGTGGCCGCGATGAGATGTGAGCAGGTGAAAACCGCACAGGGCAGGGTGCCTTCTTGCAGCGGCAACGAGCCGCTCGTTGCCAGCGGACGTAACGAACTCACGGCTGCCGGCGCGCCGCCGCGTGAGCTTTGGCAGGATGCTTCTGCCGTTGCCCGCGATGAGCCTTGCGTCCGATACGGCTCAATCGGCGTGCGCGTGTCCTACGCCGGCGAGTGCAGCATCGAGGAGGCCGTGTCGCGCTACCTGGCCGCGCGCGAGAACGTGCGCGACGTCATAGGCGACGGGCCGGCCTGACGCGATTCGGCCGGCATAGGCAAACGTTCCATCAACCCTGAGATTTCCGCCTTCGCCGGCGCCAAGCTGCCGAAGGCGTGGTACGATTGCGCCAGACGCATACAAGGGCCCTCGGCGTCGGTTGTTTTCTTGGCGGGAAGCGCAGCGCATCCCGAGGGCATCCTCAGAGCCTCCTGGCGCACGTACAAGCACGTGCAAAAGGAGGCCTTTTCATGCCCAAAACCAAAACGCCGAAACCAGCGGCCAGGGTCTATCGCGCCGCCAGCTACGCCAGGCTCTCCGTCGACGACGAGAGCTACGGCACCAGCGGCTTGGTTCTCAACCAGCATGCCATGATCCGCGACTTCGCCGATGCGAACGGAGGCCTGAGCATCGTCGCCGAGTACTCCGACGACGGCTTCTCGGGCTCCACCTTCGAGAACCGCCCCGGATGGGGCAGCCTGCTCGCCGACGTGGAGGCCGGCAAGGTCGACTGCATCGTGGTCAAGGACCTGAGCCGCCTCGGCCGCAACTATCTTGACGTGTCGCGCTACCTGGACCAGGTGTTCCCGGCGCTCGGCGTGCGTGTGGTGGCCATCACCGACGGCTACGACTCCGCAGCCGAGAAGACGCCGGCCGACGCGCTGATGCTGCCGGTGAAAAACCTCTTCAACGACATGTACTGCCGCGATGCCTCCGCCAAGACCAAGGCGTCGCTTTCCGCCAAGCGCCGCCGCGGCGAGTTCGTTGGCGCCTTCGCTCCCTACGGCTACGCCAAGGGCACCGGCCCCGACCGCGGAAAGCTCGTGGTGGACCCGGAGCCCGCCGGCGTGGTGCGCGGCATCTTCGACGCGCGCATCGGCGGCATGAGCGCCGCCGGCATAGCCGCCATGCTCAACGAGGGCCTCGTGCCGAGCCCCTATGAGTATTTCGCGGCGAAGGGCGCGGCGCGCAGCGCGAACTTCTGCAAGGGGGAGAGGACCGCCTGGGATGCGCGCACGGTGCTGCGCATCCTGTCGAACGAGGCCTATGCGGGCACGCTCGTGCAGGGCAAGACCTGCAAGCCCGATTTCCGGCGCAAGGCGGTGCTCCCCGTCGACGAGTCCGAGTGGGACCGTTCGCCCGGCGCGCACGAGGCGATAGTGGACCCGGCCACCTTCGGCCTGGTGCGCAAGCTGGCGCGGCGCGACATGCGCCTGTCGCCCGGCGCCAAGCGGTCGCTGCCGTTGTCGGGGTTCCTCTTCTGCGCGGATTGCGGCGCGACGATGGCACGGCATGCGAGCCGCTGCTCCGGCGGCAAGCGCTTCTACTATTCCTGCGAGACCCATAGGAAGAACCGCGCCGAGTGCGGCATGCACAAGGTGTGGGAGGACGAGCTCTTGGCGGCGGTGATGCGGGCAGTGCACGGGCACGCCCTCGCGGCGGTCGACGGCGACGGCGCCGTGAGGGGCGCCGAGGCGTACCGCCACGACAGGCGCGCCGAGCTCGTCTGCCGCCTGGAGTCGGTGGAGGGGCGCATCGAGCACAACGGCGACCTACGGCTGCGCATGTACTCCGATTACGCGGCGGGCGTCATCGACAAGGCCCAGTACGCCGAGCTCGCCCGGGCCGTCGACGCCAGGCTGCAGGATTTGAAGGGCGAGAAGGCCGGCATCGAGCGGGAATCGGCCCAGCTAGACGACGTACGCGCGGAGACCTGGGAGCAAACCTTGGCGCGCTACCGCGACGCCGAGGGCCTCGAGCGCGTGATGGTCGTCGAGCTCATCGACAGGGTGCTCGTCGGCGAGGGCGGCGACATCGAGGTGGTCTTCCGGTTCGGCGACCCCGTCGCCGCATATGCCTCGAAGCAAGAGGGGGTGGCGTGATGGCGGGCTTCGACCTCTCCGACGTGCTGGCAGCGGCGCGCGGTGTCCCCGGGGCGCGCGATGACGGCAGATGGCGCTGCGTCGTGTACCTTTCCGCCTACGACTGGATGAGCGGCTGGCTTCGCGTCCCCGACATGGCGGCGCAGTCGGCGGCGTGCAAGGCGTGGCTCGCCGCCCACGATGATGCGCGCAAGGCGGAGACCGTCAGGAACCGCAACGCTGTGCGCAACGTGCGCGCCGCCTTCGACGAGCTCATGCGCGTCATTGAGAACCGCAGGGCCGACTGCGTGGTCGTGCCCGACATAGCGGTGTTCGCGCCGTGCTTCTCGGAGGCCCGCTTTTACGTCGAGGAGGTGCTGGTGCCCATGGGCTTCCGTTTCGCGGACTGCGCGCGCGGCTTCGACACGCAGGGCGGCGACGTGCGGGCGTACTTCAAGGGGCTGCAGACAGAGATGTCCGATGCGCTGGCCCTGCATGCCGAGCACGACAGGCTCGCCTCCGGCGAGCTTATAAGGCGCAACGTCCCCTTCGGCTACGTCTTCGACGAGGACGCGCCCTGCGGCGTGCGCGTGGACGGCGAGGTGGCGGCCTTCGTCCCCAGAATCTTCGAGCTTGCCGCCCAGGGGCGTTGGTGGCGCAGCAAGCTGGAGGGCCAGGTGCGCGAGCTTGGGTGCCCCGGACCCAGGCAGAGGGCCAACGAGCTCTACGGCCACAATCGGCACGCCATGGAAGGCTGGGATTACGCCGCCATCAGGAGCATGGTGACCAACCCCTTCTACACGGGGGACTTCGCCCCCGAGCGCCTTGCCAGCATCCGCATGCGCAAAAGCGGCATCCCGGTCGGGTCGTTCCCCGTCATCGAGGGACACCACCCGGCGCTGGTCGGCCGGGAGCTGTTCGAGGAGGCCAACGAGGGGCTTGCGCGCAACCGCTATGCCTGCCCGACCAAGGCCGAGGGAAGGAGGCCCTGCCGTGGCTAGGAAGTCGAGGAAAGCGGCCGCAGGCGCCGCGGCGGTTCCCGCAGCGCCCGCGGCCAAGGTGTGGAGGTGCGCCGTATATGCGCGGCTGAGCAACAGGAACAACGGGCAGGCGGGCGACGGCAGCCTGCGGGCCCAGGTCGATTTCGTGCGCGACAGCCTGTCGGGCATGGAGGGCGTGAAGGTGGTCGGCGCCTACGAGGACAACGGCCGCACCGGCACCACGTTCGAGGGCAGGGCCGCGTTCGACGCGCTCATGGACGAGGTGCGCGCGGGCGCCGTCGATTGCATCGCCGTGAAGGATTTGAGCCGCTTCGGGCGCAACATGTACGAGACGAGCACCTACCTGGAGCGCATCTTCCCGTTTTTGGGCGTGCGCTTCATCGCGGTGAACGACGGGCTCGACACTCTGCAGGGCGACGGCGGCATCGTCGTGCCCTTCAAGGGGCTGGTCAACGAGATGTACGCGGTGGAGACGTCTCGCAAGGTGTCGGCGGTGAAGCACCGCCAGATGGAGGAGGGGGAGGTCATCTACGGCAACACGTGCTACGGCTACCGCGTGGTGCGCGGCGAGGGCAGGCTCGACGTCGACGACGCCACCGCGCCGTTCGTGCCGCTGGCCTTCTCCATGTTCCTCGACGGCGAGCGGCTGGTCGACATCGCGTCAGCGCTTGCGGAAATGGGCGCGCCAACGCCCGTCGACCACCTGGACGCCCAGTCGTCGGCGGGCTACGCGGGCGTCTGGCGTGACAGGCCGTGGTCGGCGCGCTACGTCGCCAAGATGCTCGACAACCCCGTCTACGTCGGCACGCTCGTGCTCGGCAACACCTACCGGTCGCTTTACGATGGGATTCCCGCGCACACGGTGCCCGAGGGCGAGCGCCTGGTCTTCCCCGATGCGCACCCGGCGCTCGTGCCGGCCGAGGTGTTCGGCCGCGTCCGCGCCAAGCGGCGCGCCCAGAAGGCGGCGAAGCGGGCGCAGGTGGCGGCCAAGGAGGCCGACCGCAACGCCATGCCCGACGAGCTGGCGGGCGTGTTGTTCTGCGCCGAGTGCGGCGGCCGCATGATCATCGACCGCAGGTTCAACCCGAAGACGGGGGAGGCCCGGGGCAGCGTGTACAAGTGCCGGCGGCACCATGGGCGCGGTTGCGGCAACGACGTGCGCGTCGCCGAGCGCGCGCTGCGCATAGCCATCATGGACGAGGTCAGGGTTCAGGTCTCGACGGCGCTGGAGCTCGACCGGGTGCTTCCCGGGCTCAGGGGCAGCGAGGGAGCGGTCGAGGAGAGGAGGCGGCTGCAGGCGTCCGTCGACGCGTTGGCCGCGCGGGCCGCCGCGTTGTCGCGCGAGCGGCAGCGGCTCTACGAGCTGTACGCATGCGGCGGCGTGACGCTGGCCGAGTACAAGGAGATGCAGGCCGAGGCCGACGGGAGGGCGGCCGATTGCCGGGCCGCGCTCGAAGCGGCCAACCGCGAACTCGAGGACTTCGACGCGCTGCTCGCCTCAGACGTCGCGTTCGAGGAGGCGGTCGCGGCGCTGGAGGACCTGTTCACGTTCAGCCGCGACCTGGTGCTGGCGCTGGTGAGGCGCATAGAGGTGGGCCGCGACGGCGGCATCGTGATCGAGTTCAGGTTCGGCGACTGGCGCGACAGGGTGGCTTCTATGGAGCGGAGGCTCGCATGATCGCGCTGTACATGAGGCTCTCGAGGGCCGACGGCGACCTGGAGGGCGAGGGCGCGGTGAGCAATTCCATCGCCAACCAGCGGGCCATCTTGCGTTCCTTTGTCGAACGCGACCCGGGGCTTTCCTGCCAGCCCGTCGAGGAGTTCGTCGACGACGGCTTCAGCGGGTCGAGCTTCGATCGGCCCGAGGTCCAGCGCATGCTCGCCCTGTGCAAGGAGGGGCGCGTCTCCTGCATAATCGTGAAGGATTTGAGCCGCTTCGCCAGGGAGTACATCGACGCCGGCACCTACATTGAGCAGGTCTTCCCTTTCCTGCGCGTGAGGTTCGTGAGCATCGCCGAGAGCTATGACTCGGCCGCGTGCAGCCTCGACTCGGCGGCGCCGGGCATAGCCATACGCAACATAGCCAACGCCGCCTACTGCCGGGACACGTCGATCCGCGTGCGCAGCGCGCTCCAGACGAAGTGGCGGCGAGGGCTACGGCCGCACCCCACGCCGCCGTTCGGCTACATGGTGGACCCAGCCGACCGCATGAGGCTGGCACCGGACGAGCGCTTCGCCCCCGGCGTGCGCAGGCTGTTCGAGCTCGCGGCCGAGCTTGCCGATCCGAAGCTCGTCGCCGCGGCGCTCGACGCCGACGGCATCGAGACGCCGGGCGTGGCGTACCGCAGGCTCGGGCTGTACGGGTACGGCAAGCGCCCCGAGCCGAAGAGCCGCCGCTGGACCGGCACGCAAGTGCAGAAGATCGTGGGCGACCCGGTGTACACGGGGACGCTCGTGACCGGCAAGACGCGTAGGCGCGTCATGAACAGGCATCCGGTCGACGTGGTGCCTGAATCGGAGCGCTACATCACCGAGGGCGCGCACCCCGCGTTGGTCGGAGACGGGCTCTGGCGGGCCGCGCAGGCGTGCCTCAGGACCAGGGAGCACCTCAAGGGAGTGGGGAAGTCCGCGCCGAAAAGCCCGTTCGCGCGCGGGCTTCTCAGGCGGGCCGAGTGCGGGCACTCGCTCAGCTACCGCGCATGGAAGGCGGGCGGCGCCTTCACCTGCAAGTGCGACTGCGCCGGCGGCGACAGGCGGCGGGTGACGGAGGATGAGGTCGCAGACGCCATCGCAGCAGCCATGAGGGAAGGCGGTTCGGTGCCGCGGCCTTGCGCCGAGCATGAACCCGACCGGAGGCCGAAGCCCCGCGTCACGGCGGCGGCGAAGCTCGCGGCCTACGAGCGCTACGCCTTCGGGAAGGCGACCGCCGCCGACCTCGAGGTCCTCGGCTCGCCGGCGGCGGCCGAGCCGCAGCATGCCGCTGCGCCGACCTCGCTGCTCCCGTCCGGCGCGGACCGGCTGCTCGATGCCGACGGCGAGAAGGAGCGGGCGGCGCTTCTCTGCGCGCTGGAGGAACATCGGCTCGACGACGTCGACAGGGCGCTGCTCAGGCGCATCGTCGAGAAGGTGCTGGTGCACGAAGGCCCGCACCTGGAGGTCGTGATGCGCTGACCGCCATCTTCGCATTGTCAAAAACACCGCGCCCTTGACCAGAAGGCGTCAAGGGGCAGGACAACTGCGCTCCTCAAAGCCTGTGGCTGAGGAGCGCAGTGCTTCCGAGCCTGCGGCAAACTCGTCAGCAGCTCGCCAGTGTCGCCCGATGGCCCTCAGCTGCGCATTGCGAGGCGATAGCGCTGGCGCGCACCTTGGGCCATTCCCGATTTTCTCCAGCATTTCCTTTGCCGACGGGCTGGCGCGGTGCCGCTCGTCTACCCGTCTGCGTCCGCCCGATGTCCAAAACTTGCGCGGACGCGCCCTTTGGTTGGGGAAACCCAGGGAAAACCAACGAGGAAAGGCGCAGATATGGGAACGGCTCTCTTGTGGCTCGCCGCGGGCTACGCACTGGGGGCGGCGTCGGCCGCCATGGCGTTTGCGGCGTGGGCGGTGCTGAGGACGTCGTCGGAGTGCTCGCGCGCCGAGGAGGCTGCGATGCTTCCGCCGGCGCCCAGCGGCTTTCGCGGGGGCGACCTGTCGTGACGGTGTTCCGCGTCGAGAAGAACGCCAACTACACGGTGATGTCCAACGAGCACCTGCGCAACCGCGACCTGTCGCTGAAGGCCAAGGGGCTGCTCTCGCAGATGCTGAGCCTGCCCGAGGAGTGGGACTACTCGCTCGAGGGCCTGTCCCGCATAAACCGCGAGGGAGTCGACGCCATCCGCACCGGCATACGCGAGCTCGAGGAGCACGGCTACCTCGAGCGGCGGCGCCTGCGCGACGGCTTCGGTCGCCTGGCCGGCACCGAGTACGTGGTGCACGAGCGCGCCGTCGCCAGGCCTTCGCCGCCAGAGTCCGACGAGCCTGCGTTGGGTTTTCCAATGCAGGTTCCTTCTGCGCAGGAAAGGCCTGCGTTGGCGAACCCAAGGCAATTAAGTAAAGAGAGATCAAGTAAAGACCCATCAAACACGTACCCATCAAAGGGCGCGGAACCGCGCGCGAGGCGCGGCTTGCCGGAGTACGCCTGCGTGGCGGGTGATGTCCTGTGAGGGCGGGCAGGTCTTCGGCCATGGACCCGATCCCCGTCAGCTGCGAGATCGACGAGGGCGACTTCGTCGGCGACGACGGGCTGCTGCGCTGCGGCAAGTGCGGCGCCGGGAAGCAGGTGCGCGTGGATTGGGGCGGCCAGACAGCGATCATGCCCGTGATGTGCAGGTGCCAGGTCGAGGAGGCCGACCGACTCGATGCCGCGCGCAGGGCCGCGGCCCACGTCAGGTCCGTGGAGGGCTCGCCTTCGCACAAGCTCTGCCTCCCCCTGGATCCCGGGCACGAGTTCGGGCTGGGGCGCGACGACAGGAGGGGCTTCCGCATCGTGCGCGAGTACGCCCGCCATTGGGAGCAGATGGCGGAGGGCGGCCATGGGCTGGTGCTGATCGGGCCTCCGGGCACGGGCAAGACCTTCGCCGCGGGCTGCCTGGCCAACTACGTTATGCACGATGGCAAGGTGCCGCTTATGACCAGCGTCTCCCGGGCGGAAAACGTGCTTTGGGACGCCAAGGGCGATGAGCGGACACGCGTGCTGGAGGGCATCCGCTCCTACGACCTGGTGATCATCGACGACCTGGGCGCCGAGCGGGACTCGTCCTACATGGACTCCAGGGCCTTCGACCTGGTTGACGCGTGCTACCGCAGCGGCAGGCCGTTGGTGGTCACCACCAACATACCGCTCGCGCAGCTGAAGCACCCCGGGGGGCTCGCCCGCACGCGCATATACGACCGCGTGCTGGAGCGGTGTCAGCCGGTGATGTTCGACGGCCCCAGCTTCAGGGCGGCGAAGGCGGAGGAGAACCGCGCCGCGGTGCGGCGGATCCTCGACGGCGTCAAGTAAACGGGAAGAAAGGATTTCGAGATGGCGGACGATTTCGGCGACTACTCGGGCGAGAAGCTCTTCGACTGGATCTTGCGCATGGGCCAGGACGCCGGAGGGTCGGCGGCCATGGCCGCGGCTGACAAGCTCAAGGCGGCGCTGGACAACGCGCGCAAGGGCGCGGACGCCCAGGGCCGCGACGGCGCCGGCGTGGAAGCCGGCGGTCGGGAGGCGGGAGGACCCGCGCGATGGGCGAAGCTCGACATGCGCGAGTTCGCCTCCATCGAGGACTGGCCGACGCTGCAGGACATCATCGACGGCAAGCTGGACGACTGCGGTATCGCGCACGACTGGTACAAGGAGGCTCAAGGCGAGACCTACCTGCTGTTCAAGGCGGAGGATGCGCCGACGCTGGTGAGGGCTTTCGACGAGATGTCCCAGGCGGTTGATGTTGCCAAGGAGGAGGCCTCGGCGGAGCTTGCGGCGGAGTTCGCAAGGGCAAGGGAGCGCGCGCGGGACCTGGGCAAGGACCGCGCGCATGGCGATCGCGCGAGGACCGGCGAGAACGAGAGGCTTGCCGACAAGGCCGAGATGGCCAAGGCCGCCGCCGAGGAGCTGCGCAGGAGCGCCCATGAGGTTCCCGATAGGGAGAGGGCGTTCAACAGGGAGAAGGCCCAGGGCCGATGAGGGGCTATTCGAGAGAAGGGCTCATGGCCGCTGGCCTGCTCTCTGCCGCGGCCTTCGCGCTGGGCGACCTCTGCGCGGCGGCGCTCTGCTCCATGGAGGGGCCTTGGGTGCAGAACGTCGGCGCTGCCATGGGGGCCGTGCCGTCCGTCTTGGCGACGCAGGGCGTCTCCGCCGAGCCGAACGCCCTGCTCGGCGGATTCGTTTGCTTCCTCGCGGTATGGCTCGCATGGGCCTACTTGGTGAGATCGCAGGGCAACCGCCGAATCGGCGAGGAGCACGGCTCCGCGCGCTGGGGCACCAAGGCGGAGGGCCTGCGGTTCGCGGACACCGAGGACCCCTTCAACAACGTCATCCTCACCGAGAACTACGGGCTCGCGGTCGACCCCGGCAAGCGCAGAGGCAGGAAGCTGGAGGAGCGGCCCCGAAACGTCCTCGTTATCGGGGGCACCGGCGCCGGCAAGACCTGGAGGTACTCCATACCCAACATCCTGCAGATGAACGCGGACTACTTCGTCATCGACTCGAAGGGCACGCAGCTGCCGCTGCTCGGCAACGCGCTGGTGGGGGGCGGCTACGAGATCAGCTGCATGAACCTGGTGCGCATGTCGGCCTCGGCCGGCGTGAACCCTTTCTCGCTCATCCGCGACGAGGTGGGGATCATCGAGTTCGCGGAGTGCTTCATCGCGAACACCACCGGCGACAAGGACCACGTGGGCGACCAGTTCTGGGTGCAGGCCGAGCGCCTGCTCTACACCGCCCTCATCGGCTACCTGATGTTCTACTGCCCGCCCGAGGACCGCAACTTCGGTGGGCTCGTCACGCTGCTCTCGCTTGCGCAGGCCAGGGAGGACGACGATGACTACACGAGCCCGCTTGACCTGCTGTTCAGGGAGATCGAGACGGGCATGCGCCTGGTGGAGACGGGCGGCGCGCTGGCGGGCGACGGCGCGAGGAAGCCGGGCCGCGCGTTCGGCCGCCAGGCGTCCTCGGGCTTCAGGTGGGTGCAGGTCGGCGAGCCGGTGGGCGTGGACGACGACTTCGTGCTGTGGTGCTACAAGGCCTTCAAGGACGCCGCCGGCAAGACCATGAAGGGCATCCTCATCAGCTGCAACACGCGGCTCATGCCCTTCTCCGTGCCGCAGCTGCGCAACCTCACCGATCACGACGAGCTGGAGCTCTCGAAGCTGGGCGACGCGGGCGGCAAGCGCGCGGTCTTCGTGGTGAGCTCCGACACGTCCTCCACCTTCAGCTTCATGCTGGCCATCACGCTGTGGCAGACGGTGAACATGCTCTGCGACAAGGCGGACGCGCTGCCCGGCGGCTCCCTGGCGCGCCCCGTGCACTTCATCTGCGACGAGTTCGCCAACGTGGGCAGGCTGCCGGACATCGAGCACGTGGTCTCGGTCATCCGCAGCCGCAACGTCTACATGTCCATCATCCTGCAGAGCTTCGCCCAGCTCAAGAGCGCCTACGGCGACGATGCCCAGACCATCGTGGACAACTGCGACACGCTGCTCTACCTGGGCGGCAAGAGCGTGGACACCCAGAAGATGATCTCCGAGATGATCGGCAAGGAGACCGTCGAGGTCAACGCGCAGAACGTGAGCCGCGGCAACGGCGGCTCGACCACCACTAACACCAGCTACATCGAGCGCGACCTGATGCAGGCCTCCGAGGTGGGCCGCATGGGCAGGGACAGGGCGCTCGTGCTGTTCAGCAACGCCGCGCCGCTGCGCGATTCCAAGTACTCCACGCAGAGGCACCCGCGATACGAGCTGCTGGCAGGGCATCCGGGCAGCAGGTACCCCGGACGATTCGACTACGGGGCGTACCTGCAGGAGAGGAGGCGGCGGGAGGCGGCTTCCTCCTAGAACCGAGCGCAACGCAGGCGGCCGCCCGATGCGGGCGGCATACGACAGAAGGGAATCCAAATGCTATCGAACATCATCAGCCTGGTCTCCGGGTGCATCACCTTCCTGGGCGGCTTCGTTGTCGTCTGGGGCGCGGTGAGCTTGGGGCTCGCCATCAAGGACGAGACCCGCGGCGGCGCGCAGATCGCGGGGGCTATCTCCACCATCGCGGGCGGGGCCATCATCATCGCGGCTGCCGTGTACTTCGGCCAGCTGGACACCTCGTGGATGCCCAACTAGGGGGCGCCCATGCAGGTTGTCTACGTGCACAAGGACATCAGCGAGTACGAGGAGAAGGTCGTCGGCAAGCTCTCCGCCCGCGTGGCTGCCTGCGTAGGCGGCGGCATCGCGGCCAGCGTGGCGGCCGCCGCCTTCGCGCACCTGGTCGTTGGGGTGGAGGTGGCCGATGCAACCATGCCCGTGATGATGTGCTCGATGCCGTTCTGGCTGGCGGCCTTCTGGCGGCCCAAGGGCATGAAGCCCGAGGAGTTCGTCCCGCTGGCATACCGGCATTGGGCCGAGGACGGCGTCGTCACCTACGAGCCTGGGTTCTCCCTGGCCGCGGACGCATGGCCCGACGAGAAGCGCAGGAGATTCAACGATCGGAACAGGCTGGCCAAGGGCTGGCGGAAGGGAGGGGAGCGCTATGAGCCCTCGAAAGGCCGGTAAGGAGGACGTCGCCGCCGCCAAGCGGGCCGTCAAGGACGCCAAGGCCGCGGCGAAGGCCGCCGACAAGGAGGCCAAGGCGGCCGCAAAGCGCGCCAGGAAAAGCAAGAGGGCTGCGGCGAGGCCCGGGCATCAGGGCGGCAGGTACGTCCCGATCGAGAAGCGGCTCAGGAACCAGCAGCGCGAGCGCGCCGCCGGCGAGGCCGCGGCCGAGAGGGCCCGCCGCGCAGCCAAGGATGTCTACAGGCTCATCGGCTTCGACGCCCTGTACGCCGACGGCATCGCGCAGGTGGAGCCGGGGCTGTTCAGCCAGACGGTCAGCTTCGGCGACATCAGCTACCAGAGCATGGGAGACGAGTCGCAGAAGTCGGTGTGCCGCCAGATGCGCAAGCTCTACGACGGCCTGACGCCGGACGTGGGGTTGCAGCTTGTGCTGTTCAACCGCCCGCTCACCAAGGGCGAGATGTCGAACCGCAGGTTCTTCGGCCGCGTGGAGGGGCCCGCCGCTCCCTACGCCGCCGAGTACAGCCGCATCCTCAACGACAAGATGGCCGAGGGCGTGTCCAACATCATGCGCGAGCGCTACCTGACGTTCTCCGTCTCCGCCGACACGGTGGAGGAGTCCGTTCCTAAGCTGGCGCGCCTGCGCTCCATGGCGGACGGCGTGCTTTCGGGCATGCGCAGCGGCACCCGCGTGCTGCGGGGAGAGGAGCGCCTGCAGCTGATACGGTCGATGACGCGGCCGGGGCGCGAGCGCGCCGAGTTCGACTACGACGACCTGGGCGTCACCCGCGGAATCACGGCAAAGGACCTGGCGTGCCCCGACACCATGGAGTTCAAGCCCGGCGGGTCCGCCAGCTGCTTCACCAGCGACGGCGTATGGTGCCAGGTGCTGGCGTTCCGCAGCTTCGAGAGCAACCTGACCGACCGCTGCCTGGCGGACATGGTGGACCTCCCCATGCCGCTGGCGATCAGCTTCCATGTGAGGGCCATGAACCCGCGCTGGTCCAAGGACTACGTCCGCCGCCGCTTGAAGTGGATCGACAAGGAGATGTCCGAGGACCAGATGGACGCCGTGAGCAAGGGCTACGACTTCAACCTCATCCCCAGCGAGCTGAAGTTCACCCGTGAGGAGGCCCAGGACGTCTACGAGTGCCTGAAGGGCGACAGCCAGCGGATGTTCCGCTACACGGGGCTGGTGTTCACCTACGCCCCCACCCGCGAGGAGCTGGACGAGCAGGCGATGCACCTGATATCGGTGGCGCAGGCGCAGGGCATAGAGCTCGCGAACCTGGACTACCGGCAGCGCGAGGGGCTGAACTCCGTGCTGCCGCTGGGACGCAACCACGTGAAGGTGGGGCGCTTGATGCTCACCGACGAGATAGCCATCCAGTCCCCCTTCGCCACCTTGGAGCTGAACGACTTCGGGGGCGGCTACTACGGGCAGAACAAGGGCAGCCGCAACCTGGTGATGCTCAACCGCAAGGGCCTGGCCAGCCGAAACGGCATCATAAGCGGCATGCCGGGCAGCGGCAAGTCCTTCGGCGCCAAGCGTGAGATGACCAACACGGCGCTGCTCTATCCCGAGGACGACGTCGTCATCATCGACCCCGCCGGCGAGTTCGGCCTGTTGACCGAGGCCCTCGGCGGCCGCAACGTGGCGTTCGGCCCGGACTCCGAGACGTACCTGAACCCGCTCGACCTAAGCGACGTCTCCGAGCTTTTGGAGACAACCCAGCTGGCCTACAAGATCGAGGCGGTGCTAGCGCTGTCCGCCGCGTCCATGGCGGAGGGCAACGAGGGCCTCTCGGACGTTGAGCGCTCGATCATCAGCCGCTGCGTGGAGAAGGCGTACCTGACCTGCGGCAGGAGCGGAACCGTCCCACAACTGCAGGACCTCTACGACATTCTGAGGCAGCAGCCGGAGCCCGAGGCCGAGATCGTCGCGCTGCGGTTCGAGCGATACGTCTCCGGGGCGCTCTCCATCTTCAACCACCAGAGCAACGTCGCCTTCGACAGGCGCATCACCTGCGTGGGGCTCAAGGACCTGCCCGACAACATGCGCGCTTTCGGCATCATCGCGGTGCTGGAGGCGGTGCGCAACCGCATGTACGCGAACTTCGAGCGCGGCGTGACGACCTGGCTCTACATCGACGAGGTCCAGAGCCTCTTCGGGCACCCTGCCACCATCAGCTACTTCAGCCGGTTCTGGGCGGAGGGGCGCAAGTTCAACCTGATCTGCACCGGCATCACCCAGAACTGCACCTACCTGCTGAGCCACAAGGACGGCCGCAACCTGATTCTGAACTCCGACTTCCTCATGCTGCACAGGCAGTCGTTCGCTGACAAGGCCAAGTGGTCGGAGCTGCTGAACCTCTCGGAGCAGGAGGAGGGCTACATCGACGAGTCGGTCAACCCCGGCGACGGCCTGCTCATAGCGGGCGGGTCCCGCGTGCCCATCGTGGACGACTTCCCCAAGGGCGCGCTCTACGACCTGTTCAACACCAAGCCCGACGAGATTGCCGAGCGCAAGCGCGCCGCCTACTTCGCCAAGCGCGCGGCAGGGTCCGCGGCCGGCGCCGACGAGGCCGAGGCGGCGGGCGATGTCGGGTAGGGGGTCCGGCGCCCGCAGGCAGGGCTTCGCCAGCGCGGAGTCGGTGGAGGCCGGCAACGCCAGATTCGAGAGCAGGGGCGGCGGCTCGTTCAAGGGGCCCGACCAAGGCTCCTTCGCCGAGGGCGGCAAGAGCGACGTTTGCGGAGCGGCCGATGGCGCCCCCGACGCCGCCGTGGCCAAAGGCGGGTTCGCCGGCAGGGCCGGGAGCGCCATCGCGGCCGGCTTCGTCGGGGAGCTTGACGACAGCGACGAGCTCTCCGGGTCCGAAGGCGCCTACCGCGCAGGAAGGGCGGCTGCGGACATCCGGAAGCGGCGCAGGGCAAGGCTCGAGTCCGACCCGTTCGCCCCTGTGGAGGATACCGCCAACGCCGATGCCGTCGCGGCAAAGGAGGCGAAGCGCGCCGCCGGGGAAGTCAGGGCCGTTGCCGGGCCGGGCGGTTCCGCAGAAAGCGCGCCCCGCTCGAAATCCCTGCTGGCAAGGGCCAGGGAAGGCCTTGGCGGCAAGGCCGCCCGCCGATCTGCCGCCACCGGCGGAAAGGCTGCCGGCGGCAGCTCCCTGGGCGAGGCCCGGGCCGCGTCCAACTATGCCAGGTCGCGCGCCGCCCTGCAGGCCGCCGAGGCGGGGCCCGCCGCAGCGAAGGCCGGATTCGGCGGAAGGCTCGCGGCGGCCGTCTCGACCGCTGCGCCCGTTCTGGGCGGGGTCCTGGCGGGCGTCACCGCCTTCGTAGCAGCGAGCCTCATCCTCTCGACGCTCCTGGGCGCAATCGCCGGCTTCTGGCAAGACGAGCAGGACAAGGCCATGATCGAGGGCCTTCCCGGCTTCATCACCTACGACATGGTGCTCGAGGCGCTGGAGTGCCAGGAGGAGTACGGGCATCCCGCAGGCTGCACCATCGCGCAGGTCATCTGCGAGAGCGGCCAGGGCGACGCCATGAGCCAGCTGGCCACCAGGGACCACAACCTCTTCGGCATCAAGTGGGCATCGAGCTTCGCCAGCTGCCCGGAGGTCGCCGGCAAGGCGAGCTGGGCCACCCACGAGGAGGTGGGCGGCCAGGTCGTCACGGTCATGGCCGACTTCACCGTGTTCAAGAGCGACGCGGACTGCATCAGGTTCAGGAGCAGGGTTCTCCTGCAGAACAGCCGCTATGCGGACAACGCGTTCATCAAGGAGGCCATCGCCGACCATGACTCGGACAAGATGGCCGAGGGCCTGAAGGACGCGGGCTACGCCACGAGCTCGGAGTACGTGGAGAGCCTGAAGTCGGTCATGAGGACCTACAACCTGTACCGTTTCGACGGCATGGGCGTCGACGACTTCGAGAAGGGCGCGGCCGGCGGCGACGCCATCGTGCAGGCTGCCTACAGCCAGCTGGGCGTGCCCTATGTCTGGGGCGGTTCGACGCCCGGCGTGGGGTTGGACTGCAGCGGCCTCACCCAGTACTGCTACCGGCAGGCGGGCATAAGCATCAGCCATTACACGGAAGACCAGCTCAAGGAGCTCACCGTCGTACCGCTGTCGCAGGCGCGGCCGGGCGACATCCTCTACAAGTACGGCCACGTGGCCATCTACGTGGGAGGCGACGAGTACATACACGAACCGCGCACGGGCGACGTGTGCAGGAAGGCGACGGGGATCTCGTACTTCACCTGCGCCCTCCGATACACCGGATAAGGAGATTTCGAAATGGAGAAGAAGACGAAGGCATTGGCCGCCATCGCGGCGGGCGCGCTGGCCATCGGGATCGCGCTGTCGGTCGCGAGCTGCGCCCTGCGCTCGGCGGGGACGGACCAGCAGACCGTGCAGGAGGAGGCGCCCGCCGAGGAGGCCGCTCAAGGCCAGGGCGCCGAGGCGCCCGCGGCGCTCACGTCCTACGAGCTCGCCTGCTCCAAGGGCTGGAAGAGCGACGCGGGCTCGCTGCAGATGTCCAAGGGCATGGTCATCGAGAAGGGGGCGGACGGCAAGATCCACGTGCTGACCGTTTCCGAGGTGGAGGAGGCGGACGCCGGCAAGCAGGCCGTGTTCACGGTCGCCGGCACCGACGAGGATTCGCAGGACAGCGTCATCTGGACGCTGATTTTCGACCGGTCCGGCGGCGCGGCAACCATGTCCAGCGACGACTTCAAGGTGAGCAAGAAGTATTCGGAGGACGTTGCCGAGGGCTCCGTATCCGTCAGCGGGATGGACGAGGCATACATAGGCCTCGTCGGCGGCGACGCGGAGCCGCTGCGCAAGGCCCTGGCGGCCTACATGGCCAAGAATGTGCCCCAGGCGGCGTCGGCCTCCTTCGACGGCGAGGCGTCCGTCGACTTCAACGCCAAGACCGTCTCGGCGTCGTTCCATGCCGATGACCCCGCGAGGACCGTCCTCGTGGTGGCGTACGCCGACGGCAAGTTCACCGTGTCGGGCTAGGGGGTCGCTTTGCTTGAGAGAATCGGACGGGCGACGCCGGCGCAGCGGAGATTCCTGCTCTCGCTCGCGGGCAGCGCGCTCTTCTGCGCGGCGATGCTCTGGCTGCCGCAGCCTGCGCACGCCGACATCGCCGACACCGTCAACTCGTGGCTTTGCGGCATGCTGCGGGACTTCTGCAACTGGATCTTCGGAGCCCAAGTGGACGTGCTCAGGTCCATCGGCGCCGAGGGCGTGCTCTCCGCCAGCTTCGAGACCATGCTGGGCGGCTCCGGCACCGTGAGCATGTACGACATCGTTCACGGCGTGTGGGAGAGCGCCATCCTGCCAATCGGCTGCGGGGTGCTCTCCTTCGTGTTCACCGTGCAGCTCATCAAGATCAGCCAGCGCATGGACGGCAGCTCCAGCATGCCGGCGGTGAAGGAGGTCGTCTTCCTGCTGGTGTTCTTCGCCGTGTTCCTGTTCCTGGTGCAGCACTCCTTCGAGCTCATGCAGGCGCTCTACGAGGTGACGCGCATCGCCATCCAGCGGGTGACGGACCTCTTCGGCAACGGCGCGGAGCTCGACATGGGCAAGGTGTCCATCACCACCACCGACGACGATGTGCCGGCGCTTTTGGGCATGGCGGTGGTGGCGCTGGTCAGCTGGGTCGTGGTGCTGGTGGCCTATATCGTGGCGCTTGTGGTGAGCTGGGCCCGCGCCATCCAACTCTACCTGATGGCGGCGTTCAGCCCCATACCGTTGAGCCTCATGGGCCTGGAGGACACCAGGCAGATCGGCATCGGGTATCTGCGCAGCTTCGCCAGCGTGTGCCTGGCGGGCGTCATCATCCTCGTGATTCTCGTAAGCTTCCCCGTGGTGCTGGGCGGGCTCGATGCCGTGAACGCCGGCACGGGCACGCCGATGGACAGCGTCGTCGGAGGCCTGAGCTATGCGCTGCAGTACCTGGCCGTCTGCGTCCTGCTGATACTCAGCCTGGTGAAGAGCGGGGCCTGGGCCCGCGACGTCATGGGCGGATAGGGGTGGGGCGCGAGGCTTCGAAAGGCCCGACCACACGGAGAAGCCAAGGGCGGCACGGACTCCCGTGCCGCCCTTTTTCGGCGCGCCTTGTCCAAACCGCTGCCTTTCCCGGCTTGGGGTAGGGCGGCGCGCCCGCGGACCTTTTCCGGGAAGGAGGGCTTTCTGCCTGCGAGCGCGCCGCCCGTCCGACGAGGCGGGCCGCACGGCCCGCCCGAACCGTTTTTGAAAGGAAGGGCGCATGCCTAACGAGAGCAAGAGCGTCTACGTGACGCTCCACAAGAACTTCGTGAGGGAGGGAATCCCCTACACGGACCGCGAGACGGGCGAACAACGCACGTTCAACTCGGCAACCATGCCCAGGGGCACGTCGATCGACGGCCGGGACGTGAGCTTCTTCGAGTTCTCCCCGCTGTACGTGAACGAGTCGCGCAAGGGGGAGGACTATCGCGACATCCCGTTGCTGAAGGGCCGCGAGGTGTGGCTGCAGAAGACCGTTCTCGGCGAGGACGGGAAGCCGGTGCTGGACGCCGATGGCGGCAAGGTGCGCGAGACGGTCAAGGTCATGCCGGAGCAGGTTCGCTTCGCCTTGGACCAGCAGCGGCAGGATTACCTCGCCTCCTTGAAGCAGCGAAGCCTCCACGACCGGGCCGATGCGGCCACCCGCAGCGCGCTCGGCCGCGCGCAGGATGACCAGCCGCGTCGGCAGGGCCTGGCGCACGACGACATCCCGTTCTAAGGAGGCGGCCATGACAGCGAGAGCAACAGAGACCGCCGCCTTGTCGAAGATCGTTCGAGTCATGATGAGCGTGGCTCTGCTCATCGGTATGTGCGCATCGGCGCCCATGCAGGCGCAGGCCTCCGAGTCCGTCGAGGTGACCGTCGGCGACGACGTCCCCTACGCCGGCTACTTCACGACGCGCATGTGGGCCGACGGCGAGGTGGCCTACTGCGCCGAACCCGCGGCGGGCACGCCCGCGCCGGGGATCTACTCTAAGTCGGACATCTCCGACGGCGACCTGGCCGCCGCGATGTGGTTCAGCTACGGCGCGCCGGGCTTCGACGAGTCCGTGTTCCCGGAAAGGTGGTACGACGGCACGGGTTGGAGCGAGGACAAATACCTGGTGGCGAGCCACGTGCTGCTGTCGTTCGCCTACCAGGGCTCGCGCGGCGAGGCGGCCTATGGGACCAACGCGCAGTTCGAGAAGTGGGCCAAGGACGAGCTCCTCGGCGACACCTGGTCCAAGGTGAAGAACCGCGCGGACGAGGTGTCCACGGGCTTCGAGGCCTTCTCGGTGAAGACCGGCTCTGCGACGCAGGTGCTTGTGAGCTTCACCTGGAAGAAGGGAGGCCTCAAGGTCGCTAAGGAAGATTCGCAGGCAGGCAGCGCGCCCCAGGGCGACGCCAACCTCGCCGGAGCGAGGTTCGACATCGTCAACGCCTCCGGGAAGAACGCGCTGGTCGGCGGGAGGTCCTACGGCGACGGCGAGGTCGTGAAAACCATCGAGGCCGAGTGGGACGCTGCGGCGAAGGCGTACGTGGCCGCCACCGGGTCGGGCGACCTGCCGTGCGGCGCCTACAAGGTCGTCGAGTCGCAGGCCCCCGAGGGGTACCTCGCCTCGGATTGGTCGAAGACGGCAAAGATTAGGGAGAACGGCGAGGTTGTCGACCTGACGGGCGGCGCCTGCAAGGACGACGTCGCCCGCGGCGGTGTGCAGGTCACGAAGTCCGACAGTGAGCTCGGCAAGTCCGAGGCCCTGGGCGGCGACTCCCACGGTGCGCCGGGCTGTGGCTCCACGCTCGCCGACATTGAGTTCACCATAACCAACGAGTCGGCGTCCAAGGTGCTGGTCAGCGGCGAGTGGTTCGAGCCTGGCGAGACGGTGGCCACCGTGACCACGGCGTGGAACGAGGAGGCGGGCGCCTATACCGCGCAGACCGCCGCCGACGCGCTGCCCTACGGCACCTACGCTATCCAGGAGACCAAGAGCAACGACTCTTACCTGCTGACTGACGGAGCCGCCAAGACGTTCCAGATTTGCGAGAACGGCGCCATCGTAAAAGCCTCCTCGGGAGGCGCCGCGCTCGAGTTCTTCGACCAGGTCGTCCGCAACGACCTCGAGATAGCGAAGATGGCCGAGGACACCAACGAGTCCCTGCAGGTCGCCTTCAAGGTTACCAACGAGGCGACAGGGGAAGCCCATGTGGTCGTCACCGACGGCAACGGCAACGTCTCCACGGCATCCTCCTGGAACAAGCACAGCGCCAACACCAACGGCAACGACCGGCTGCTGGACGTTGGAGCGGTCAACGCCTCGGACATGGATTCCAAGGCGGGCGTGTGGTTCTCCCTCGGCGAGGACGGCTCCGTCGCCGAAGTCGACGACGGTCTGGCGGCGCTGCCCTTCGGCAGGTACACGCTCGAGGAGCTGCGCAGCGACTCCAACGAGGGCTACGACCTGATCAAGAAGGCGTTCGTCATCGAGCGCGACTCCTCCGTCGCCAAGGCGGTGTGGATGAGCCTCGATGACAAGGAGGGGCCCAAGGTCCAGACCGAGGCCACGGACGCGTCCGACGGCGACCATGTGGCTCAAGCCTCTGGCGAAGTCACCCTGTCAGACACCGTGTATTACGAGAACCTCAAGACCGACGGCACCGAATACACCGTCACGGGCACCCTTATGCTCAAGTCCACCGGCGAGGCGCTCGTCGGCGTCGACGGCAACCCCGTGACCGCGAGCAAGACCTTCAGGCCCAAGCAGCGCGCCGGCGAGGTGGAGCTTCAGTTCGCCTTCGACGGGAGCCTGCTGGCGGGCGAGGACGTCGTGGCCTTCGAATCCCTGACGTCGGGCGGCGTGGAGGTGGCGGCCCATGCCGACATCGACGATGAGGGGCAGACCGTTCGCCTCGTGGGCATCGGCACCACGGCGACCGACAAAGCGGACGGCGACAAACTCGTCACCGGTGCCGAAATCACCATCGTCGACGAGGTCGCATACGAGGGGCTGACCCCCGGCGTCGAGTACACGCTCGAGGCCGCGCTGATGGATGCCGAGGCCGGCGGTCCCGTGACCGTCGATGGCAAGCAGGTTGCCGGAACCGCAACGTTCGCCCCCGACGAAGCCGATGGCGTCCAGGCGGTGGAGCTCGCCTTCGACGGCACCGGCTTGGGCGGTAAGAGCGTCGTGGTGTTCGAGAAGCTCTTCGCCGCCGGCGTGCAGCTCGCAGCACACGAGGACCTTTCCGACGAGGGGCAAACCGTCACCGTCGTCGAGATAGGCACGAAGCTCACCGACGCCGAAGACGGCGACCAAATCGTCGCCAGCGGCAAGGTCAAGCTCGTCGACACCGTGGAGTACAAGGGTCTCGTTCCTGGCGAAGCCTACACCGCAAACGGTACGCTCGTCGACAAGTCGACCGGCGAGACGCTGGTCGACGCCGGCGGCAACCCCGTGACCGCCACCGCCGAGTTCGCCCCCGAGGCGGCCGAGGGCGTTGTGGAGGTCGCCTTCGAGTTCGACGCGTCCCATCTCGAGGAGGGAGCGGCCCTCGTGGCCTTCGAGCGCTGCCTCGATGCCAAGGGCAACGTCGTCGCCGTCCACGAGGACGTCGACGACGAAGGCCAGACGGTAGTGGTCGACAACCCCGACACCCCCGAAGTTCCCGATGCGCCAGGCGAGAAGCTGGACAAGACCGGCGTGGACCTCATGCCCTATATACTGGGCGCCGGTATGGCCCTCGCGGCGGCATTGGCGCTCGCTGCATACGGTCTGCAGAGGCGCAACCCCGACGATCCCGACCCCGACGACCTCGGGCGCGGAGAGGAAGCGGCGGAGCACGAGGCCTAAGGCCGACGCTCGCCCGAAAGCAGGAAGGCGGCCTCGGGCCGCCTTCCTTGCGGATATGGAGGAAACCATGGAAGGAACCACCCGAAAACCCGGCGTCGAGGACGTCGCGGGGGCGTTGGATAAGACAGGAAGCGGCGGCAAGCGCTCCGATGGCGGGCATCGATGAAGGGCAAGGCCAAGTCGCGCATCGCCCTCGTCCTCGCCGCGGCGCTCGGCTTGGGGGCCGTGGGCGCACTGTCGTCCATGGCTTGGCTGACCGAGAGGGCGACCAACTTCGACCCCGATCCGAGCGGGGTCGCGGCAATTGGCGCCGAAGACGAGGCGGCCGGCGAAAACGACGGCTCCGGGGGCGTCGACTGGGGCTACTGGCAGAGCGTCAACCCAGACATCATCGGATGGGTGACCGTGCCGGGTACCGGCATCGACTACCCGATCGTCCAGGCCCATGAGGGCGACCCCGACCACTACCTCCGCTACGACGCGTACGGCGGCTGGAACTACCACGGCGTGCCCTACCTGCACTGGAAGTGCGCGGATGATGGCCTGCTGGGCGCCGGCAACGCCCTGGTGTTCGGCCACCACCTCGACGACGGCACGATGTTCTCCGCGTTGGCGAGGTTCTCGGGCGCCGGTTACGCGGAGGGGCATTCCCCGATTCTCCTGCGAACTCCGGAAGGTGACGCCAGGCTGAGGGTGCTTGCGGTCGACGTCGTCGATGCCAGCCGCGAGGGCGCCAAGGTGGAGTTCGCCGACGACGCCGAGCATGCGCAATGGCTTGCCCGGGTCGTGGCCGACGCCGACCTGAGCCTCGTCGGAGAGGGCTTCGACTGCTCGTCCGTGAAAAGCGTCGTCACCCTATGCACCTGCAGCTACAACCGCTGGGGCAACGAGCGCACGTTGGTGATATGCGCCGTCGACGCGTTCGGGTGATGCAGGGGCGGGCGCGTTCGGCGCCGATGCGCGCCCGTCGCACGAAGCGCGGCGCGCATGCGATGTGAATCATGGAAGTCTGCACGGGAAAGGCGAGATCGATGGCAAAAGGCAAGGCAAGAGGCGGCGCCGAGGCCGCAGCGAAGCGCGACGAGGAGCTCAGGCAAACCATGGAGCGCCTCGAGGAGGGCGTGAGGGGCGTCTTCGAGTCGGCAAGGTATCGCCGCTACCTTGCCGTCATGTCGCGATTCCACAGCTACAGCGCCAACAACTGCCTGCTCATCGCGATGCAACGCCCGGACGCGACGCTGGTAGCGGGCTATCGGGCCTGGCAAGACAAGTTCGGCAGGCAGGTGAGGAAGGGCGAGCGCGGCATGAGGATTCTCAGCCCGGTCGTGGTCAAGGCGAAAGGGGAGGGCGACGACGTCGGCGAAGCGCGCGACGGCAGCGCCGGGGATGGACCCAGGCGCAGGCTCGCAGGCTTCCGCCTGGCCACCGTGTTCGACGTGAGCCAGACCGAGGGAAGGGAGCTGCCCACCTTGGGGGTCGACGAGCTGACGGGCGGCGTCGCCCGATACGAGGCCGCCATGCGCGCCGTCTCGGAGATCAGCAGGTACCCCGTTTCGTTCGAGGATGTCCCGGGCGGCGCGAAGGGATTCTTCTCGAGGTCCGAGCCCAAGCGCATCGTGATCCAGAAGGGCATGTCCCAAGCGCAGACCCTCAAGACCGCCATCCATGAGCTTGCCCACAGCGTCATGCACGATTTCGAGCCGAAGGGGGAGGGGGCCGCCTTGCCGGGCCGCGCGACCCGCGAGGTCCAGGCCGAGAGCGTCGCCTTCGTCGTCTCGAGCTGGCTTGGGCTCGACACCGGCGACTACAGCTTCGGGTACGTGGCCGGGTGGAGCGAGGACAAGAACCTCTCCGAGCTGAGGGCCTCGCTCGACGAGATACGCGGCGCGGCCCATGGCATCATCGGCGGCATGGAGCAGAAGATGGCCGAGAACCGTGAAACAGAAGGGCTCGAGCGCGTTCGCGCCATCGAGCACGAGCCTGACGCAGCCTGCAGGAGCCTGTCCGAGCGCGCGGCCATCGCCAGGAGGGCGTCCGCCCGCGACGACCGCGCGCCGCGCCTCCCCGACAGGTCCGATAGGTGAGCGCCGGGGCGCTGCATCGCGATGATGCGCGTCCTTGATTTTGCCCTATAAGCCTGATTTTGGGCAAAAAAATAGGGCAGTTTGGCTTTCACCATCCCACCCCTAAAACCCGAAGGTTTTGCGATCTACCGTAAGTCTAGCAATCCAAGGCTCTTTGTCAAGGATCTTATGAAGTTTATCGCGGCTGCCGCTGTCGCGTCCGGGCCTGTTTTTGGCAAAAGGTCGCCGGCTCCCTCGACCGCGTTAAAGAAGCTCCTGAGCTTCTCCGCGTCTCTCTTTCTGGCTGAGCAGCTAGGGACGTCTTGCGCGTAGCGCACCAAGGTGATGGCGATCTCCTGCGCGGCGGCGTTGCGAAGCCATTTCTGTCTCGTCGGCTTGGACAGCCCCAGCTTCGCTACGGCTTCCAAGGTCTTCCTCGACGTGGTGCGCCGGGAGTTCGCGCCCTCAGCGAACGTGTTTATGATGCACGAGCCGTGGGCTGCGCAGTTCCTCACCGACTTTACCTTCTTTAGGTCGTAGTGGGATTGCTCGAAGTCCTTGTCGTCCCACCGTGCGCCGCAGAATCGGATGAAGTCGACGAGCGTGCCGAACGGCACCAGCTCGAGGAAAACCCAAGACGGCATGCGCTTCTCGTATTTCTCGTAAACGGCTTTGGTGTACTTGTTTCTGCCGTTCCTCTCGAGCTCGGCTTCGCGGTAGCTCCTGCTTTTCGGAGTGAGCGAGGCCATGTAGTCGGCGACGATGGCGTACCCGTCTTCGTCGTTGCGTTCGGAGATGTTGCGCTTCAAGTCGACCTTGCAGGAGTGCTCGATGTGCCTCGTCATAACGAACAAGACCTCGCGAAGCATCTCGTCCAGTTCAGCGAAGATGACCAGTTGGGCGAAGTCGAGGTTGGCGTACTCTCCGTTGCGCTTCCCGCCTTGGCGCTTGGCGAACAGCTTTCTGTAGGACGTAAGCTCATAGAAGTCGCACTCGTCCGAGAGATAGGCTGCCGCCCTCTCTTTGCTATATCTATCGAATGTGACGCCCTTTGCCTCCAGATGGGCTATCTGCTGGGCAATGGTGAGCTTTGGCTTGCCGTGGTATCCATTGCCGCTTTCGCTCGTCTGCTCGGGCTTGCCATTCATTTTGCCCCCTGCTTGTCATTGGCCTCTTATATTTTGATTATATCTGCGAATCGCGGCCTTCTGGCCGGCGCGGCCTCACATGAACCATCTGAACACGGCTCGGAAGAGCCATGCGAGGAACGCCCCTGTGGCGACGATGACCCGTCTAATCCATTTCATCGAAACCTCCCTTCCCGCAACCTGCGTCGCCTGCCTGGGCCATCTCCTCGTCTTCGGCCTCCCTGAAGGCGGCTACCGGGTAGCCGAACAGCGGGCAGATCTCGGCCTCGTCGCTGGCGAGCTCGGGGCGGGCGCGTTCCAGGTACCCGAACAGCGCGACGGCCTTGGCGTTGGCGCCGGCGCCCATGGGCCCCGAGTACCACTTCATGCACGCCAGCTCGAACCTGGCGGCGTCCACCAGGCATCCGCCCTGGGACCAGGCCAAGAGCCGGCCGTCTAGGGAAACGCTCTCGACGTCCGGCGCCTCGCTGGAGTCGACGAGCTTGAGCCTGGGCCCGCGGATTCGGTCGGCGTTCGCCGACGCCCCGTCGTCGCTCGGCGCCGATTCCTCCATGTGATGCTCGTAGACGACCAGGTGCTGCCCGCCTTCGCCCCCCTCCCAGACGACGGCGAACTCCGTGAGGATGTTCGCCCTGCCGAACACTGCGCCGCCGGTGAGGCTGTTGCTGTCGAAGCACTCGTGGTGGCCGTCCGTGTACGTCACCTCTAGAATCATCTCGCTCTCCTGTTCCTGTCGTTTCGCTGCTGCTCCTGCTGGATTTGCCGCTGGCGCGCCGCCTGCTCGCCTGCGCGGGCGGAGGCGTCGGCGTGCTGCCTTTGCCGGGCGTGCTGGTCCATGGCGGTCCGGGGCCTTGCACTGGCCGCTTCGGGCAGCAGCCTCAGCTCCCTGGCGGTCTCCTTTGCGAGGCGCAGCTCGTTTGCCGCCTTGTCGTCGCCCCTGCGCCCCATGGTCGCGATGCGGCTGCCGAAGTCGGCCATGCAGCGGATGCCGTACCTCGAGCAGAGCTCGAGCGCCGCCGCCATGCTCTCCAGCTGCGCGTAGTCCCTCACCTCGACCGCCTTCGCCGCGATGGCCGCGATTTGGCCGGGGTCGATCGCCGCGTTGCCCTTCAGGGCGCCTTCGACGGCCTTGCGCCCGTAGGCGAGGCCGAGGTTCTCCCCGCGGATTCTTTTCGATGGGTCTTCCGCCAATGAGTAGAGCCAATCCGCGCGACCGCTTCTTCTTGAGGCTTCGCTGACGTCGACGCCCATCACGCCGAGGGTCTGCAGGTATTCGCCCGGCGTCTCTGCCGTCCTCTTGGCGATCGTCACGCGATTGCGGATGTCGGCCACCCACGAGTAGCCGCCCTTCCCGGCTATCTCGCGCTCGGCCCTCCTGACGTAGACGGCCTGCCTGGTCTTCGGGGCAGCCCTGCTCTTCGCGGCCGACCGCCGCTTCTCTTCATTTGAGACGTCGACGAAGAAGCTCAGCCCGCGTTCTTCGGCGAGCCGTTGGATCGAGGCCTGCATCTGCCGCGGGTCGGGGTTCTGGAATCGGTTGCCCGTGGCGAGGTTGGTGTTGTTGACTACGACGTGGGCGTGCATGACCTCGTTGGCGTTGTCGTCGTGGAACACGGCGGCGCACTCGTAGTCGTCCCAGTTCTCGCGGACCCAGGCCCTCGTCAGCTCCCGCAGCTGCGCGAGCGTCACCTTGTCCTTCGGGTCGGGGGAGACGATGAAGTGCATGTAGGTCCGCGCGCGCTTGCCGCGCCATGGGGTGTCGTTGCCGTTGGCGATGCGGGTGAGGTCCATCTCGGCCGCCCAGTCGACGTCCTGCTTCAGCTCGGGGTCGAGGCCCGCGTCGCGGTCCTCGTCCCACGAGAGGTTGTACAGGTCGACGGCCAAGGCGCGGCCGTCCTTCTGGAGGTAGTCGGAGACGCCGCGGGCGCTGGTGTGCCCGGCTATGGGCTTTATGACGGGCATGCTAGTCACCGCTTACGCTCGTGGAGCCGGCTATATCCGCCAGCACGTATTCGATGACCTGGCGGCCCCGCTCGACCTCCGCAAGCTTTTCCTCCGCATCGGAGAGCATCTCGCCGAAGGCCCGGTACTCGGGCGGGCTGCCGCGCCGGATAAACAGCGCGATGGTGTTCAGGGCGCGCACCGCCTGGTTATAGTGCCGGCCCCACCGGATGAGCTCTGAGAGCATCTTGGCCATGGTCCGGTTGTCGATGACGTAGACGGCGCCTTTGCCGGAGGCGCTGGCCGGGATCCTGATGAGGGTCCGCAGGTATTCGGAGCGGGCCATGCCGGCGCGCTGCGCCGATGCGGCGAGCCGGTCGAGGTCGTCGGAGGTCATGCGGCAGCTGACCATCTCGGGGTAGTCCATGGACTTGCCTCCCTTCGTCGGTTGCGTGTTTCCAGGGGCGCGGGGGATCCCCCGCACGAGGGCGGCCGGCGCGCGGTCTCGGCGCGCCGTGCCACCCGCTGCGGCTGCGGCCCCGGCGGAATGCCGCGGGCGGGGAGGAGGTCGGAGACGCCGCCGCGGCGCTCCGCCGGAACCGCCGCCGCAAGCGCTATCCCGTATTCGTGATACGGGATAGGTAGCTTGCTAGCCCAAGGGGCCGGAACTCAGATTCCGGCCATTTACCAGCGGGCTCAAAATGAGCCCGTGGCTCCGGTCCGTCTGCGGGCTCATTTTGAGCCCGCAGACTCGGCACCGCCGCGGGATCGATCTGAGCCCGCGATCGCGCGCAGGTCGCGCACGCAGCGCTCGATCTCGTCGAGCTGGGAGGCGTCGACGGCAGCGCTCCCGTCGGCTGCGCCCGTCGCTTTTCGCAGGGTCTTGAGGGCCTTGTCGACGAGCTTGCCGACCGCCTCTGCCCCGGGCCCGCCGGCTTCGCGGATCAGCTTGGAGGTGTCCGCCTTGCCGGCGTTCGCGGAGGACTTCTCCTTGTAGAGCCTCGCCTGGGCATCAGGGTCCATGGCGGCGAGCGTGGCGATGTCGGTGTCCGAGAGGTTTCCCTCAATCGCCTCGGACCTCCAGTCCTCGGTGAGGCCCTGCTCGACCCTTCGCGCGGTCTGCTCCTGGCGCTTTATGGTGGCGGGGCTGACGTTGCGGCCCGTCTGGTTGCGGATGATCGCCGCCTTGAGCTCCGCGGTGCGGACTCCCTTCAGCTCCGGGTTCTCGGCGCGCATCCGCTCCACCTGGATGCCGAGCGCCTGCGTGGCCTTGGCCCGCTCGATGACGTTGAGCTCTCGGGTGAAGTAGTTCGCGGTGTGCAGGAGGGTGACCGCCTGGTCGTCGCTGACGCCCTCGACGATGCGGCAGGGCATGCGCCCGAACGCGGGGTCGTCCTTGGCAAGCAGCGCGTAGGCCGCCTTACGCCTGTGGCCCGACAGCATCTGGAAGCCGCCGTCCGGCTTTCGGCGGACCATGGGGATGTCCGTTAGGCCGTCCTTCCTGATGGATTCCGCGAGGCTTTTTATGCCGTCCTCGTCCATGGAGTAGGCGACGTTCGCCGGATGGTCCTCGATGGCCGCCACCTCGATCTCCTCGACGGGGAACCTCTGCTTCGCCTGCCTGTCCTCGTCGAGCACGCCCGCCAGGCTGAAGCGCTTGGCGATGTCGTCTACTCGTCCCATAGCCCAAGCTCCCTTCCCAGGTTCTCGTAGTCGACGGCGGCGCGGTTGCCGGGCATGAACTCCACGATGGGCTTCCATTCCCAGCTGCCCTCCTTCACCTTGGCGGACTCGTGGATCACGGTGCGGAACTGCTGGTCGGGGAAGAAGCGGTCGAGGATCGCCTCGCCCACGGCCTCGGCGTTGGTCATCCTTCCGGGCGCGCAGGTCCGCAGGATCCTCCAGCTGGGCACGGGCAGGCGCAGCTTGGTGGCCACGAGCCGCAGCGAGTCCACTACCGAGGCCGTTCCGCGCATGACGGTGGAGTCCAGCTTCACGGGGATGACGACGTCGCCGCGCCCGCTTGTGGCCACGTAGGCGCAGGGCACCAGCTGCTTTGCGCTGGGGGCGGTGTCGATGATCGCGACGTCGTATTCGCCCGCCACGTCGTCCAGCGCGAAGCGCAGCGACTGCTCGGCAAGCAGCAGCTCGTTCTGGTTGATGAGCGCCAGCGTTGCCGGGATGACGCGCAGGTTGTCGGTTCCGCTGTCGTAGGCCATCTCGTCGGCGGTCATGCCCTCGTAGAGCAGCCCGATGACGTTGGCGCCGTCCTCCGCCTGCTCGTAGAGGCCGAAGTAGTCCGTCGCCGATGCCTGGGGGTCCAGGTCGATAAACAGCGTCCTCTTGCCGTGCCGCGCGCAGAGCGTGGCCAGGTTGACGGCGGTCGTGGTCTTGCCCACGCCGCCCTTGAAATTGCTTACGGTGATGACTCTCACGGTCTTCCTCCTCCTTGGTCGGTTTCGCGCCCGCTGTGATACGGGTCGGATGCTAGCAGCGGGGCGCGCGCCGCTGCCCGTCGGGTCGGCGGGCAGCGAAAGTGTCCAACGCGCCCCGGTTTCCCGGGTCCGTCACGCGCCGGCCTCGGCCAGGGCCGGGATCGCCCTCGAGTTCGCCCTGGCGGCCAGGTACTGGCTCACTGCCTCCTCGAGGCTGCACTCGCCCGCGTAGCTGACCCTGGTCTTGATGCCCTTCGCGCGCGGGGCGCCGCCTCGCGCCGCGACGACGGTCGTTGCGGCCCTTGCGCCCGACGGCTGCGCGATCATCCTGACTCTGTTTCCTGTGGCTGCTGCTTTCATGCTGCGCCGCTCCCTTCTTTTCGTCCGATTCGGCCCTGCCCGGATGCAGGCCCGGCTTGCATTCGCTTGGATGCCGATCCGCGCGCGGCGGCCCCGGCGGAGCCGGCTTCACGAAGGCGAAGCCGTCATCTCCGCCAAACCCGGTTTCCGCAGGGCCCTTCCCCGGGTTTTGCGGGGATGTCGTGTGGGCGGCGCAGCCGGGGCCTTCGCGCGCGACAGCCCCGCGGCGTCTGAGCGCTGCGAGCCCGTCCGGCTTGGAGGACGCGCATGGGATTCCCAAGGGGGCGTGCCCCTTGGGTGGGCGCATGGGGCATGCAGCCCCATGCGCGATGCGGCACCTTTCGGCGGGCTTTCCCGGCGGAAGGGCCAGGCGGCATTGCGGAGCCGGCGCAAGCGCGCCGGAAACCCGTGGCGGGAGGGGTGCAGGGGTCCGGGCTGCCCGGGAGCGCGAGGACGGGTCCCTCGCAGCCGAGGTGCCGCGGCGAGTTGGGAGCACGGAGGGGGAGGAGCCGCCGGCTGCGGCCCCTCCGGTCTTCGAGGGTCGGCCGCTACGCGATGGACTCCGCGAACGAGCCCAGCTTGTTGATGTGGTGCCTGAGCAGGGCCCTGCCGGCGTTGACGACGATCATGTCGATGCCGTCGAAGCGGACCGGGACGTCGCCCTCGGGGGTGTAGCCCTCCAGCCAAGTGGCCGCCAGCAGCTCGAACTGCTGGCGGGTGAGGTTCCCCTCGCTGAAGCCGCCCTCTTCGCGGTTGGCCGCGGTGACGTCGATGAAGACGATGGCGTCCTCGTCCATGGCCACCAGGTCCAGGCGGCCCGCCATGCCCTCGCAGCTCCAGTTTCGGTCCAAGACCTCGTAGCCCTTGCGCTCCACGAATCGGATGGCTGCCTCGACCGCGCGCTCGTGCAAGTTCTTCATAAGTGACCTCCTGAGTCGTTTCCGGCCCGCCCCTTTGGCGTGCCTCGCGGCACGTGGGCCGCATGGGCCCGCGGCCGTGCAAGGGGGAAAGGAGAAGCCGACGGCAGGAGGCGCCGTTGCCCGAAGCCCGCAGGGCGGTTTGTTTTCCCCGGCGTCCCAGGGGGCGGCGGGGGAAAGAAATCGGAGAACGTCGACGGCCCTTGCGCGGTATGAGCGGGGACGTGCGAGCATGCGTGTTCGAGAGCACGGTGGCGGGTCGACGGCGACGGCGCGGGGTCGCCGGGCTTGCGTGCGCGGTTTCGGGGCGTGTTCGCGGTGCGCGGGGGCTCGGGGCTTAGAATGTACGCGAGCGGAAGGAGCGCGAATGAGGGTCGGTTACTGCAGGCCGCCAGCTGGCCATGGTCCGAATAAGCAACGAGAGGCGCTGGAGGCGGCTGACTGCGAGCTCGTGGTGGACGGCGGCATCGCATCGCTGTTGGGGTCGGTCGATGCCGGCGACGTTGTCGTGGTCGCGTCGCTCGGGGCTCTGGGCTCCACCTCCGCGTCCGCGGTGAGGGCAGCGCTCGAGATCGGGGCGAAGGCCGCCGAGCTGGTCGTCCTCGACCAGGGCATCGACACGTCAAAGGAGGAGCACGGGGCGTTCTTCCGGCATGCCGCCGCCATCATGGGCGTCGATGAGGACCGGAAAGGATCTCGGGCGAAGCCCGGGCACACAGGCGGCAAGTCGAAGGTCGACCCCAGCGCCCTGGCCAACGCCATCGGCATGTATCAGAGCGGCGAGCACAAGCTGTCCGAGATCACCGCTGCCACCGGCATCAGCCGTAGCACGCTGTACCGCAACCTGCCGAAGGGCGGCGGCGGCGATGGTTAGCTGCTCGGGGGCGTGAAGGCGAAGGCTCCCGCAAGCCTCCAACCGAATAACTGCAAGATCGTGAGCGCCCAGGGATGCCGGCGCTTCTGCGCCCTGCCAAACTACGAGCACTTCGCAAAGCGCATGGGCGACCAGCGCGGATGGCGGCTGCAGTACGCATATTCCGAGTACGTGGCCGCGTGCCGCGAAGCCGGCGAGAGGCCGTACGCGTACTCGAGCTTCTGCGCGGGCCTGCGCGGATGGCGGCGTGAGATGGGGGCCGCCGGGATTCCCGAGTGGTACCCGGGCGAGTACATGAGAACCTACTGGTCAAGGGGGTCGGCGCAGATCGCCGGCGAGCAGGCGGCGTTCCCGGTGTTCGTCGCAGCGATGGCCTACAGCGACGCCACGTTCCTATACAGGGCTGACGACATGGGGACCAAGAGCTGGATGGCCTGTTGCCAGCGGGCATTCAGGTCGCTCGGCGGCGTGCCGTACGTGACCGACTGCGCGCAGTGCAAGGTCTCGGTCACGGCACGCAGCACGATCGAGGCGTTCGCCCGGCATTATCGGACGGTGCTCTACGGCGCCAGGCCGAAGACTGCGAAGGGAGCGGAGGGCGCCGGGAAGCCGCTGGACGCGAGGACCGTCTCGTACGTCGCAAGGAAGGTGATCGAGGATGTCGCGGGCATGGATTTCGCGAGCTTCGAGGACCTCGATGCCTACGTCGAGGGGAAGCTGGTGGCGTACAACGCCATAGGGTCGGAGGGCGGGCCGGCCCGCTGGACGCTGTTCAAGGAGCGGGAGCTGCCGCAGATGCTGGAGCTTCCGTCGGAGGATGCCGATTTCGCCACGTGGTCGACGCGCGCCGTTCGGGACGACTACCACTTCGTGGTCGACGGCGTGCGCTATTCGGTGCCATGGCGCTGCTCGAATGAGGAAGTGCGCGTCAGCTGGACCGACGGCGAGGTGTGCTCGTACCTCAACGGGGAGCTGGTCGCTCGGCACGAGCGCATGACCGAGATGCGGGGGCGGTGCACGGTGACCGACCCCGCGCACAGGCCGCCCGGGCACCGTTGGTTCGCAAAAAGGATGGACGACAGGTTCCTGGCGCTCGCTAGGGAGGAGGGCCCCAATGTGGTGCGCGTCATGAAGCGCGTGCTCTCCGCCTGCAAGAAGGAAGGCAAGGGGTTCCGCGCCTGCAAGGAGTTGATCGACTTGAGGAAGACGCCGTCGGTTGCCGGGGCCACTTTGGACGAGGCATGCCGCGCGGTCTTGGACGGCGGCGGGGAAATTGGCGTTGCCGAGGTCATGGAGAAGCTGGCCGGTGATGCCGAATGAGCGCGCTGCCCTACAGGGAGATCATCGAGCTGCGCTCGGTGGGGCTCAGCTTCGAGAAGGTCGCCTTCCTCTGCGGCTGCAGCGCCACGAAGGCGTCCTCCATTTCGAGACGAGCCGCCGAGCTGGGTCTGGGCTGGCCCGTGCCGGTGGAGCTCAGCGACGACGAGCTGGCCAGGCTGGTTGACCCCCACGACGCGGCGCGCTGCAACCCCGTCGACCTGGAGGGTATCCAAGGCCGTGCTGGGCGCAGACTGGACGTGGACGACGTCGAGGAGGCATATGCGACGTACGTCGCCCTTTCCGTGGACAGGCCGCCCTATGTCTTTGCGACGTTTCGCGAGAGGTTCGTGCAGCTGGTCAAAGCCCGGGCGAGGGGCGCGAAGATGCTCGTCAATTGGCATCCCGGCGAGGAGGTGCAGGTGGATTGGGCCGGCAGGAAGCTCAGCCTGTACGGCGCCGGCGAGGAGGTGACGCCGGTGTCGCTGTTCGTGGCCACGCTGCCTTACAGCGACAAGACCTTCGTGCGCGCGAGCCTGGAGATGGGCATGCAGTCGTGGCTTGAGCACCACAAGGCGATGTTCGCGTACTTCGGCGGCGCGCCGCTCTTCGTCGCGCCGGACAACCTCGCAACGGGAGTGGTGTTCGACGAGAATCGCGAGCGCTCGATCCACCCGCGCTACCAGGAGCTGGCGGATTACTACGGCGCCATGGTCCTGCCCGCGCGGGTCCGCACGCCCACCGACAAGGCGGCCGTGGAGAGCCATGTGCGCATCATGGCCAACAGCATCGCCGGCGTGCTGGAGCAGATGCGGTTCACGAGCCTCGGCCAGCTCAATCTGGCCATCGCCGAGCTGCTGAAGGTCTACAACGACCGGCCCGTCGTGGCATTCAAGGGGCGCAGCAGGAACGAGATTTTCGAGTCGGAGGAGCGCGAATGCCTGCAGCCGCTGCCGGAGACCGAGTTCGCGCCCGTCACCTGGAGAAAGGTCGGCGTCTCCTTCGACGGCGTGGTGAGGGTGCGCGGCAACTTCTACGGCGTGCCGCCGCGCTATGCCGAGCGCAAGGTCGCCGTGCGCATCGCCGAGGACGCTATCGAGATCTACACCGCCGACAGGCGGCAGTGCATCGCAAGGCATCCGCGCAGGGAGGACGGCGCCGAGACGTTCGAGGGGCTGCCGGGCGTGCACCCCGACCGGTTCAAGCCGCTCGACGTCTGGTGCGAGGAGCATCGCCGCACGCGGATCCTGGAGCAATGGGACTACGATGCCAACGGCGGCAAGGGCCCGCACGACTGCGTCTGCCGCTCTGGCAGGCCAGTCCATTGGAGATGCCCCGACTGCGGGTTCAAGTGGGTGGAGGCGCCCGCCAGGAGAACGGGCCGCTCCTTTGACGACTGCCTGGCCTGCGCGGACGTCGCGTTGGTCCCGGGCAAGAACGATCTTGCCACGGTGAGGCCGGACATCGCCGAGGAGTGGCATCCGACGAGGAACCCGCTGCCCGCGAGCGCGGTCTTCCCCGACTTCAAGCAGCAGGTGTGGTGGCTCGGCAGGTGCGGTCACGAGTGGCGGGCGCCGATTGCCAAAAGGGTCAACAGCCGAGACGGCGCCCTCTGCCCGTACTGCTCCGGCAGGAAGGCCCTCAAGGGATTCAACGACGTCGCGACGCTGTGCCCCGAGCTCGCCGCGCTGTGGCATCCCGTGAAGAACCGGAACCTGACGCCCGACGCGGTGAGCATCGCGAGTCACCGCGAGGTTTATCTGTGGGACGGCGTGATGACGCGCATCTGGAGGCAGAATCCCCGAAAGTGGCTGGAAGAGCACGGCCGGGCCGAACTGCTGGCCCCCTTTGATTCGCTGGTGGAGGAGGCCCGGGTGCTGGATGCCGCCGATGGGCGCGCGGGCTACGCCCTCGGGCACGGCAAGTCCAGCGTCAAGTGGTCGCGCTTTCTGAGGGAGGCGGAGCTCAACGTCAGCTTCGAGGAATGGTGCTTGCGGTTCGGGCATGCGGATTTGCTGGCGCAATGGGACGAGGAGCGGAATGGGCCCCTCAAGCCGTCCGACGTCTCGCGCTGCGATTCCGCCCGAGTGTGGTGGCGCGGCGAGTGCGGCCACAGTTGGCAGCTGTCCGTGAGGACGAGGGCGTTCAACGACGCTGGATGCCCGTACTGCGGCAGGAGGCTGACGCTGGAGGGCTTCAATAGCGCCGAGTGCCTGGACGCGGGCATCTTGCACCTCTGGCATCCCACCAAGAACGGCGACCTGAGGCCTTCGCAGGTCTCCGACCGCACGGCCAAGAGGATCTGGCTGCAATGCCCGACGTGCGGGTACGAATGGCGCGAGAGCCTGCGGGGGACTCGCAAAGAGAGCCGCAAGTGCCCGTCGTGCCATGGGGGAAGGGGACACTATCTCGCCAAGGGCAGCAACGACCTCGGGTCAAAGAGGCCGGACGTTGCCAGGCAGCTCGACCCCGAGCTGAACGGCGGCCTGCGCGCCGAGGACCTCCACGCCCACGCAGGCGCCATGGTGCGGTGGCGCGGATCGTGCGGCCACGTCTGGCGCGAGAAGGTGAGCATACGCTCCATGCGCGTCGACGACAGCTGCCCGTACTGCAAGAACCGCAAGCTGCTGCGCGGCTTCAACGACCTGGCTACTACGCATCCCGAGCTCGTGGCTGAATGGGATTTCGGGCGCAACGGCGACCTGGGGCCCGACGGCGTGAGGTTCAACGCGACTAAGCAGGTCTGGTGGAGGGGAGGCTGCGGTCATGAATGGCAGATGTCACCGCGCCAGCGGGCCGCCGAGGGGCTGGGCTGCCCGTACTGCTCGGGCCATCGCGTACTCGCCGGTTTCAATGACCTCGCGAGCCAGCATCCCGAGCTTCTGGCTGAGTGGGATTGGGAGCGCAACGGCGACCTGAGGCCCGACGGCATCGTCTCCGGCAGTGCGAGGAGGGTCTGGTGGAGATGCGGGCATGGGCATGCATGGCGGATATCCGCCTACAACAGGACCGGCGGTGCTGACCGCGGTTGCCCCTACTGCGGCGACCGCAAGGTGCTGAAAGGCTACAACGACCTGCGGACGACGCATCCCAAGATCGCGAGGGAGTGGAACAAGGAGCGCAACGGCGACCTGAAGCCGACCGACGTGATCGCCAACTCCAACAAGCGCGTCTGGTGGAAGTGCAAGGAGGGCCACGAGTGGTCCGGCCTCATAGCGAACCGAGCGCGCAAGGGCAAGGCGGACCCGGGCTGCCCGTACTGCTCGGGGCGCAAGGTGCTCGCCGGCTACAACGACCTGGCCACCACGCATCCCGGCATAGCGGCGATGTGGCACCCGCGCATGAACAGGCGCTTGAAGCCCGCCGGCGTGCAGGCCATAAGCCGCAAGCCCGCATGGTGGCGCGGCGAGTGCGGCCACGTCTACCAGATGGCCGTCCGCGACAGGGTGAGGGCCAGGCCGGGCTACTGCCCGTACTGCTCGGGGAGGAAGAGGCCCGAGAGGCCGATAAGGCTCGACTAGCCCTCGACCCTTCGGCGAGGAAGGAATGGGGGAGGCGGGTCGGTGCCTCCTGCCTAATTAGCCAGATGCGAGGAGTTGTTAATGCGCGGGTTGATAAAGCATGCATTTCTTCAATGCAGATAGCGAGGTTCGGCACCTCATTGGCTGATGCTTGGGTTGAACTCGATTCCGCCATTAAGCTTGCTGCTGTCACCAAACATGCACGCTCGATTCTCCATTGTGATAGGGCGAGGCTATTTATCTCTTCATTAACGGGGAGACTTGGTTATAGCGATTGAATTGAAGATTGAGTCTTTTTTGCTGAAACGGCAAAAAAGATGATCTGCTGATAGGTGTTGTCGTATGTAGGTTTAGTCAATTGCGTTCTGTCTTTAGGCGGAATATCCGCTGTCACCTAAAGCCCACTAGCCATTTGTGCATGGCAATCGACTGGAGCGACTGGTGAGCAGGCATCGGTAGGTCTCGTCGCGCTCGAGCAGGGCGGATATCTCTGCCGTGGCGGCCTGGAGCTCGGCCGCGTTCTCGGCGATCCTCCGCGCCAAGAGCCTCACCGTGCGGTCCTCGGCGGCGATCGCGGCCGCGTCCGGCCTGGTGGACGACCCCACGGACCCGACGAGCGCGTCCACCTTGCCGCGCCGCGCGCCGCGGGCGAGGGCCGCCGCCCTTCGGCGCCCGGCGTCGGCCACCGACCACGGCCCGCCGAGGACGGCCATGAGCCGCAGCTCGGAGACGTCGGACAGGTCGACCAGCGATTCGAACTCGGGGCACGACTCCAGCAGGATGTTGCGCAGCCTGTTTTTGCACCTGGTATTCTCGCAGGTCAGGAAGTCCCTTTGCGCCGCGAGCGCCCTCGCCGCGGCGATCGCGGGGTCGGGATGGGGGACCGGCAGCAGCGCGTCCGGGATGCCGAGCGCGGTCTTCGCGATGACCATCGCGTCGCGCTCGTCGGTCTTGGCGTCGCCGCCGAACAGCCTGGCGGCCTCGTGGGCGGCCAGGCCCGGCAGGTACGCCGACGGCATTCCCGCCGCCCGCGCGCGGGAGAGCGCGAGCGCGCCGATGTTGCGGACCTGGTCGACGACGACGAGGGCTCCGGGGAATTCGGCGAAAAGCGAGTCGAGGGCGTTTTCCCTGTTGGCTACGGGCTTGCTCGCGAGCACCTCGCCGTCGCGCGTCGCGACGCACGCCCAGTGCGACGACTTCCCGACGTCGAGCCCTATGACGATTTCCGGCCTTCTCGGTGGTGCCATGGTGGTATCCTCCAATCGTCAGGCCGATCGGAAGCCCTCCCTGCGACACCCACATTACCTGGCCGTGGCGCCCGCGCCCGGCAGTTTCCCATCAGTCGTCCGGGGCGGCGAGCGCCTCCGGTGGCAACACCCCCTCCGGGCCCTCTTCGGGGCAGGGGCGGACGGCCATCCGGAGGCGCCCGATCGGCGGCCCCTCGGGGCTTGCCCGTATCGTAGGCAGTGCGCCGAATGCTCGCCACCGAAGTTCATCGGTGGCTTATCTCGGACTGTAATGGGGTCGAACGCGCGCTTCCGCGCCAGGTCGTGCTAGAATGCGGCCATCCGCAGCGCCGAACGCGCCACGAATCTCATCGCCGCGGCGAGGTTCCCGGCCGACTTTTCTCGCAAAACCTAACTCGCACAGCAACAGGTGGCCAAGGTGGCCGGCTATAATGCGAAGCAACAAGGCAGGGAAGGCGGGTCGCAGAACATGGACATATTCGACAAGGATTTCAACCCAATCGGCATCGCCGCAGGGGCCGTCGACGTGGTTGCAAAGGCGGGCGGCGCTGTTGCGAAGGGCGCTGTCGACGTTGTCTGTGGAATAGGCGGCACCGTCGCCGACATCGGCAACCAAATACAGCGCAACATCAACCGCCCCAAGACGCCCTTCAGCTTCGAGGACGGCATTTCCCAAGAAGAGTTCGCACAGATGGCCGACGCCGCCGCCAAAACCATCAAAAGGGTCGTCTCGTGCCGCTGCGACGGACCCATAGCCCGATTTACGGTGCGTTCCCAGAGCAACATCTCGGAATGGGGGTTCAGCGTCGACTTCAACGCATGGGGCCATTTCACCGGCCAGTACTGGATTAAAAGCGACAACGCCGATTCGAAGATACCGGGCGCGATTGCAGAGCGCATGAGCGAGTCAATCAAGGCCCGCATCGCTTAGGCAGGCTGCGGCTAAGACATATTCCCAGCCTAAACGCCCTTCATCGCTCCTCCGTATGAAGGGCGCGGTATTCCTTCAGCAAGTCCACCAAAGTCGCCGATTCCCTCGCACGACGCTCCACACTTTCGTAGCGTTTTATGGAACCGGGCAACTTCTCGGACACACGACGGAAAAACGTCTGGTTTTTACAACGTTCGAGGAACATGCCCCAATTCGATTCAACCCATCTCTCGAAGGCAATCCGCTCGCCCTCGTCCTTATAGGTCGGGACGAGCGAATCGAGCCAGCGGACTTCCTCCAGAGCGCTGGGACCTTCTTTGCTCTCATCGAGTTCGAACATCATCGCGGCGCGCTCGATGGAGCCTTCGAGGTAATACATGTAGAAGTGCGTGTCTTCGGGCGGAACCGCATAGCAGTGGTCGTGAAGTGTGGAAATGGTCGGCGCCGGAATCCACAGATGGTCGGAGTACGCGCCGGGCATCTGGTAAATCATGGTCTGATGGTAGTAGAAGTAGCACGTCCACCAGCTGGGATGCGAGAAGAACGGGCTGGCGAGCATGAAGTACTCAACGGCGTCCCAATCCTCCTCGGGCTTGCGGACGAAAGTGAACTCAGGGAAGTCGACATGATGGAAGCAGTACCCGCAGTACTCCTCATCTCGTGCCAAGACGGGAAGGGTGTGCTTCCACTTCGAGGGGTCTTTTAGCAGCTGCGGAAGCCTTTCAAGGGGGGTCTTGTCCAACCCGAAATGCCTGCGCCATAGTCGCTCGGCAGCGAGAGGGGTCGCCGTCCCGTTCTTAGGTGTGTTGCTGTCCGCGTCTCTCGTGTAAATGGCGCCGGCGCGCACGGTGCTACCGCCGTCTCTGTAGTCTTCTACAAGGTAGTAAGGCATGGCGTCCTCGTCGTGGTCGACAAGGACGACATCGACGCAGGCCCCACGGAGGTCGATTGTGGCAATACGAATTCTCGGCATTCCGTCGGCCCATTTCTTGGAACGCAGTATATCAACGAGGTTTTGCGTAACCAATCGCTTGCCTAAGGCGTCGGCGTCGCCGGTCGGCTCATAGCCCGCCTCTTCATCGACGCCGATTATCAACAACCCCGTCGTCTCCGCGGGATTGTTTGCCATGCAGATGATGTCATGGAGTAGATTGGCCTTGTTGTCGTGCCATTCGCGCTTGAAATCCCAGTAGATGCCTTCGCGCTTGAGGCTGGCGAGGTTTGCCACGAGTTCGGGTAGCGTCCCATCGTCCGTATATTTTAGATTCACCTAACATTCACCTCCTGCAATCGCACCACCATCTAAAGGAACCAAATTAGTCAAATTGGCTCCGAATCAGGCATCTGGGTCACGTTTCATGCTTGCTCTGCAGGGCCCCATCTTCTCCAACGGCGACCGAAACCCCATCGCCCGCAGAAACTCCCTCACGCGCTCCGGCACCCAGTAACCCTCATCAACGTTTTCATGCTGCGCACCAATCACTAGACATCGTTCATGTGGCAATGATGCGTCGCGGTCACAAGCGCGCAGGCCATGCGGATATCATAGCGCCAACGTGTCCCTAAGGAGTGCCCCATGAGCGACTACTACTGCCCGAACTGCGGAGCCGACCTCGGCGACCAAGCGGGCTTCGACCCCGACGAGGGATTCTGGAAATGCATGCAGTGCGGCGAGGAGCTCTACGGCGACGACTCCGTGGACGACTGCTCCAACCAGTTCCCCGGCGTCGTGTGGCGTTGTGACGGCTGCGGCGCAGTCCTCAACAAGCAGAGCGGCTTCGACGACTGGATGTCCGCATTCACGTGCGAGAAGTGCGGCACCCTCAACTTCATCAACGAGAGCGAGATCGAAGACGATTCCAATAATACGGACGACGATGAGGACCGGTCTGCACTAGGCGCCATCGCGAGCTTCCTCGACAGCGCGGCGAACCTGGCGGACACCATCAGCGAAATCAAAGAGCGTCGCTCCGGCGAAGACGATGACGACGAAGCGGCCGCAGGCGAAGAAGAGGAAGCCGATGAGCCCAGCACCGAAGACGTCGGGCAGTTTCGCACAGTCAAGCACGCGAAACCAGGCCGTTCTGGCCGATCGCTCAAAGCGATCCTCCTGAGCCTTGCAGTCACCGTCCTGCTCATCGCATGCATGGTCGCCTGCCCTGACGAGGCGCTCGAGTTACTCAAAGCGCTGGGTAGCGCCTTCATAGCGCTGTTCAACCTCCTGGTAAAGGCGCTCTCTGTCTTCTTCGCCTGGCTCCCAACGCTCTTCGCCCAATAAGCCGCGCGGGGTTGGCGAAGAAAAGCCCCAGCCCGCCCATCCGCTCCGTACCCATGTTTCGTTTGATGAAAAAAAGAGAAGAAGAGCAGGGCGAAGAACAGCCCGCCGTGAACCTTGCGCCGCTACCCGCGAAGCACATCGTCCATCACCGCATACCTAACGGCGTCGATCCGTCAATCGAGTGGACGTTCCCATCGGGTACGTCCAACACCGATATGCACGCGCGGCGTAAATCATGATGCGGCAACGGCGTAAATCGTGGTGCGGCTGCTGCGTAAGCAATACGCGCGGACACGACCGTCCGGTCATGTCCGCGCTTCCGCCCGCAAGGAAAAGAGCAAGGCTTTGGGCCTTGACGGGCATTGGCGCGCCGACGAGGGAAAACGACGCCGTCCGCAATCGGTTCCGCCATCTCGGTAGGCGCAGGGGCGCCCGTCGGCCATTGATGCGGGCTGGACATACGGGCTTCCAACGTCTCAAAGGGTCGGTCAAGGGCGCTCCAAGCAGCGACGAGCAGACGGTTGCCGAGAAGATGCGGTCCCTGCTGCGCTTCGGCGCCGGATCGATGCGGCATAGGGAGGTATTCGACGTCTATCACCGCCTTCGAATCAAAGGAATCGACGTCGGGGTCTGGGTTCCTGCGCGGCCAAGGACATCTTCGGAGACGAGTCGATGCGCGAAGAGGGTTGGGCTGATGCGTACGCTCGTCTTGAGAGGGTCTTCGAGGACAGGTGTTGCGTTCGCCGACTTTCCGGGGCGAAAGACAATTGGCTGGAGCTTCCCGTGGGGAAGGTGACGGCCGGGATTCTTTCCAAGGTGAGGAAATATATGACGAAGCGCTAGGACCCCCTGGTTGAGCGGCACCATTTGGCTTGATTTGATTAAAGATTGTGTAGCCGCAAGCTGCCTGCGAAGAATCGTCCCATTGGGAAAATGCCCCAATGGGACGATTTGCTATCCGATTTAGAGGTAGCTTTTCGGAGCCGGTTCATCGCCAATGGCGGTCGGCATGAGTTGTAAAAGCTTTGAGGTCCAAACTCCAGAAGGCAGATAGTTCAGTTATCCAGTCGGAGCATTTCTGCAGGTAATCTTGTTTTTTCGTCTTGACAAAAGGGATGACGCTCGTAGGCCCTTGGCCTACGAGCGTCGGCTAGTGTCCTACGCGTTGGGCATCAAGATCCAGACGGGCATGCATGTCACTCCCCGGCCCTGAAGGGGATCATGCCGCTCGCGACGGTCTCGAGGGCGAGGATCCTGACGGCGACGGAGAACGATATCCCCATGCCTGCCAGAACGGCCATGGCCTCCTCGGCGACCTCCTCCGGCAGCCTTACCGACGTCACGGCGGTCTTGCCCGACATCTCGAAGTCGACCGACCTGACCTCAAAGGGAATGGCCCGCTTTCGAACGAGCTGGTAGGCGAAGCTCTTCACCGCCGACGTGTAGTCCAGGCCTATGCCCTCGAGCGTTCTCGAGAACTCGTCCTTGAGGTTGGTGTCGATTCTCGCGGACACCTTTTTGCATGCGCGCATCTCCTCTTCCTTCCTGTTGCCGCCTTCGCTGCCGGGGCTTGCGCATCTCCGGTTCGTCGGAGCCTCCACTCAGTGGCGCCGCCCGGCGCTTTTTGGACATCGGGTCCCGACAGGCGGCGAGGTGCCGTCGAGCGGAGGTTCCCCTCGATGCCGATCGGCCTGCCGCCGATGCAAGGCCCCCTTGCTCGGCTTGGATGCCGCCGTGCGCGGGCACGAGGAGGGAGGGGCGGATTCGCGAAGGCCCGGCAGGGCCGGCACCTCCACCGATTTCCGGATCTGGCCGCAGGCCGTTCGGGAACCTGTGGAGATGTCGCGCGTGCGCCCCGCAGCGACGAGGTCTGCGCAACAGCCCCCGCGGCGGATGAGCGGCTGCCGGCCGGAGGGGTTGCAAGGGGAGGAGGCGAGGAACGCTCCCCTTGCCATGGGACCGGCGGGCG
>ERZ1034969.54-NODE-54-length-75973-cov-9.002595_pt1 | contig 75973 bp, 63 predicted proteins | sample MGYA00520624_ERZ1034969 | MGnify/ENA primary metagenome ERZ1034969 (study PRJEB33766, sample SAMN09781776) | gut metagenome | biome: gut microbiome | host: Homo sapiens | place: Madagascar | study: EMG produced TPA metagenomics assembly of the PRJNA485056 data set...
CGCACCACACCAACAAAAAACCCTCAAAAACCAACACGATCTGACCTATATGCCATAAATTGCATCGAAAATAGATGCACGCTAATAGATGCATATTAAAATAAGCGGGTGTTGTGCATAGATTTAAGCTAAGCACAACACCCACTGCAAATACTGCTGCGAATTAGAACGCTGGAATCACAGACTTATCTGCCCACGTCTTTTCGATATATGCTTTAACTTCATCTGAATGCAGCAGCTCATCGAGCTTCTTCACGGCATCCAGCTTCTTGGTATCTTTACTCCAGACGAGAATATTTGCTGCAGGGTTGTTTTCTACGCTCTCAAGAGCAATTGCATCTACAGGAGCCAAACCACCTTCTTGCGCATAGTTGCCGTTGATGACGCCGATCTGCACATCGTCAAGAGCGCGCACAAGCTTCGTGCCCTCAGCCACCTGGAATTTATAGCTGTGAGGATTATATTCGGCAGACCCCTCAATTGCTGCTACATTATGCTCTGCTTCGTTGCTTGGCAGTTTAATAATCCCCTGCCCAGCAAGCAAAGTAAGCGCGCGCACCTGGTTCGTTGGATCATCAATAATACCGATCAGATCGCCATCTTTCAGATCTTTCAGATCGGAAATCTTTGAGGAATAAACGCCGAGTGGTTCAAGATGAATACCAGAGCCAGGCACGAAATTCTCGTAAGCGCTGTTGCCTGCCTGCTGGGTTTCAAGATACGGCACCGTCTGGAAATAGTTGGCATCCAAATCTCCACCAGCAAGAGCTTCATTAGGCTTGATATAATCCAAAAATTCCACAATCTCAAGATTTAAGCCTGCTTCTTTTGCCAGATTGTCTTTCACATACTGCAAAATTTTGGCGTGAGGCGTGGGTGAAGCCCCGACTTTCAAAGTAGAATCATCTGCTTTGCCTCCGCACGCAGTGAGACTGAGAGCAAGTGCGCCAGCTGCGAGAGCAGCAAAAATCTTTTTCATAATGTACCCCTTTTTATTTCCTTTTATTTCCTATTAAATGTTTCGTTTCTATCAAAATTTCTTTGTTTATAAGGTAAATAAGGTGAATCTGTATACCAGAATCGTTCTTCTACCCGCTCACGCATATATCGCGAGTAAAATTATTTATCTGATAATGCTCAGATGATGCTCACCGAATTTTCCATAAAGCACGAGTTTCGATACAAATATCCACCATGCCCATAGCCACGCCAGCCCCTCGTATGCTGCCGCTGAATCTACCGAGCTTAACGGTGGTCGGCCATTCGCGAAAGAATATCGCCGATAGTTTGAATCACCTGCACGATCACAAGGATGATGACGATAGTAGCAATCATCACGTCCGTCATGTATTGGGTATATCCGTAATTCAGTGCCAGCTGCCCCAAACCGCCAGAGCCCATCGCCCCTGCCATCGCACCATAACCGATAATTGTAATCGCAAGAGTTGTGGCAGATTGAATAAGCTGTGGAGTGGCTTCACGCACCTGCACACCAAACATGATTTGCGTACGCGAAGCTCCCATCATCTGCGCAGCTTCAATCTTTCCATCGTCAATTCCTAGAATGCTCGTTTCAACAAGACGCGCAAAAAACGGAGTAGCTGCCACAACGAGCGATACCACAGCAGACTCCCACCCAAAAGTTGTACCGATAATAAAGCGTGTGAAAGGAATCAATGCGATCATCAAAATAACGAATGGCAATGACCGCCCAATATTCACGATAAAGCCAAGGATTTGATAAACGAGGCGGTTACGATACAACCCACCTGGCGCTGTGGCAACCAAAATCAGCCCCAACACCAAGCCGAAAATCACAGTAAAGAAAGTTGTCCAAAACGTCATAAGCAGCGTCTCAAGAGTCGCTGGCCAAAGCTTCTGCGTAATCACGGGGTTGTCGAGCCATGCTGGGTCTGCTTTTGATGCTGCGGTGACGACAGGCGCCCACACGTTTGCAGTGAGCGCAGCCGCTGCAAAAGAAGGAATAATCGTCATGCTGCTCGCACCTCCGCTTCAACACCAAAAACTCTAAACTCTTCAACTGCCTGTGCCAGCACGCGATCAGGCACAGCAACTGCTAACCGCCCAACCTGCGTCTGCCCTACAGTTTCAAAACCGCCTCCCACAATATCGCCGCCTATTTCGGCAATTTTGTTGAAGACTCGTGCACCTGTCGGCACTCCAGGAGTCGATGTGAACGCAAGGTCAATCACCTGCGTATGCTCCCCCGATAAAGTGACGTCTGCATCAACTTTAGGAAGCGGCATAAGCTCGCGTGCAAGCCGACTGCTCGGCTCTGTGAGAATATCAGCCACAGCGCCAGACTGTACTACTTTTCCACCTTCAAGCATCGTCACCGAATCGCAGATTTCTCGCACAACAGCCATTTCGTGAGTAATAATCACAACGGTGACGCCCATGCGATCACGCACATCTTTAATGAGATTCAAAATCTGCTGAGTTGATTCTGAATCGAGAGCGGAGGTCGGCTCATCGCACAAAAGCAGCTTTGGCTCGTCTGCAAGAGCACGCGCAATCCCCACTCGCTGACGCTGCCCGCCAGAAAGCTGCCGTGGATATGAGGAACCACGCTCAGCCAGCCCAACGAGAGACAGCAACTTCGTCACCTGATCGTGACGCTCTCCTCGCTTCGCTCCTGCAAGATACAGAGGATACGCAATATTCGCTGCCGCAGTTCGCGAATCAAGTAAGTTTGCCGACTGAAACACCATACCGATTGCGCGGCGCGCTTTGCGCAGATCACGTTCACTAAGTTCTGCCAGATTCTGCCCGTTCACAAGAATTTTTCCAGATGTGGGCTTTTCTAGAGCCGTAAGGCAGCGAATAAGCGTTGATTTTCCAGCGCCCGACTGCCCTACAATTCCATGAATATCGCCTCGGGGGACTTTCAGAGAAATGCCATCGAGAGCGCGCACATCTGGCTCACCTTTGCGTGGATATATTTTGTGCACATCATCGAAGACGAGCACGTCTGTGCGCGTATCTGACTGTGCAGATAATGTTTCACTCATAAGATCCTCCATCGGTCTTGGCGTTAGCACCCGTCCATTCGGGTTGCTGCAATGTCACCGAGCCAAGTCTCTCCATTGCTCTTGATGGTGGTTACATATTAAACAGTTATGCGCGCGCCATGCCAACTTGTCTCAAGAAGTGGCACTGTGAAGCGCATCTCATATCTTAGGAGCCTGCCAATTACTGCAAGAGCTTTCCTCCTGCGCAGCACCATTCACTTCTTTCTTTACTCTGCGTTTGAGAAAAGAGATACACAATAATTTCCTCACTAATGTGAACACCAGTTTCCTCGGCATTTTACTGCTGTTTACTTTTTACTCATCGCCTAATCACGACTCGTTTACACAGATTGTTTTATACAGATAACGCAATATACGCAACGATGCTGTGCCCCCGGCAGGACTTGAACCCGCGACCAAAGAATTATGAGTTCCCTGCTCTAACCATCTGAGCTACAGGGGCAAGATCAGCGCGAATACCACATCAGCAGCGTGCACTGAACTGTATCAATAGTATCGGCTGCGCGCCCTCGGCACAAAGCGGCGCAGTATCTCACACACCAGGATTTAGATTTAGCACGCAAAATCACTGCCCACGCATACCAAGATCGCTGAGAATCTAAGAAAATACCTGCTCTTTGGCTTAAGCTGGTATTTGATAAAATGCAATGCAGCACAAAAGCTCTCCCCTAAAAATCCGCAATAAGCTTATTGCTTAACAAGATTATTATTCTTGTTTATTGCGCATGGAACGAGAGGATCGTGGTGCGCCATAATCCGTGCCCAGCTGCGTTATTTCCGCATCATAATCATGCCCAGCTGTGTATTGCCTCATCACACATAGAATGAGAGCGATTTCCTTAGCACTGGCGCTAATCTCTATCTACTTCTTCGAAAATGCGCCGACGATTTTCCAACTCAATAAGCCTCTCATAAAGCTCCGCATGTTCTGGAGAGCCAGCACCAGCGCGCAGCATTGCAGAGCGCACATCAGCAATTTGGCGCGTATATCCTTGGCGAATAAGAGCTTTCATCACACCATACACATAACGCTGCATATTCTCGGCGCGCTCTTCTTCAATAGGCTCCACACTCAACTGATAGACGGCCGGCCGCACAGATGGATCCAGCTGCCGCGCCACGCGCTCAACAAACCACTCATTCGCTTTCAGCTCCGCTTGCCCTTCATCTGCTCCGCTTGCAATGAGCCTTGCCATCTCAGTATCCATAGCGCGCACACCGCCAGCAGCGCGTATCGCGTTAAAAATTGTGCAGTGAATCGGAAGCACGAAACTTCCAGCAGGGAGCTGATCAGCATTTGCGCTCATCGCAATTCGAGGAAGCTGCATCATCACACCAAGCGCTGCTCTCTCTGTGCGCTCAACAGGATCATGAATAGCGTAGCGGTCTTTAAGCACAGGAGAAGATGCACCCTCCCCGTGTGCAGCGCTGCCTGATTCGCGAGCGCTCAAGAAATGTTCGCCGCCTTCTCCTGAAGCTCTGCCATTCATATCAGACGTATCGGAATATGCGTATTGCGTAAGCTCAGCAGGAAGCTGCGCACGCTGACGTTCTGCCTGCACTACTGACGCACGCACAGTATGCTCGTCCATACCAAGCCATCCTGATAGCTGACGCACATACTCACCGCGCACAACGCGATCGCGTATCGCTGCCACGATTGGCGCAGTTGCTCGTAAACCAGCAGCCCGCCCTTCTGCAGTATTTAACGACACTCGCCCCAGCAAAGAGCGAATAACAAACGCAAATAGCGGCTCACGGCGGCTGATTGCCTCGCGCACAGCATCGTCACCATATTTGATACGCATCTCGCACGGATCTAGCCCTTCGGGAAGAATCGCCACAAACGTTTGCGCGCCGAAAGTTTGATCTTCTTGAAAAACTTTCAATGCTGCTTTTTGACCAGCGGCATCACCGTCAAAAGTAAAAATTACTTCTCCGCCAAAGCCGCGCCCATCGTGCAGAATAACTCCGGCAGATACGCAAGCATTATCTCCGATGAATCGGCGCACAATGCGCGCATGATCATGGCCGAATGCGGTGCCGCAAGTAGCGACGGCGTGCGGCACGCCAGCTAGATGAGCAGCCATCACGTCTGTATACCCTTCGACGACGACCACTTTTCGATCTTGCGCCATCGCGCTCTTTGCCATATCGAGACCGTAAAGAACTTGCGATTTTTTGTAGATCATCGTTTCAGGCGTATTGAGATACTTCGGACCTTCTTCCGTATCGTCGATTTTGCGCGCCCCGAAACCAATCGGCTCGCCCGTCACGGAATGGATGGGCCACATTAGCCGCCCGCGAAAACGATCGTAAAGACCGCGCGCACCCGTGGCAGCTAGACCACTGGCAGATATTTCTTTCTCAGTGAAACCGTGCTTGCGCAGCACGTCTAGCAAGGCACTCCAACTTTTCGGAGAGTATCCGATCCTGAAATGTGCAATCGTCTCTCGATCAAAACCACGCCCCTTTAAAAGCTCGCGAGCGGCAGCAGCCTCTGGCGTACTGAGCTGGGTCATATAAAAATCCTCAGCCACGCGATGAGCATCAATGAGACGTGCTCGCTTCACTTCTGAGGGTTGCTCTAAATTCTGACCTCTAGAAGATTCTTCATACTGAAGCTGCACACCTGCTTTTCGTGCCAGAAATTCAACAGCCTCAACAAACGTAAGATGCTCAATTTTTTCAACAAAAGCAATAGCGTCACCAGATTCGCCGCAGCCGAAGCAATGGAAACTTCCCACGTGCGGACGCACATTAAAACTCGGCGTTTTTTCATCATGGAAGGGGCACAAGCCTTTAAGAGATCCAACTCCAGCAGTTTTGAGGAGCACATAATCGCCGATGACGTCTTCAATTCGCGTACGTGCTTTGACCTCATCGACCGACTGCGCTTTAATTCTCCCTGCCATATCTCAATCATACTAGGGGCAAGCAGTAAATCCCGAGCGCGCTATCCACGAAGCCGCTCGCACAATATTGTGCCCAAGCATGACCCACAGTAAGCGAAAGAAAACGCAGATCACTCATGGTATTGTATACTGCCGCTCTCATCTGCCAATTTGAGCTTTCACTCAAAACAGGTATCACACTTTCGCTGGAGCCTAGTAAAACATTCCTATCTACAACTGCGCAAACGCACTCACCTAGGAGCCGCGCCCACACTATATTCTGCGCAGGAACTAGTAAACTATAAACTATGGGTTTTCTCTATTCTTCTGACGATGATGAGCGCTGGGCATACGAGCCTCCCAAAAGTAAATCACGCACCGAATATGAACGCGATCGGGCGCGCGTCTTGCATTCGTCAGCGCTGCGCCGATTAGGAGCAAAGACGCAGGTACTCGGCCCAGAAGCAGATGATTTTGTGCGTACTCGCCTCACCCATTCTCTCGAAGTTGCACAAGTAGGGCGTTCGCTCGCAAAAAATCTGGGCTGCGATCCTGATATCGTGGAGACGGCGTGCCTATGCCACGATATCGGCCACCCCCCTTTTGGGCATAATGGTGAGCGCGCTCTTGCTGACGTTGCAGCTGACGCTGGAGGCTTTGAAGGAAATGCACAGACGCTTCGTATCCTCACTCGATTAGAGCCGAAACGTTTTCATAGTGACGGCTCCCCCGCAGGTCTCAACCTCACTCGCGCCACGCTAGACGCAACTGTGAAGTATCCGTGGGAACGTGCTCGCGGACCTAAAGGAGAAGAATCTGCAAAATTCGGAGTTTATTCAGATGATGATGTAGTTTTTTCGTGGATTCACGAGCCAGATAAGCACGGGATATCTCGCCCGATTGAAACGCAAATTATGGATCTTTCAGATGACATTGCCTACTGCGTGCACGATGTTGAAGATGCGCTGGTTCATGCAGCAACTCACCCACAACGATCTTCGCAACGCGTCATTCTCAGCTCAGAAACAGACGCTGATGGAATACTGAAAACCCTCGGCGCTCATCGTGATGCCGTCATCGCCCGCACAATCGAATGGTATGGCGATTCCATTAGCGCAGATGAACTGAGCGCGGCATTTGACAGGCTGCTCGCAATGGAGGTGTGGCCACAGAATTTTTCTGGGTCAATTCGAGATTTAGCGCAGCTGAAAGACCTCACTTCTGATTTGATCGGACGCTTCGTGAGAGCCGTGACCCAGGAAACCCGAGCAACATACGGCACAGACCCTCTCTGGCGCTATCACGGAAATATCGTCGTCAACCAGCAAACTCTTGCTGAAATTACAGCTCTCAAAGGGCTTGCCGTCTATTTCGTGATGGCACCGCGCGAACAGGATCCCAGTTATTTCGACCAGCGCACGATTATTTTTGATCTGGCAGATGCGATTGCTTATGCTCCTGAGGAGCGCTTAGAGCCAGTCTTAATTGACGCATGGCGAGACGCACAAAATGAAGCTGAACGTTTGCGCGTGATCGTCGATCAAATTGCTTCGCTCACAGACCTTTCCGCGCGAGCATGGCATGCCCGTTACTGCGGAATGCTCAGAAATTAGCGCCCAGATTGGGGGAGGAGCAAAACTCTGCTCCACTGCCCCTCCCCCAAAAAAACAATAGAGATTCATATGGACTGCTGACGCATATATCACTTACCATGCGCAAAGCACGCAGACGTGTGAAAGATAAAGAAAATACCAGTACCGATAAGGAACGTGCTGAGTTTCTCACCAAATATGCAGCCCAAAATCAGCAATAAATAATGCGTACATAAAGGCACATATAGGCAAGAGAAAGCTAAGAAAGCCCCTGTATAGCGAACGAGCCTGCACGGCGAACAAAGCCTGCAATAAGCCAGATAAGCCGAATAAGCCAGCGAACCGCTATAAACCAACGAAATGTTTTACATATAGATGGCAACACAGCGGCAGCGATTCCCCATTTCAAGACTGCTGCTGCGGCAGTGCAACCTCGCAATAAAGCGCACTAGGCGAGCATCACTTGGGCAACCAACATAATACCGCCAAAGCCGAGAACGAAAACGACCATCGGCCAGACGAATTTCAGCCAGTGAGAATACTTAACATCAAGCATCTGCAATGTTGCCATCACCAAACCAGTAGGCGCCAAAAAGAGCATTGCATATTGCCCCCACTGATACGCGCACACAATCACGTAACGCGGAATATCGACAGCGTCGGCAAGAGGCGCAAAAATTGGCATCGTCAGCACGGCAAGCCCTGAGGAGGAAGGCACTATAAAACCAAGTACAAAAAATACCAGCATTAAAATAACGATAAACAGCGGACCGCTCATTCCCTTCACAAGATTTGTGAGCGAATAAAGAATCGTATCGGAAATCAGCCCGTCATTCATTACTTTGTTGATACCACGGGCAAGACCAATGATTAAAGACACAGCCACAAGCGACGACGCACCTTCCGAGAACGCATCAACAAGCTGTTTTTCACTCTTTTTATCTTCACCAAAAAGCGACATCACCATGATAATGATTGAGATAGTGAGGAAAGAGGCAGCCATTTGCGGGAACCACCAGCCAAGCTCCATCACGCCGTACACCATAATCACAAAGGCAGCCACGAAAAGAATCAAGATGATCTTCTTTTTCAAAGAAAATACAGGAATTTCTTCGTCAGACGCCGTCATCTTCCACTTTTTCTCAAAAGCTTCATGATCTTCATAGGTGTAGGAAAACGCGGGATCTGCTTTCACTTTTTTACTGTACCAATGCAAATAAGCAATAACGACTATTCCACCGACGATAAGACCGCCCAGACGCCATGCTATACCGTCTGTGAACTGAATACCTGCCACATTAGATGCAATCACAGTAGAAAATGGATTGGCTGTTGAAAAGGTTGTGCCCATTGAACCAGCAAGGAAAATTGCTCCCACACAGACGATAGAATCGTAGCCTAGGGCGAGGAATATCGGTACGAGAATTGGATAAAAAGCTACTGCCTCTTCTTCCAATCCACACAGAGAACCCGCAATGAGCATAAATACGCAGACTAAGAAGATAAGCGCAAACTCTCGCCCTTTCGTCCTCTTCGTTAAAGCAATCAGACCCGATTCGAAAGCACCCGTTGCGCGCACTACCCCAATCAGCCCACCAAGCACGAATATAAAAACCATGATATCAACGGCATCAATCGTACCTTCGACCATAGAATTCGGAATCGCGCTTGCACTGGCAGGATTTGCATCGAGACGCTGATATGAATCTGGCACAGAAATAGGCTTGCTGATTTCCCCAGATACGAGTTGCTCGATTTTAATATCAACGCCGAGTTCTTTCAAAGAATCCTGCGTTGCAGGCATCTGCTTGATTTCGCCAGTAGGTTCAGTGACGACAAGCACCTGCGAATCAGCGTTGTAGGCGAGTTTCGCATACGAACCTGCTGGAATCAGCCATGTCGCAAGTGCAGCAATAATCGTAATGAAGAAAAGGACGGTGAACGCTGAAGGAACCTTTAACGTGAAGCCCTTTTTAGCACGTGGTTCTTTTTCTTTCGCTTTTTCGCAAACTGCCTCCGACACAACATTTTCTGGTGCCATTTTTACTCCGATACAATCGTAGTGCCTGTTTTTCCTGCCAAACCGTCGGCAGCTTTAGCAAGTGAGGTAATAATAGCTCGCTTACCATAATTATTCTCCACGAAGTCCACACACGCTTCGATCTTAGGAAGCATAGACCCTGCATCAAATTGCCCTTGAGCGATGTACTCGCGAGCTTGAACAGCGGTGAGACGATCGAGACCTTTCTGCCCGAGTTTATTGTAGTTGAGATAAACTTTATCTACTGCCATGAGAATAAGAAGAGCATCTGCTTCGAGCTGATTTGCCATGAGCGCAGCTGTGCGATCCTTATCGACCACTGCAACCACACCGCGATGGCGCCGATCACTGCGAATAACTGGCACGCCGCCACCGCCTGCAGCGACAATAACCGTACCACGATCAACTAACCCACGGATAAGACGAGCTTCACGAATAGTTTTCGGCAAAGGTGATGCCACTACCCTGCGCCAACCACGCCCAGAATCTTCAACGTATTGATTGCCTGTATGCTCTGCAAGTACTTTCGCTTCTTCCTCAGTATAGAAAGCGCCAACTGGTTTAGTCGGCTTTTGGAAAGCTGGATCCTGCGCATCCACCACAGTCTGAGTCACAATCGATACGCAATCAATATCAAGCTGACGTGCATCAAGTTCGTCACCAATTGCCTGCTGAAGATGATAGCCGATATATCCCTGCGACATCGCACCGCATTCAGCCAACGGAATATTAGGGCTTATGCCCTCTTTTGCAGCTGTATCAAAAGCAAGGTTAATCATCCCCACTTGAGGACCGTTGCCGTGCGTGACGATCACGCGGTTACCGCTCTCTACGAGATCGACAATTGACGATGCCGTTGCCGAAATCAATTCCGACTGCTCTTGAGGGGTTTTACCAAGCGCATTTCCTCCAAGAGCAACAACAATTCTTTCTGCCATCAATATCTTTCAAGAAAGAGTTGCATACAACACAGCTTTAATGGTGTGCATACGATTCTCAGCTTCTTCAAATACTTTTGAACGAGAAGATTCAAAGACGGAATCAGCAACTTCCATTTCAGTGACGTTGAACTTTTCAGCAATTTCGGCAGCGATCGTGGTATTCACATCATGGAAAGACGGTAAGCAGTGCATAAAGATTGCGTCTTCACGAGCCTTGGCCATGATTTCATCAGTCACGCGGTACGGTTCAAGAAGTTTAATGCGTTCTTCCCAGATAGTGCTTGGCTCGCCCATCGATACCCAAATATCCGTGTAGACTACGTGAGCATCCTTAATTGCTTCATCAATATCTTCAGTGATGGTGATGCAGCCGCCAGTTTCTTTGGCAATCTCGCGGCATGTTTCAACAAGCGTATCGTTTGGCATCTGCTCTTTCGGACCGCAGGCGACGAAGTGCAGACCAAGTTTTGCGCACACAACCATGAGAGAATTTCCTACATTGTTGCCAGCGTCTCCCATAAAGACCAGCTTCTGATGATGAAGACCCTGCGGGAAATTCTCTTCGATTGTTAGCATATCGGCGAGCATCTGCGTTGGATGAAATTCCGTCGTCAAACCATTCCATACAGGCACTCCAGCCTTAGCGGCAATTTCTTCGACGATCTCTTGAGCAAAACCACGATATTCGATACCGTCGTACATACGCCCAAGCACACGAGCAGTATCCTCAATAGATTCTTTCTTACCCATCTGAGAGCTGCCTGGATCGAGATAGGTGACGCCCATACCAAGATCGTAGCCAGCAACTTCGAATGCGCAGCGGGTACGAGTAGAAGTCTTTTCAAAAAGTAAGACAATATTCTTACCACTAAGATACTTATGCGGAACACCAGCAAGCTTCATATCTTTGAACTGTTTCGACAAACGAAGCAGGTAGCGAATTTCATCTGACGAAAAATCGAGAAGTTTCAAGAAATTACGTCCACTAAGACTCACAGGCATATTAACCCCTTCCATGCATACACATGCCAACAGCGATATATCTATTATCGTTTCTATTGAGTATAGATGAGAAAAAGAAGAAAACTTTAGATCGCCATTAGTCTAAAATATTTTTGTCTGCCCAATCTGAAATAACACAGATACAAATCAACATCCGATTCTTCCTAAAAACCACTGAAACTCTAGGAAAAATAACAAGGAAAACAATGAAAAAGAGCGAGAAACATATACATTAGCTGCGCACTAATATACAGAACTTATTTCAGCCTTCGAAAATAGCGAATGGGGCAAAAAAGTTCAATCCTACGGCAAAATCGCAGCGTTGGAACAGCCGCTATTTAAAAGGCGCTATTAAAAAGCGCTCACGTGGGCTTTGCATCAGGAACGCGATATCGTCAAAGGCGTCGAGAAATGGATAGGTAAAGAACCAGTTTGGCGAGTAGAAAAATCATCTAGGACATTAGTCCAACTTTACATAGATATACTTCAGCATGAGGATCTTGTTTGGCAAACAGTGCAAGAGTAATTATCGCCAGTTATAAGTAGAGATCTTGCTTATTACATAGCTAAAGCATCGAATGGATCGCTCTCTCCTAGAAGGTACTTGTATGAATTGACGGCATTATTGCTATCATCGCGCCTATAGATCGCACTATCCATTGCAGACACATGCCCTCGGCAGATTCAGTCTATGACGAGTGAGGGCTGCGTATTTTCTAGTGGAATCTAGCACGTATAACACAATCATCCTATTGCTATATACCGACGAATGTCGGTATCGAATACCGACAAATATCGGTGTTGCAACGCCATCCACACGTGTTTAATTAGCAGTATCTCTAAGAAGAGATGGCAGCCAATATTTCTATGCTGTGTAATCCAGTGGTGGCATGATGAAAGGAATACGAAAGATGAAACTACGCAAAGCAGCGCAGTTGGCTACAGCGAGCGTCTGCACTCTCGCTTTATCGTTTACGGCAGTCGGAGTAGCGAACGCAGCAGAAACACCTGCTACTACCTCTGCAGCTGGCAGCTATGGAAATGTTGAAGATACACGGGCTTCTACCGTGTGCTCCGAAAATAATACCCTTCTATCTCCGAAAGAACAGGAATTTGCCGATGTGCTCGCAAAGGAATTAGAACGATTCAATAATGTGACTAACATTGAAGATATTAAGCTGACTGCTATTGAGCTGTATCCTGACGATGTATCTAAGCAACAGGAATATGTTGAGTTTTCTTCTGAGCCTTTAGCGCAATTCTATGAGGCACGCGCATTGCCTGCCGTTGTCGCAGCTGCTATTCCTGTTATTGCGGCTTGTGTTGCTCGCGGCTTATCAGGAGCAGCCCTTGATCAGGTCGTAACTGCTCTACGCGGAAATGATCTTGCCAGAGCTGATGACTTAATATGGTCTTTTGCTGCTGGATGCGTTGGTTTTGGTCCTTTAAAATGGGCATTTAATAAGGCAAAACCAGTTGCAGCGCGAACACTGACGTGGGCTGTGCAACAAGCTCTCAAAGTGACGGGAAAGTTTAAGAAATGAGTGAGGAAACTAGAACACGTATTGTTGATATTTGCGCTGGGATATTTGCTCTAACTGTAGCTTTTTTAGTTAAGCCTCCAGGCTGGAGTATTCAGCATATCTTGATATGGTTAGCTGTTCTCGCTCCGGTTTATATAGTTGCGCAGTTGCTCATGATGCTTCCCAGGATTGTTAAAAGTGTTCGTGAAAGAAAAGAAGAGTAATGAATTTCTTGGGGAAAAATAACGATACGTATCGATACGCATTAAGACAGTAGATACAGCAGCTAAAAATCCCAAGAAGAGTTGTGCACACAGTTAAAGCAGGTTAATGCCGCTATATCGGCGTTGCCCATTCAGATCAAAGCTATTCTTGAGGCATAGCAGATTCTTAAGAATCTGCTATGCCGAAGGATCGCGGTCAGAAGATATTGACGCCGCACTCGCTGCGGATTCTCCTACTGAACCCTTTACCAAATGCTAGTTATTTCGTGGAAATCTATTCTGGCACCCGTTCGCTATTTTATGGCAAGTAGATACCATTCACCCACCAGATATATCAAGCTCCGCCTGAGCAATTTTTTCTCGCTGTATCTCATTTAATTCATGTGAATCAAGCCAATGCTCAGGCAAGTGCGCACGCTTAGCTCCTCCAGCACGCCCGCGAGCGCCATGAGCTGCAGCAGGATAATGCTGGCTGAGATCTAGCTGGTGCAGTAAATTATCCAGTTCATTCAGAGAGCTCACCACAGCTAAAGAAGATCGTATCTCTCCTCCTACCGCGTATCCGCGCAGATACCAGCCGATATGTTTGCGCATATCACGAATAGCTTTAAACTCATTTCCTCCCCAATGATGAACCATGAGCTGCGCGTGGCGCATAATCGTTTGCACTGCCTCACCTAAAGTTGGTTCAGCCCGTCTTGCCGAAGCGGAGGCACTCGGGTGTATTTGAGTAAAATCTGCTGCCATATCGTAAAAAATCCACGGGCGCCCTTGAGCACCACGCCCGATCGCGATCCCGTTTACTCCTGTTTTGGCGATCATGCGCTGAGCGTCCACAGCTTCAAACACATCTCCATTGCCAAAAACAGGCACCCGCCCATTGACGATATCCACAAAATCTGCAAGCCGATCCCAGCGGGCATACCCTGAATAGTGCTGCTCAAGCGTGCGCGCATGTAAAGTAAGTGCCGAAATTCCAGCACCGATAGCAATCTCAGCTGCATCTGCCATCGTTTCGTGCATATCATCGATACCAATACGAATTTTTGCTGTGACGGGAATTGTATGGCTACGTTGATAGGTGCGCGAGGCTCGCTCAGCAGCTTTAACTGCCGAGCGCACAATTGCAGCAAAGAGATCATGCTTCCACGGCAGAGCTGAACCACCGCCTTTGCGGGTCACCTTTGGCACAGGGCATCCAAAATTCAGATCAATATGGTCAGCAAGATCAAGCTCAATTAAACGCTCAACAGCCGCTGCCGTCACGCCTGGCTGAACTCCATACAGTTGCACGCTACGCACAGGATCGCCAGAATCTGGCTGTACGAGCTGCATGGTAGCAGGCTTACTTTCGACGAGTGCGCGCGTGGTAATCATTTCACAGACAAATAAACCTGCGTATGCGTGCGTACCATCAGTTCGGCTTTCTGCCCGAGACTGCCCAGATTCTTCAGCTCCCATCCGCTCGGTATGCGTGTGCGCTCTAGCAGACTCCGATCCCTGAGCAAGAGAATTCGAATCTTGAGCAGGTATACCGCTTGCGTAAGGAAAGTTGGTATCCCCCAACGCACTCGCCGCATACTCAGACTTCACAGCAAAAGCTGGATTGCCGTATGCTCCCGCCTCGGCAAATTCGCGGCACAGCTGACGAAACGGAGCATTCGTCACTCCCGCCATCGGCGAGAGTACCACTGGAATATCTAGCAGTACTTCGCCGATATGCACAGGTGATATAGAAGGGAGCATATACACTAGACTCAGCAGCCCACCAACTTAGCAGCAAGGAAACTCTGCACATTCTCAATCGGGATACGTACTTGTTCCATCGTGTCTCGATCACGCACCGTCACTGCTTGGTCTTCGAGAGAATCAAAATCAACAGTGATACAGAACGGTGTGCCGATTTCGTCTTGACGACGATAGCGGCGCCCCACGGCACCAGCGTCATCAAAATCGACATTCCAATACTGGCGAAGCTGATTGGCCAGATCACGAGCCACAGGAGAAAGATCTCCTGAACGTGAAAGAGGAAGCACTGCCGCTTTTACAGGAGCCAAGCGCGGATCGAGCTTGAGCAGCACTCGCTTATCTACGCCCCCTTTGGTGTTTGGTGCTTCGTCTTCAGTATAAGCTTCTACAAGGAATGCCATCATCGAACGAGTAAGCCCCGCTGACGGTTCAATCACGTATGGCACATAGCGTTCACCCGTTGCTTGATCGAAATACTCAAGCTTCTTGCCGCTGGCGTCTGAATGGGAGCTGAGATCGAAATCAGTACGATTTGCGATACCTTCAAGCTCTCCCCAATCTGATCCTTGGAAACCGAATTTATATTCAATATCCACGGTGCGCTTGGAATAGTGTGAGAGTTTTTCTTTCGGATGCTCGTAGAGACGCAGATTCTCCTGAGAAATGCCAAGATCGCTATACCACGCTAAACGGCGGTCAATCCAGCTTTGATGCCACTGCTCATCTTCACCAGGCTTGACGAAAAATTCAATTTCCATCTGTTCAAATTCACGAGTGCGGAAGATAAAATTTCCTGGAGTAATTTCATTACGGAAGCTCTTACCTACCTGCCCAATACCAAACGGAGGCTTCTTTCGCGCAGCGGTGACAACGTTGAGGAAGTTAATAAAAATTCCCTGAGCAGTTTCAGGGCGCAGATAATGCAAGCCTTCTTCATTATCGACAGGTCCTAGGAAGGTCTTGAGTAAACCTGAAAATGGCTTAGATTCCGTCCAGTTTCCTTTGATACCGCAGTTCGGGCAGCTCACACTCTCCATTGCCACATCATGCTCATCGACGCCATGCTTATCAGCATGCTGTTCGATCAGTTCGTCTTCACGCAAACGCTTATGGCAATTCTGACATTCGATCAAAGGATCAGAAAAAGTGGAGACGTGACCAGAGGCAACCCATACTTCTCGCGGAAGAATAATGGAGGAATCAAGCCCCACAACGTCGTCTCGGCTCGTCACGTTTGCTCTCCACCACTGACGCTTAATGTTTTCTTTTAGTTCCACACCAAGCGGCCCGTAATCCCATGCCGATCGGGTACCGCCGTAAATCTCGCCGCACGGAAACACAAAGCCTCGCCGCTTTGCTAAAGAAATAACGTTATCGAGTGTTGATGGTGCCGTTTTAGCCATCGCTTTTCCTTTCACTTTCCGCATCTGGATGATGCAGACGACGTTTAGCTATGTATGTATTCTATGTGCACGCACACTTTTTAGAGGCCTCAATACTTCACAGCTTGATAGAGATCACACACCTTTCACATCATAAAATTTTGGAAGAATTTTACTCAAAAGATAAAGCTAATCGCATGAAAATAAATCTCAATAAGAATAGGGATGCAGCGCTGCTCGAATCCATGCACTCACCTGCACACCTATCTACGGCGGTATTGCGGGCGGCGTGATTCTGATACGCATTGCAGGAGGAACCACGACGAACCTCACAAGCTATCTTTTTGGCTCTATCGCAACTGTAAGCACTGCAGACGTCTGGTATACCATCGGGCTGGCAACAGTAATTCTGCTTGTGGGAATCGGACTGCGCGGGCCGCTCTTTGCACTCTCATACGATCCAGAATTCTCGCGCGCTCGAGGCTTACGAGTGGGAACGCTCAATATCTGTATCGCTATGCTTGCTGCTCTCACAGTATCGGTATCTATGCGAGTAGTAGGCGTGTTGCTAGTATCAGCTATCATGATCGTCCCTGTTGCTATTGCTCAGCTCATCGCCAACTCATTTCGAGGAACCATGCATATTGCGATGGCAATAGGCGCCATTGTTTGCGTGGCTGGGCTGATAATCACCTACATCTATCCTTTCAGCCCAGGAGCTATGATCGTCGTCTTGGCTGTCTGCCTCTACTTGCTCACAGCAATTATTCACCCACTATGGCAGCGATTTCACCGCGAAAATCGCCACTAGCACAAGGCATATGGGCAAGCCTAAGGTATAACGCATTTATGCGCTAAACCCTAGCGCCATATTCTCGCAATTTTTAACACACCTTCTCATTAACTATGCAATAATGAGAATGAAGAAGGAGTGCTATGCAAAGAATGACCCGCCAACGTGCAGCAATTATGGAAGCTCTCAAAGAAGACCAGAGCTTCGTCTCTGCTCAAGATTTGCATGAGCGCCTCACGAAAAACGGAACGCGCATCGGCTTAGCAACTGTCTATCGTAATTTGCAGGCTCTTGCTGCTAGTGACGATGTAGACGTTGTTCGCGTTGAAGATTCCGATATTCAACTATTTCGTTACTGCAGCAGCGAGCAGCATCACCATCATCTTATCTGCAGATCGTGCGGAACTACGCAAGATATCGAAGCGGAATCAGTAGAAACATGGGCTCAGTCCATTGCACGTATGTACGGTTTTACTGATGTCCGCCATTCTCTAGAACTGTACGGTTTATGCAGTTCCTGCTCTACACAAGACAATCACGCCCAAGCAACACTTTAAGATCTGCACACAGCGAGCTGCTCGCATTGACTGAAAAACGTGAATCAAGCTCCACAATACTCGTCTTATCTCGTTGCACCACGTGAATCCTCATCGGCGCAGACCCTGGGTATTGCCTAAGCACCTCACCTAAACGCATCATCAACTCAGGCGTGCACAGACGCTCATAGATACGGATATTCACAGGTGCATTCTCATCATATTCCACAGGAGCCAGCTCAATCGACTGCGCCGATAAGCTCACAGCACCGTCACGTATACCGACACGCCCATGAACAATCACCACTGAATCCTGAGTGAGCAAAGAAGCTACTTTTTCATACGTCTTCGTAAAAACGTTTACTGACGTCGATCCAGTGAGATCCTCAATTTCGACAGTTGCCCACACTTTCCCGCTCTTCTTTGCAATCCGCGTCTGCACAGAAGAAATAAGCCCTGCAATCACCACGGGCTGCCCATCAGCAATTTGTTCGTCATCGAGGAGCTGAACCACAGTCGTATCAGCCACTCTATCGAGCACTGCCGTCATATCGGAGAGAGGATGATCAGAGACGTACAGACCAAGCATTTCTCGCTCAATATTGAGCTTTTGGCGCTTCTCCCAATCGGGAAGATCGGGCACCTCAACGCTAAATGTGCACTCCTGATCTACCCCTAAACCACCAAAGAGATCAAACTGCCCAGCAGCTTCGTTACGTTTAATAGGAACCACAGCATCAACAGCGTCTTCCATAACGCTGAGCAATGATCGGCGCGTATTACCTAAGGAATCGAAAGCACCAGCTTTAATGAGGCACTCAAGCGCGCGTTTATTGCACACCTGCACAGGAACTTTATCTAAGAAATCTTGAAAACTCGTAAAAGCGCCTTTTTCTTCACGGGCTTGGATAATAGCATCAACAACAGCTGCCCCGACGTTTTTAACACCACTCAAGCCCACACGAATTTCATTGCCGATCGCCCAATAGTTAGCGCGAGATTCGTTCACATCAGGTACGAGAACGGCAATCCCCATGCGACGGCATTCAGCAAGATACGCAGCAATTTTATCAACCTTGCCTTTGTTCGTTGCAAGCAGCGCTGCCATAAACTCTACAGGGTGATGCGCCTTAAGATATGCCGTTTGATAGGCAACGAGAGCGTACGCTTCTGAATGAGATTTATTAAACGCATAAGATGCAAAGGGCACGAGAATATCCCATAGCGTTTGAATACACTCGGGCGAATAACCATTCTCTCGCATGCCAGCAGCAAAACCATCAAACTGCTTCGCCAGCACATCAGCCTTTTTCTTGCCCATAGCTTTACGCAGCATATCGGCTTGCCCAAGGGAAAAACTCGCAACTTTCTGAGCAATTTTCATCACCTGCTCTTGGAATACGATAAGACCGTATGTGCCTGAGAGAATATCTTTAAGCGGTTCGGCAAGCTCAGGGTGAATCGGAGTTATCTCCTGCAAACCAGTTTTTCGCAACGCATAGTTAGTATGCGAATTTGCACCCATCGGTCCTGGACGATAGAGCGCAGAAACAGCAGAAATATCATCAAAACAGTCTGCTCTCATCTGTTTGAGAAGAGTGCGCATGCCGCTACCTTCGAGCTGAAACACGCCCAGCGTCTCACCGCGTCCAAGAAGTTCAAATGTGAGCGGATCGTCGAGAGCCACGTTATCAATATCGGGAGCTTCAGCGCCGTTTGCCGCCACATTGAGCAAAGTATCATTGATAGTCGTGAGGTTTGATAGCCCTAAGAAGTCCATCTTAATCAGACCAAGTTCCTCGCACTGCGGGTATTCGAACTGTGTGAGCACAATATTATCTTTAGCATTGAGCATCACAGGGATAACGTCGGTGAGTGGCTCACTACTCATAATTACGGCACACGCATGCACACCAGTCTGACGCACCAGCCCCTCCAGACCAGTAGCCAGATCATAAACTTTTCGAGCATCGCCATCACTTTCGATCAAGTTACGAAACTCTGTGGCCTCCGCATAGCGTGAATGCTCCTTATTGAACATTTCGTTCACAGGAATATCTTTACCCATCACGGCAGGCGGCATGGCTTTCGTGAGGCGATCGCCCATCTCGAAAGGATAACCCAATACGCGAGCAGAATCTTTAAGAGCTTGTTTCGCTTTAATTGTGCCGAATGTGACAACCTGCGAAACTTTATCTTTGCCGTATTTTTCTTCAACATACTGAATAACTTCCGGGCGCCGACGATCGTCGAAATCTACATCGATATCCGGCATACTCACACGCTCAGGATTTAAGAAACGTTCAAAGAGAAGATCGTGCTTAATTGGATCAAGCTGAGTAATCCCAAGGGCATACGCCACCATCGATCCAGCTCCCGAACCACGCCCAGGGCCAACTCTAATCCCACTTTTGCGAGCCCAATCAATATAATCTGCAACTACCAGGAAGTATCCAGGAAATCCCATCTGCACAATCACGCCCACCTCATAATCTGCGCGCGTTCGCACATGATCGGGAATAACCTCTCCAAAACGCTCGTGCAAACCCCTCTCAACTTCACGAATAAACCACGAAGTTTCGTCTTCTCCCTCAGGCACAGGGAAACTCGGCATATAGTTCGCGCCTTCCGCCGTCGTCTGGAAACTGACGTTACAACGCTCCGCAATGAGCAAAGTATTAGCACACGCCTCAGGAAGATCCTCAAATAGACGGTTCATTTCCTCAGTTGAACGCAAATAATAGCCCTCGCCATCAAATTTAAAACGATTAGGATCAGTGAGAGTAGATCCAGAGTTGATACACAGCATTGCGTCTTGCACATGGTTATCCTCACGCCTCACGTAATGCGAATCGTTTGTAGCAATAATTGGTGCACCGATAGCCCGCGCTAATTCGATAAGATCCTGCTGCACGCGCTTTTCAATCTCGATGCCGTGATCCATAAGCTCTACAAAGAAATTATCTTTACCGAAAATATCTTGGAGCTCACCAGCAGCCTTATACGCCTCCTCTTTCTGTCCTAAACGTAACCTCGTCTGAATTTCCCCCGACGGGCATCCAGCCGTACCAATCAGCCCCTTATGATAGGTCTCTAGCAGATCTCTATCCATACGTGGCCATTTTCCAAACTGACCATCGAGCGACGCTCTCGAACCGATACGGAAAAGATTATGCATACCTGTATTGTTTTCACTCAAGAGCGTCATATGCGTATAAGCACCTGAAGCAGAGACGTCATCGGCACGCTGATCGCTGCGCCCCCAGTGCACGCGAGTACGGTCAAAACGCGAGGTGCCAGGAGTCATATATGCTTCTAAACCGATAATCGGCTTCACCCCAGCTTTTTTTGCTGTACGCCAAAAATCATAGGCGCCAAAGAGATATCCATGATCTGTAATTGCTACAGCGCTCTGCTCCTGCGCAGCTACTTCGTTCACAAGTTTCTGAATTTTTGCAGCGCCATCAAGCAAAGAATAATCGGTGTGCACATGCAAATGAGCAAAATCGTTTGTCGCCTTCATACCTACCACTTTACAAAGCCTCTTGGATAAAAATACCGAAAAATAGAAGCACTTATCGCCTGCTTGCCGCTACCTGGCACATATACGCATACTATCGAGCGCGTGCTGAAGATCATACGGATAAGCAGAATGAAATTCCACAAATTCTTGGCTGCGCGGATGAATAAACCCTAAAGTCACAGCATGAAGCCACTGACGCGATAATCCGATGCACGCACTAAGCTTACTATCAGCTCCATACATATCATCTCCCACACAAGGATGATGGATCGCAGCCATGTGCACGCGAATCTGATGAGTGCGCCCCGTCTCTAAATGCACGTTGAGCAATGCAGCTCCAGGCATAACCTCAAGCGTGTCGTAGTGAGTGACGGAATGCTTGCCACCTTCCCCGATTGCCATTTTCCATTCGTGCCGACGATCACGCACAATCGGCGCCTCAATTGTGCCACTTAAAGGATCTGGATGCCCCTGCACGAGCGCATGATATATTTTGGTGACGGTCCTATCTCGAAATGCCTGCTTCAACGCTGAATATGCCAACTCAGACTTCGCGACCACCATACAACCCGTCGTGCCTACATCAAGACGATGCACAATTCCTTTTCGCTCAGGCGGACCATATTCGCTCAGACGCCGCCCAGAAGCGAGCAGAGCACCCAAAACATCTGGTCCTTCAAAATTAAGAGAGGGATGCGCCGCCACTCCCGCTGGCTTATCTATCACTACAAGATCATCATCTTCATAGATGACGGCAAGCCCTTCGACAGGTGTTGGACGAGGTTCGCAGGGCGTAGGCGTCACCAACTCAATTTCAAGCAGCTGATTGGCAAGCACACGCTGCGAAGCTTTATCAACCGCACTTCCATCTACCCATACACATCCGACATCGATGAGGTTCTTAACGGAAGAACGGGATAAACCCGTCATACTTGAGAGAACAACATCGAGCCGCTCACCCACAAAATCTGGCGGCACTGCATACACCCGTTTACTCATGTGGGTATTCCTCTGAGCACATATCGGCATCACTGCCGCGATGCATCTTCAGACCTGTACGCACACTCTGCGCAGACGCAGTTTCTACGTACGTATCCTCCACAGGAACTCTCTGAGTATTTGGAGTAGCTTCGCTACATTTCGGCTCAGCATCACTCTTGTGAGTGCTCGCTATTTCAGCGCACTTGCTCTCACTGCACGTACTGAGATCAGAATCCTCGCTGCCTATCTGCCCAGCAGATAGCTCCTGCTGTGAGCGAGATAAGAAGAATTCCGCAAGAATAAGAGCAGCAGCTCCGGCAACAAGCTCAATATCAGCCACGTTACCTACAAAAAAATCACAGTAGTTAATGAAATCAACTACATGCCCTTGCCCATATCCAGGTGCGCGAAATAGGCGGTCAATAAGATTGCCGAGAGCACCAGCCCAAATCACACCGAGTATAAGGCGAGAAGAAAATCGACGAGAGCGCCACATTAGTATCGGAAGAGCGATACATGCTGCAAAAGCAATAAGAGTGAATATCCACGTGGTATTAGCGCCAAGAGAAAATGCCGCTCCAGAATTATAGACAAGCTCGAACGAGAGAAAGTTTCCAAGAATCATACGCTGCTGCGAACTCAATGCTGCAACTGCCCAGTTTTTCGTGATCTGATCGAGAAGCACAAGTACGCAGACGAGGAGCCACACAAGCACCAACTGTTGTTTTGTTTTCATCACTCTCTAAGGATACACAGATATGCCAGATGCCCCGAGCCAGACCATACGGTTTAGCTCGGAGCATCTGAAAATTTTCACACGCGAACCATTGCCCACGCAAAGAAAAAGAATTAGTTTTGCTGATCAGACGTATCGACGTTGTGGAGCAAAGATTCGAGATATCCCTTCAAACGCCCGCGATAATCGCGCTCAAAATCACGCAGATCGGAAATTTTGCGCTCCATCGCCATGCGATCTTCATCGAGTTTCGTCAGCACTGCGTTCTTGTGATCTTCTGTCTCACGAGCAATACGATCACGCTCAGCATTCATCTCATTGATGATACGCGTGCGCTCTGCCTCCGCCTCGCTAATCATGCGCGAAGATTCAGCTTTGCCGTTGGAGACGTATTCATCGTGAAGTTTCTGCGCGAGAGCCAAAACACCTGTCGCATTAGCAGCCTCACCAGAATTAGGATCAGTAAACGATTCAGCAGAATCTGACGTTGCTGGAGCGGCACTAGCAGTATGCTCAAGTTCGGTGATGCGAGCCTTTGCAGCCTGAAGCTCAGCTTCCAGATCATTCTTGCTCTTCGTCAATTGTGCGATAGTTTCTGCAACAAGATCGAGAAAATCATCTACTTCATCTTGATCATAGCCATTTTCGACACGTGGCGGTTCTTTGAAGCGCATATTGACGACGTCATGTTCCGTCAGCATAGCCATAGTTGTACCTCATTTTCGATATCGGGCGCGCATTCATTGCGCGCTTTTGTACAGCACTATTATTACCACATTTATGCACTGCAATGTTAAAGACTACGAAATTTTCACAGTCTTTATATTTTTTCACATCTGCACCAAAGAAAACGGGCAAGCAAACCTTCAAGCCTTCCTCTTCATTCTCTATACACAACCTCTTGGATCATAGCTGCACAATAGCCGTCTTTTAACTGCTGTTTGAGATGCATCACGGATTGTTGCAGACGGTTTCACACTGCTATCGACAGCATTATTTGCTTTTGTTTATAAAGCGATCTTCCTAATAAAAGTTTGCACTAAATCCCCTCCCAGCACTAAAGATGTGCCTTTTAAAGAAGCACAGCTAATAAAATATATGCTTGTGCGATAAATGAATCCGCTATATATTGCAGCGAGAAGAAGCACAAACCACGCTGGTTTATCTCTAAATTTGTTTAAGAAAACTTTTTGGAATCCCTCGAACTGCTCTAAATCTTTAGAGTAGATGCTCACTCACAAATGCTCAGAACTTTCCATTTGTATCAGCATGCCTTCAGTGGGAGGGCAACTTCGCCGCACTCTCAGTACTTTATTACAGTTTATAGATGCACACCTCTTATAGATACGCACCTCTACTTCAGCGCGCTAGCACCGCAAGAGAATATGCAACAAACTGCACAAGCTGTACAGCGAAATAGAGCACTACAAAGCCTACATCGAAGGCAATCCCACCCATACGTAGCGGAGGAATATATTTCGCAAGAAAACGAAGAGGAGGATCCGTCACAATATACACAGCACGGGCAAGTAAAAGAATAAAACCTTGCGGGCGCCAATCAGGCTTAAAAATCTGCACGAAATCGAGAATTACTCGCACAATAAGCACATACGTATAGAGCTTGCACAACTGGAAAATAAGTACTGCTATAAAGTACAACTCTCACCCTAAAATCTATCTCGTGAAATCGTGACTCTCATCTGAACCACGAGAATCAAGTTTCACAGAACGCGGCGTCAAAAGGAATACATCTTCAGAAATACGCGAGAACATCCCCTCCAAGCCGAAGCACAAACCGAGAGCAAAATCGACGATACGGGCACGCTCATCATCAGGAGCCTCAGAAAGGTTTAAAATCACTGGTAAACCTTCGCGGAACTCCACCGCAAAATCACGGATTTCTTTGTAGGAAGCAACCCACACCGTGACGATTCGAGCAACGTCACCCTGATCTACGGAGTGTATGTGTGAGACTACTTCTTCCTCGCCGTAATAATCGCCATATTCTTCTTCGGCTTCTGGATACTCATAGTCATCTACAGGATCAAATGCAGCCACACGACCGCTGAGTTTATCTAAAAAGCCCATGAGAGTACTCCCTTCGTACGCTCTTCTTACACTATTAAAATCGGAGGCAAAGCTGCCGTATTTTCTTCGGCGTGTTGCCTACCTGCGTGACGATAAAGAGATCAGTCTTCCCCAAAAAGGAAAGGAGGAATATCTAAATCTGGGCGCTTATGCTCATTTTCATCCTCAAAGACTGCCGGCACAGGATCGGGAGCAAATCCACGCGAAGCTTGCTCCTGCTGAGCAGAAAGCGGCGCTGATACATGAGACTGGCGTGCCATATCATCTGCCGATGGCTCATCAACGTGCGGCACGGAAAGCGGCGCTGCCTCAGCGCGCTTTGCAACAGCAGGTGCTGACGACGTGAGCAGATAATCGTTGCTCTCATCAAAACCAGCGGCAATTACCGTGACGTATACCTCATCGCCAAGAGATTCATCGGGCATAAAACCGACAATAATGTTGGCATTTGGATCCACCATCTCTTTAACGAGCTGGGCTGCTTCCCCATATTCCCTCATACCAAGATCCGTAGCAGCCTTGAACTGCATCAAAACGCCATGCGCCCCTTCAATACGTGCTTCGAGAAGCGGTGAGTCAATAGCGTTTTCTGTAGCACGCAAACAACGATCTACTCCTGTGGCTGAACCTAGACCCATAAGGGCGGTTCCAGCATTTTTCATAATCGTTTTCACATCAGCAAAATCGAGATTAACGATGCCTGCATTCGTGATGAGATCCGAAATGCCTCTTACGCCGTTTTGCAACACTTCATCTGCCTTACGGAATGCCTCGATAATACCGATATCCGTCTCTGAATATTCAAGTAGACGGTCATTTGGAATCACGATTAGCGCATCCACAGCATCGCGCAGTTCTGAAATACCTGAATTGGCATTGCGCATACGCTGCGAGCCTTCAAATCCGAATGGGCGGGTGACGACTCCAACTGTCAGAGCACCGAGATCGCGAGCAACTTTAGCAACGACAGGTGCCGCGCCTGTGCCAGTGCCACCGCCTTCACCTGCTGCCACAAACACCATATCGGCATCTTGGAGCGTCTCTCGAACAAGATCGATATTTTCTTCTGCCGCACGCTGCCCTACACTAGGATCAGCGCCAGCGCCCAAGCCTGAAGATACATCACGACCAATATCGATTTTTGTTTCAGCTTCAGATTTAGCCAAACTTTGGGCATCCGTATTCACCGCGATGAAATCGACACCAGCCAAGCCATCTTGAATCATACGGTCGATAGCATTGACGCCACCGCCACCAACACCCACAACCTTAATTTTGGCTGTATTTTTGAAAAAATCCATCGGAGCTGCCCTCTCAAAAGCTCAAGTAATACTTGAAGTATTTTGTGTATCCGTTCGCCCACAAGTTAGAGACGTAGGAGAAATAATTCAACAATATCGAGGGGCGTGTTGCGTAATTAGGAAAAGTTGTTAGTACACAGCACGAGATACAAGGTATATAGAGCACAAACTAGAACGCTACGCCGCAGCAAAAGCCAGATTCATCACCAAAAATTACTTCCCCACGCGCAGAAGGAATTGTATGGTGAACGCTTCGCCTCCGCCGTCTCTCTCCCCCCCCCCAGCGCAAAAGGAATCGAGGTGCGGCACCGCTATATTAAGTTACATTCAGTGCTTTTCATCGCGCGTCACTGGTGCAGAAGGAATTGAAACATCATAAAGATCGTGTTTTTCGGTGAGAAGAACTGCGAGAATTTTATTCTTTTGCTCACTCTCGCTTATTGTGCCCCACTTAACTTGCGCACCGCTTTCCAAGGTAAATGTGAGTTGCTTGCTCGACGTGACTGAATATTGAGAAATCTGAGCAAGAATCGATGAATCTATCTCACCTCTTGCCTGAGCAACAACCTCCATTGCCTGAGCATTAGTAATCTCAGAATCAGCAAGAATCAGCATCGGCAGCTCTGCTTTCTGCTCATCGGGAATACGCAGCACAGAGCTATCCTCGGCAAGCGCCGTACATGCATCTCGCGTCCCCACGCACACAACAGGTATCTGCGCTGTCAGCTTCACCACTACAGTTCTCAGCAGACGCACATGAGCTTCAGCTTGAGCGACTTCAGGAATTTCCTGCAATTCTTCGGCGAGCTTCCTCATATTCATAGAAATCAGCGGCTGCCCTGCATGCTGCTCAAGCACATGATTCACATCTATGCGCTGCACAATCGAAGCGCCGTCTACACCTTCAATCACAGTGCTGCTCAGTGAGAAGCGAAAGAACGGAGAAAAATATATAAGCCACACACCTGCGCCAACTAATGCCAGCACTCCAGCTGTGATCGCCGCTTTACGCAGCAAAACTCGGCGCTTGTGACGCTTCTTTTCACGTAAACGCTCACTGAGAGTACTCACCTCAGATATGCGCAGAGAGCTAGCCATCACTTCTCTCCCGAGGGTAGAGCAGCATTAGCTAATAAATCTAGCAACTGCACACCGAGCGTTCGCACTTTAGGACCAAGCATGATAGCAATATCTCCCGCATGGAGCCCTTTCATCAGCTCTTGCAGCGCAGCACACTCATCTGGCTCAAAGATAGCGCAAGGCAGAAGATCAGCAATTACATCACCCTGCGCGCCATCGGCCAACATATCACGAGAAGAATATACGTGAGTCACCACAACACTATCGGCTGACGAAAGTTCACAAGCAAAATCTTGAGCAAAAATTTTGGTGCGAGCATACGTGAGCGGCTGAAAAAGCACGTGCACTCTTCCCTGAGCTACATCTCGTGCAGTACGAATCGTCACAGCAACTTCAGTGGGATGATGCGCGTAATCGTCAATCACCATCACGCCGCCAGCAACACCCAATAATTCAAATCGCCGCTTAGCTCCTCGAAATTCTGCAAGCGCTTGAGCCATCGCCGCCCCGTCTTCACCAAGCTCTACTCCAGCTGCCCATGCTGCAGCAGCATTAAGCAGCATATGACTTCCCGGTACACGCAGCTGCAACTCATATTTCTTGCCGTTATAGATTAGCTCAGCAGCATTAAAAAAACCGTCTTCTGCTCCTTCTTTATCCTGCACCAAAACATGCCCAGAATATAGGCTGCCATACGTATTCATCTTCTCGGGTGCAGCTTGCCTGCCATACGTAAGCACTCGCACGCCCTCACAGAGCGCCTGCTGAGCTAATGATCTAGCGCCTGCATCGTCACTGCAACAAATCAAGACTCCCTGAGGCAGCAAACGGTGAGAAAAACTAACAAAAGCCTGTGCCACTGCCTCTTGTGTGCCGTAATGATCCAGATGATCCGCTTCCACATTAGTAACGACAGCAACTCTAGGCTCGTAGTTAAGAAAAGATTCATCCGATTCATCGGCTTCAGCTACAAATACCTTGCCTGTTCCAAGGTACCCTCCAGGTAATTCTCCAACCAGTTCTCCACCAATCGCACGTGAAGGATCTTTACCCAATGCTTCCAAAGCTAGCGCCAACATCGAAGACGTGGAGGTCTTGCCATGCGTACCTGCCACTGCCACAAAATCTTTATCGCGCGCTGTATAAGCCAATGCTTGAGAACGATGCATAATCTGCTGCTCACGAGCGCGCGCAATTGCCAATTCAGGATTGGAATCTTTAATAGCCGAGGAAACAACAACAATCGCATCATCTGCAACATTCGCTGAAGAATGCCCAGTAAAAATCTCTGCTCCTGCAGCAGCTAAAGTATCAGTAAGTTTCGTATGCTCTCGATCAGAACCAGAAACGATATGTCCATCGGCAAGCAGCAGCTCAGCCAAGACACTCATACCAGAGCCACCAATGCCAATCAAATGAAACTTCATTGAATTATCTCCTACCGTGAAGCAATTTCTTTCAATGCTAACTGCGCAAGCTCGCATGCAGCATCAAGCGCAGAAGCCATTTTTGCTTTATATGCCATCTGCGCCAATTGCTGCCCATCGAAAAGCGGGATCACATTCTCATTCACCCACCGCTTATCAAAATCTTGATTGCGAACCAGCAAAGCTCCACCAGCATGAACCACATCATGAGCATTGAGCGCCTGCTCACCATTGCCAATTGGAAATGGCACAAAAACTGCTGGAATTCCCAGAGCAGCCACCTCGCAAACCATTCCAGCACCCGCTCTAGTAATCACCAGATCTGCAAGAGCATAAGCCTTTTCCATCTGCTCCAGATATTCATAGACAACGTAATCGCCCCGGATATTTTCTGGCGTATTTTCCAAAGCTTTGAGCACAGAAAGGTTCTTATTACGCCCTGTGAGATGAAGAATCTGAACACCGCGTTTGAGCAGATCTTCAGCAGCTTCACTCATAACTTCATTAATATGCTGTGCTCCTTGAGAGCCACCTGTCACCAAAACTATGGGACGATCTGGATCCAGCCCAAATTCTTGAGCAGCGCCTATTCGCATATTGGCGCGATATTGCACATCGCTAGCTAGCGATACGATATCTTCACGCAGCGGCAAGCCAATAGTTTTCGTGATGCCATGAGCTGATTTCAGCGGAGTATTGCTGAACGTGAGCGCAACAGCACGAGAAAAACGCGCACCTAGCTTATTAGCTAAACCAGGGCGAGCATTTCCCTCATGAATCACCACAGGAATGCCTAATTTGCGAGCTGCTAGATATACAGGAGTAGAGACATACCCTCCAAAACCAATCACCACATCAGCCTTTTCAGCGAGCAAAATTTCTTGCGCACGGGCAACTGCTCGATGAAAACGCACAGGAAACCGTATCGATTCACAGCTCAAGGATCGAGGAAAAGGAACTCTCGGTATCGTCTGCAGTTCAAAGCCTGCAGCTGGTACTAACTCATGTTCTAAACCTTGCTCAGTACCGATGATGACAACAGAGGCATCATGCTGCAGCCGTTGCACTGCACGCGCTGTGGCCAACATAGGATTAACGTGCCCTGCTGTACCTCCTGCAGCCAAAACCACTACAGCCGTCATAATCATCCTTTCACTATCGCTCGTGACCGCAGCCACATACGATTCTTCAATGAAAACGCATCTTTTACTCCAGGAACTCCAAATGCGCATCCAATGACCACTGCATTTCCTGCAAGTACGCCCAACATCGATGATCCACCCTGGGAAAGGAAAGGAAGAGGCACACCGAAAACAGGAAGCAAACCCGTCACTACGCACATATTGGCAAGCGCCTGCCCACAAATCCAGATTCCAACGCCTACCACAACCAACTGTCCGTAACGCGTATTCATATTCACTGCGAGCTGCACATAGCTCCAACCCAGCATAATAAACAGCAAAATAACGGCTAGAGTGCCGAATAATCCAAGCTCTTCACCGATCACAGCGTAGATAAAATCCGTGTGGGCCTCAGCAAGATCACGCCATTTTTCTTTACCTGCGCCTAGACCTACTCCTGAAATACCACCTGATCCAAAAGCAAACTGAGCAAATTCAGCTTGCGTCGGCTCGTCTATATCGGGCAGAGCAAGAAACGAGAAAAAGAAATCCGTGACGCGCCGAAAACGAGAAGGCTGAGCTGCCACGAGAATAGCTGCACCAAAAGCACCTAAAATTCCTAGGCACACGATCATAGAATTTTTCAATCCTGCACACCAAAACATACCAACACCGATGAGCACATAAACTAACCCTGTACCCATATCACGACCAGCGAGCACCACAGCAGTACTCGCAATAAAACCGATCGAGGGAATGACGATAGTATGCAAAGAACGAATTTCAGCCTCAGTAAGGCGCGCAAGCGCATGAGCCAGCCAGACGATCATAGCAACTTTCAAGAATTCTGACGGCTGCACCTGTACCGCTGAGCCAAGAGAAAGCCAATTCTTATTGCCATTTATAGTCTCACCAATAAAAAGCACTAATATCTGAAGAAAAATAGCTCCTGCCAGCAGCCAGTAGGAAAAACGCTCAATCCACTGATATGGCATCATCACTATTGCCAGACCGATCACAAGCGAAATACCAACCCAGATCGCATGGCGAGTTGCAGTTAAGAAAAAAACTGTTCCAGAAGAGTCCCCTATTACAGCGCCAATACTTCGAGCGGAAGTAGCAGAAAACACCATTAGAACGCCAAAGAGGAGCAAAACGATTGTGACGGCAATAAGCACAACGAGCGCCCGCACAACCACATCTCTGCGTGCACGCTGTGAATCATTAAGCTCACTTGGCATAGCGAGATAACGATCAGCGCAATCTGCGAGGAAAAAATTACTGCGTTTACGAATCGATACCATCAGTGATATTCCTGAGAAAGAAGCTGCACAGCAGATGCGAATTTCTCACCGCGATCTGCATAAGAAACAAACTGATCCATCGAAGCACACGCAGGAGCAAGCAACACCGTCCCCTCCCCCATAGCTAAAGCATGGGATCGGCGTACAGCAGCATTCATCGGATCTTGCGAAGCTGGATCGATGTATTCAACATATAGATCGCAATTGCTCAGCGCCTCATGCCACGGCTCCTGATCTACGCCTATCACGACCACGGCCTTTAACTGAGGCGTGACGCGCTCCACAAGCTCCTCAAAATGAGAGCCCTTCGCCTGCCCTCCTGCAATCCACACTACCGACCCTTCACGCTGCGCACGCAAAGAAGCGAGCGCAGCGTGCGCGTTAGTAGCTTTAGAATCGTCCACAAAACTCACGCCGCCAATAGTTGCGACATATTCGATACGATGCTTACCCGCTGGGAAATTCGTGAGCGCTGCACGAATATGCTCTGGCGCAATACCGATTGCCCGCGCCAAAGCAGCAGCAGCCAAGGCATCTTTGACGATATGCGCAGGAAGATCAGAGCCAACAGGAGCCAGATGCGTCAAATCATCTATATAAAAAAGCTCTTCTGCGTGAGTAAAGCGCTGATTACCAAATGCCCGATCAACAACTATTCCATCAACAACGCCGATCTGCCCAACAGACGGAACTCCTAAAACAGTTCCGATTGCGCGCGCACCTTCGCACACATCAGCTTCATCAACCATCGCCTGTATGGAAGAATCTCCCACTGGATAGACACATGCCGTTTGAACAGCGTTATAGATCCGAGCCTTAGCATCACGGTACGAACTAAACGATGTATGCCATTCGAGGTGATCGTCAGCTAAATTCAAGCAGACAGCCGCAGCTGGTTGCATAGAAAACGTAGACATAAGCTGAAAGGAAGAAAGTTCCAGCGCAAAGGCACGCGGAGCATTCGAAGAGACGTCACTGACTGCAGTGACTGCAGGATTGCCGATATTTCCAAGAGGTTCGCCCCCTAATCCCGCTTCCTTTAATATGGCTGCAAGCATACTTGTGGTGGTAGTTTTCCCATTTGTACCCGTGACGGCAAGCCAGGGTGCATATATGCCATCTTCACGCTGTGCACGCAGCTGCCATGCCAGCTCTATTTCACTCCATACGGGAATACCTGCAGCATGAAGAATTTTCCATTCATCACCTTGCTCACGAAAAGCTGGAGCCAAAATAACGTGCGTAGGATTCCACTCGAGCACAGCATTCGCCATATCAGTTCCCGATGCGAGAGCGGCGGCTGTATCGATGCCTGCAATCGTCTCATACGGTTTGACTGCATTTTCTTGCGCATCCCAGACGCTCACACGCGCATTGGTGTGTTCAAGCAGAGCACTTACACTCGAACGCCCAGAAATACCCATGCCGACGACTGCCACACGAGCATTTTCGAACTGAGCTGCTCCTGGAATAGTTAAACTCATTGCCATGCCCACCATTCTCCATAGAAAATACTCACACCAAGAGCAGCGAGAATGATTTGAATTAACCAAAAACGCACAACAATCGTAACCTCTTTCCAGCCTTTCAGCTCGAAATGATGATGAATCGGCGCCATTCTAAATACCCGTTTACGAGTTCTCTTAAATACTCCGATTTGAATAACGTCTGACATCACTTCTATGAGGAATAAACCGCCAAAGAAGAGCGCCAAAAACTCCGTTTGAGAAAGAATAGAGATCCCAGCGAAAGCGCCGCCAAGAGCCAAAGATCCAGTGTCGCCCATGAAAATTCTTGCTGGTGAGGTATTGTGCCACAAGAACCCCAAACATGCACCGACTATCGCCGCAGCAATAATTCCCAAATCTCTAGGATCTCGCACGTCATAACATCCTGGTGCTGCTTCAATTCCAGCTGCACACGGCTGATATCCCTGCCATAGCGTGACGATCGTATAGGCCCCAAAAGCAATCGCAGATGCACCTGCCGCCAAACCATCGAGACCATCGGTAAGGTTCACAGCATTGGACCATGCCGTAATCAAAAAATTTGCCCAGATAATAAACAGTATGCTGCCAATAAAAATCCCAGCAAAAGCTAGGGTGATATGAGTATCACGCACAAAAGATATACTCATCGTGGCAGGAGTACGGTTCAATTTATCTTTAAAGACTAAAGCAAGAGCTGCAAATACAATACCTACAAAGCCCTGCCCAAGCATTTTAGCAGCAGGAGTCAGCCCTAAAGATCGCTCTTTTCGAACTTTAATGAAATCGTCAAAAAAACCAACGGCGCCTAAGCCCACCATCAGAAACAAGAGTAAATATCCCGAGGCTGAAGGTAAACGCTGCGCCCATATATTTGCCACGGCATATCCCAGTAATGTGGCAACCATAATCACGACGCCACCCATTGTGGGAGTCCCGCGTTTTGTCAGGTGTGAAGTTGGCCCATCTTCTCGAATAAACTGCCCGTACGATTTACGTTTGAGAAATTTTACGAATAGCGGCGTGCCAAAAAGAGTGACGAGAAGCGACAATCCGCCTGCCAACAGCAGCGAAACCACGAGATTTCCTCCCTCCTATGCCCGCTCAGACCTTGCAGATTCTAGCCTAGCAGCAAGTGCCTCAGCAATCTGCCAAGCACCCGACGAATGCGATCCTTTTAGTAACACTACGTCATCAGAGTGAATCAAGCCCTCAAGGAAGCTCTGCGCATCGTCACATTTAACATGCTCCACAACGCCGACTCCCGCCTCATGTGCTCCACGAACGAGATCATCGGTATCTTCACCCAACGCCACAAGCACCGACACACCAGCTTGCTGCAATACAGCACCGAGTGCTCTATGCTCCAGAGCATGAGCATCTCCCAGTTCAGCCATCTGCCCAAGTACTGCAACAACTCGCCTACCATTGGCAATATGAGCTGCAGCTTCTATTGCCGCTCGCATAGAATCGGGATTCGCATTATAAGAATCATCAATCAACGTATATTCGCCAGTAATCACATTCATGCGATGCGCACTGAGAGGCCCCGACACCCCTAAAACTTCGACAATATACTCAAGCGGCACACCGAGCACGTATGCCACGCTTGCCGCTGCAAGAGCATTAGACACGTGATGTTTGCCGACAAGAGCTAATGAAACAGGAGCCTGCCCTGCTGGAGTGTGCAGTGTAAAGCTTGGGTGCCCATACTCGTCAAGAATAATATCGCTGGCAAAAATATCTGCTTCCAAGCCCTGCTCAAGCACGTGCCCACGCACAGAAAAATAAGTGACTGGACCACGGGCATCTGCACTCATCGCAACCACACGCACGTCATCACCGTTGAGAATCACGGGTGCACCTTCGCGTGCATTGCACACAAGTTTTCCTTTTTCTCGCGCTACCCCGTCGATTCCGCCAATAAAACCGAGATGCGCGCGAGCAGCAATAAGCACAACTGCAACATCTGGCTGAGCAATTGACGTGAGATAGTCAATGTCTCCCGGTGCGCCTGCTCCCATTTCCAGCACAAGAGTTGCTGTTGAAGCATCAGCGCGTAGCACAGTGAGAGGAAGCCCCAGTTCATTATTAAATGAACCAGGTGGCGAGATGAGAGGTCCTCGCAGTTTCAACATCTGACTAAGTAAATCTTTGGTCGTCGTTTTTCCAACAGACCCAGTGATACCAATAACTTTGAACGTATCACCTGCTTGCTCACGAATAAGCTTAAGCTGCTCACGGGCAAAATTCCCTAAAGCGTCGTATACGTTGGCGACGACGATGAGACGCTGCGGATCAGCTCCGCCAGCAAGAGCAGCAGCTTTATCTTGGGTGACGACGCCTGCAGCTCCTTTCGCACAGACGTCACCAGAAAACTTATTGCCATCTACACGTTCTCCTGCGATAGCAAAGAAAAGATCTCCTTTTTCAAGCAATCGATTGTCTGTAGATACGCCAGTTACAAGCGGATCAGTTACTTTCGAGCACGGAGAGTACTCGCCTCGCATTTGGCGTGCAGCCTCGCTTAACTTAGTTGGAAGCATAAGATACTTTCACACTTTCTACCACGGATACTTATAGAGAGGTACGATAGACGGCGGGATTTTCATTTCCCTCATCGCAAACTGTGCGATATCAACAAAAACAGGAGCGCTTGCAGTAGAGCCATATACCGTACCATTTTCCTTATAAATGACTACTGCAACTGCAATTTTTGGATTCTCTGCAGGAATCAGCGCAGTAAAAGTTGCCGCGGTATCTGTGAGACTCCCTGAAGATCCAACATTTTCCGCAGTGCCTGTTTTTGCTGCCACGTTGTAGCCCTTGACTGCTCCTATACCTTCTGCTGTACCTCCTGGCTGGGTGGCTCCCTGCATGATATTTAGAACTGTCTGAGCAGTATCTTCCGAAACAACTTGGCGAGATTCGCCCATCACAGTAGGTGTATAAACACCATTTTCATCGTCATAACCATCGATAATTCTAGGGGGAATAAGCACGCCTTTCTGCCCAAAAACTGCAACCATCTGCGCGAGCTGGATAGTTGTAACGGCAACGCCCTGCCCAAACATCGTGGTGTAATGATCACGATCTCCCCACTCAGTATGCGGACGAAGAATTCCTGATTCTTCTGCAGGAAGAGTAATTCCCGTTTTAGCACCCCACCCAAATTTCTGCATATATTCGTAGCGCACACTATCGGAAACAGTATCCCCTATCTGCACAGTGCCTGTGTTGTACGAATGAGCAATAATTCCGGCAACAGTCATATCCTGCGTTTCGTGCGGCGAATCATCTGAAATACGTTCACCATTAGGCATATCTCGTGTGCTCGAAACAGTAAAAGTGCTAGTTGGCGTCACTTTCTTTTGGTCAATTGCAGCAGCGAGAGTGACGAGCTTTCCCACTGAACCCGGTTCATAAATAGCAGAAACGGAACGGGTACCCCAGTTTGAAACATCCGCAGAATCTAACTTACTCGGATTAGGACTATCGGAATCTGCAAGAGCTAAGAGTCTACCCGTACCAATTTCTAAAACTGCTGCAGATCCCCATACACCTCCGACTCTTTTAACAGCAGCATTGAGAGATTCTTCAGCCACACGCTGCAAATCTGCATTTATTGTCAGCTGGACGTCGTGCCCATCAACGCCCGTCGTTTCAATACGCTCAGTATCTGGATATTCAATCCCGTTCGGCCCGATCTGCACGGAAATTGCCCCATTCTTACCTGCAAGTACAGAATCCATCTGAGCTTCAACACCAGCACGACCTCGAACTACTGGGTCATCTTCGCTTTGTGAAACATAGCCAAGCAAACTACCTGCCGTTGCGCCATCTGGATACAGACGTTCCACATACCGTTCAGGATAAATGCCATGAATTTTAAGAGCAGCGATTTTCTGCCATTGTTCACTCGATAATCCTCGCGCAATCAACGCCCACTGATTATCAGAGGTTTTTCCCATAAGCTGACCGCCTAAAACAGCTTCATCAACGTTGAGAACGGGAGCTAATTTATGGGCAGCTGCCGCAGGGCCAGCCGCAAGAATTTTTTCCCCATCATCGGCGTATTCAACATAATTTTGCAAAGCTACTTGATCAGCACGCACGTTATAGCGAGGAATGGACGTTGCAAGAATGGTTCCCTTAGAATCAGTGATATTTCCCCGATTAGCTTCTTGAGTGTATGAAGTAGATCGAAATGCTACTGCCGTTTGGGCTAAAGCGTCAGCACGAAAAACTTGCAGATATGCCAACCTGCCAACCAGAGCACAAGCAACAACAAGCCCGACTGCCACGACCATGCGAAGGCGTCTATTGGTACGCTGACGCGCGTGAATATCGGGACCATGCCCAATACCTTGCGCACGCTTCCACCAATCGCTCACAAGATCTGGAAACGAAGGAGGCTGAGAATGCTGCGTCACGTGCGCTCCTATCTCCTCGGTTAATCCTCAAGCGAACTCAACGTTCCATCCAGCACATTAAGTTCACGCAAATCCTGCGCTGGTACCATACCTAAATCCGCCGCTTTAGCACGTAGTCTATCAGGGCTTGATTCTCCAATGGCAGAAGCCTGCAGAGAATCTTCTCGCATTTGAGCCGCAGAAATATCTGATTTAATATCTTTGATCTGATAAGCTCCAGCAACCATACGCGTATTGAGATAGAACGCAAAGAGCAAAGCTCCAGCAAAGAGCAAAGCACATACGAGCACAGTAATTCGAAAGCCTTTTCTCGGAGCAGGAGACGGCACTACAGACAATGCGGGAACCTCGACCACTGGTCTGGAAAGAGTGGACACAGCGGGGCGAATCCGCATGGCAGGTCGTGCAGCGTTCATTATGCAACTCCCTCATTGTTGTGACGTGCTTTTTCTGGCGTAGCTATAAGTTGTGCATCACGCAATTTTTCAACAGCGCGAATTCGCACCGACTGGGCGCGTGGATTGCGATCGCATTCGTCTGCGGGAGCCTTAGCTGCGCCTTTGACGAGAGCAGCCAGATATGGTTCGTGCCCTTCTAGCTCCACAGGAAGACCTGCGGGGCTTGAAGATTCAGTGCCCGCTTGAAAAACACGCTTGACCATACGATCTTCAAGAGAGTGGTATGCCTCCACACATAGCCGCCCACCAATACGTAAACACTGGATTGCTCGCGGCAGAGCATCTTCAAGAATGGAAAGTTCATCATTGACGGCGATTCGCAAGGCTTGAAATGTGCGTTTTGCTGGGTTTCCGCCAGTACGTTTCGCAGGAGCTGGAATTGCATCTTTCACAAGTGCCGCAAGCTGATCTGTGGTGACGATAGGTGCTTTGGCACGTTGAGCAACAATCGCTTTCGCAATTCGGCTCGCACATTTTTCTTCCCCATACACACGCAAAATGTGCACGAGTTCAGACTCCTCAGCATTATTGACGAGATCTTTTACACTGTATGCACGTGACGTATCCATACGCATATCGAGAGGTCCGCCATGAGCGTAAGAAAATCCTCGTTCGCGCACGTCAAGCTGAAAAGACGAAACACCTAAGTCCATCAGCACGCCATCTGCTTTTCCTAGCCGCCCGTAGCGTTTCGCCACATCAGCTACATAATCATACGTAGTATGCACAGCACGAAAACGCCTACCAAAAGGAGCTAACCGCTCAGATGCAAGACGAATTGCATCGGCGTCACGATCGATGCCGATAACTGTGAGATCAGGGAATCGTTCAAGAGCTGCTTCTGTGTGCCCTCCCATACCGAGAGTACAGTCGATAAGCACAGCATCTGGAATGCTGATGGCCGGAGCTAAAAGATCTAGGCACTCATCGAGCATCACAGGCGTATGGAGCGCATTGTGCTGCGCTGCATTTGCCGCCTGAACCATCGCTCTACCTTCCGATTGAATCCAATTCTCTTTTTGGTGATTACGACGGCTCCTAAATCGAGAACTCTAACCCTCCACCGAAGCCCAGAAATCGGGGAATCATCTCCGAACCTCGGTGGAGCACTACAAATCTCGCTCCTTGTGGAGTGGACTATCACCCACTGCAGCGCGACGCTCTAAAACTTAGGCAACTTACGCAACTTACGCAGCCTGCGCTTTAGAAAACACCTGGAATGAGCTCTTCTTCGCGGTCTGCGAAGCTTGCTTCATTTCCACTTAAATACCGCTCCCAGGCATCCCGATCCCATATCTCTGCATGATCACCCGAGCCAATCACACTCACATCACGCGTGAGAGCTGCATACTCGCGCAATCCCACAGGGATATTGATTCGCCCCTGTTTATCTGGAATCTGATCGGAAGCTCCAGAGAGAAAGACACGCGTATAGCTACGCGCTTCTTTCATCGTGATAGGCGCCTGCTGTAGACGCTCCATCACGGCCTGAAACGTGCCCATCGGATAGACATAGAGGCAATGCTCCTGCCCTTTGGTAATCACTAGACCACCAGAGAGCTGGTCGCGATATTTAGCAGGCAAAATCAAACGTCCCTTTTCATCTAAACGAGGCTCGTATGTGCCAAGGAACATATGACTTCACCTCCCGCATTGCCTCCACTTTACTCCACTTCACTCCCCTAATCAAGTATTTAGCCTAATTAAGTGAGCGTGTTTTCTTATAATAGAGCTAAAAAGTCTGGTGGAGGAAAAATTGAGAGAAAACTCTAGAGTCCTCAGGATCGGGAGATCCTGAGGACTCTAGAGATAAGAGATAGAAGATACCTATAGGTTGCTTCCTAGTTTGCGTTCCAGTTTGATTCTCTTCCGGTTCAGCTTAGCCAGCCCAAACACGTGTTGAGCAACGAGCCTGCCAATCTCTTCCACCGAAGGAAGATGACGCTCTGCGAGTTCTTCATCAATTTCAGCCTCGCGCCCGTCTGCTTTCATCTCTTCGATCAGCGATTGTGCTTCTTGCACACAATCTTGCGATAGCGGATTAGCGGCAATCTTTGCTTTCACCGCATCTAACTCGCTGCGAAGTTGTGTTGTGTCTTTTCTTCTGGATAGCATCATCGACTTCTAATACTTTCCTAACGTTGAGATCGTGCTTCTTTGATGCCAAGCCCTATCGATAAAATCAATGGAACTGGCCACGCCATAAGCCACACACGTGGATCATCAAAAACTAGCGCGTGATGCTCGACTAAGGAAATCACCACTACCAACAGCAAGTAGCCAATGGCGAATGTAGGAATAAACGTTTTTACGAAATGCACCATGATAGTTTCTCCTTTTCATCATTACTGCAAAATGGAGGTTTTACTAAAATGCGCACCAAGCGGCTGCTGACGCAAGCGCTGCGGCGACTACAACAGGACCTCCGAGAGCTTTACCCGCCCCCGTCACGAAAGCCGGACCGAGCGCTCGAACGATAGTCGAAGCAGCCAGCCCCCAATTCCATGCCTTTACTGCCGTGACGATTGCCGTCCACGTTCCAGCGCCAAATGCCGTGGTGGGAATGCCCAAAGCTCCGTAAATAACGCATTTTGCATAAGAGGTCGCATCGCGATTCTCTATATCTCCAGCAAAGACGGGATCTCCATAAGTAGTATCTTTCATAGACGATGCTCTATTTAGCTGAGTAGCTAGATCCTCGAAAACGAACAGGTGTTGCCTATAACCATCGGCAATAATAGCTTCTGGATTAACTGTGAACGTACCATCGGTTTGAGGCATATATCGTGTAAAAAGTTTTTCTAGATCATTGGCAACCGAGTCAATGGCTTCTTGCATCTGAGTGTGGTCATTCTGCTCACCCGTATTCAAGAAGCTGTCATCGTTGGAAACAGCTGTTGTTTGTGGAGTTGTCTGTGCTGGCGCGGCTTGTGCTATGCCTGTTGCGCTGGCAACGAGCAGGCTCGACATTGCCAACGCACTGATAGCGCTAATCAATTTGTTTGTCATGATTGTGACTCCTTTATATTTCCAGCAGGAGCCCACTGGGACTCCCGCTTTGTGGTTGAGTGCGATACCTCAGTGGCAACATAGATCCAGCCATGCCGCTAACATCGCTAATGCTGTAGCTGCTCCTACAGCTTATTTTAAATGGTGTGTTAACCATTGGTTATTCCTTTCGCCATGCCACCGTTACTGGTGGCGGGGTACGCAGCTTGGGGATCTGGGATGCGACCACGTCTTAGAGGTACTGCTAGTTAAGCATTTCTTGCTAGTGATAAACACTGATGAATGTCGGTGTACGACCCCGACATTTGTCGGTATCGACAAGCGCCAGTAGATGGGTAGGTTCGAAGAGTGCAAGGAAAAGGGCGATATACCAGAGACTGGTACGGATAACACGATTGTGGTGGAGACGCGTTACTGACATAAAGCGGTATTCAAAAGCGGAAGCGCTTGCAGCGGGAACCATACCAAACAACATTGAGGAGGCTGCTATGCTAGCAAGAACAGCACGGAACAAATTTTCATGTAATCGCCTCTTTTATGATTTGTTTTTGAACAGCGGTCTTGAGACTATGTCAGCTAAAAATATGACTATGCTTACTCCAGCATAGGTGTATAAAATCTCGCTCCAAGTTCCAAAGATCCACAGACCGCTCCAGTTCCCTACAAGAACTGCCAGCGCAACGCAAGGTAAAGCCACTAAAAGACATAGAATCGCATCAAATAAGTATTTCTTTACTTTCACCACTCACCCCCCCCCGCAATAGAGAGCAGATTTCCCTAGTGCGATTGCAAGACCAACTGCGTTAGCTTTCCATCCTAGATTTAAACCAGCCGATCCAGCTATTTGTACAAGCGAAGCACAATCATTGTGTGCATCCAGAGTATAGCCTGTTTTGCCCAGATAGACTTTTGAATACTAGATGATGAAAACATCGATAATGGATGCGATTGAACCTACCGCTGATACTACGAATACAAACAGAAACACCTTGCCATTTCAGCTAAGATCAGATAGTCGTTCACCTAGGGATCGAGTCCTGCCAGTCTTTCTGACAACCTTCGGAGGCATTTCCAAATAAACTATGAAAAGTGATCCAAAGGTGATTGCTAAAGAAGCAAATGCAAAAACAACGGGATTGTCTAGAAAATCAAACATAAAAGCGTCTTTCAGGACTCAGGAAACCTCTTCATAAATGTTATAGCAAGCACGTAACCCTATAAGGTCAATAACTGTCGACCCAGCATTGATCATAAATTTCTTTGCCTGATCTCCTGCTATAAAAGAGCTATGCAAATGAAAAGTTTAGATGGGAATTTCTAGGATAAAAATTGCGCGCTCTGTATGCTCTGCACTCTATGCGTTTTGCAGCCTATACACTTTGCAGCCTGCCGCACCCTCGCCTCTATACACTCAGCAGTATAACGCCCTGAACTCTGCATACTTTACGACCAGAAAATGCATATTCAGCTCTTCGCACTTGCGCAAATAGCACGCACTCTCAAAAACCGCGTTCTTGACGACGTTTCTCCCATGCCTGAGCCTGGCGCTCCATGAAACTATCCGTAGTATGAGCATTTTTGCCATTCATTGAAGGGCGCACGGGTGCACTTTCACCTAAACTCACAGCAGAAGGTCTGCCTTTGCCCATTCCTGAAGAAAGATACCAAAAACCGAGGAAAACAATCACAGCACCAGTAATACCCAGCGGAATAATTTCAGCTGCCACACCTGCAAGCACAACAAAAAGACCAAGCACAGCAATAACCAAACCTACAACGAGATGTTTCGGAGATATCCCAAAGCTCATGCCGTTTTCGCTATTATCCACAGCCAACGCCTCAGCGAATGACGGATCATCATTGGCAAGCTGCGCCTCAAGCTGCTCTAGCATTCTGCGCTCATCATCTGTTAATGCCACAGCGAATTCTCCTATCGTCTCGCCTTTTCTCATTCAATTTCTGATTCGGCTATCTGCCAAATGCGAGTACGCATACGCACTCACCTATTCAAGAATATAGGAAGCGGAACATAAATACACGGCAGAGCAAAATATAGAGCGCAACAAAGCAAAACTTCACGCTCCATACAAGGTGCCCGGCTTAAGAAGATGAGCACCATATTTCTCCTGCACAGCATCAATAGCACGATCCACTTTCTCGAAACGTTCATCGGATTGCGCAGTAAATGCAAGCTGAATATCAGCATCCCTGCTCACGAGCTGAGATGCTCTAACGCCTACAAGACGAACACCCTCGCTCGGAAACTCAAGAGAGGAAAAAAGTTTACACGCAGCAGCATATATATCACTGTTGGAATCGGTTGGCACAGCAAGAGTGACGGAACGCTGCACAGTAGCAAACGAAGCCGAACGAACTTTAATACTGATTACACCTGCCTTTTCACGATCTGCACGCAAACGCCGCCCTACCTCAAAAGACTGTGCCAAAAGAACTTTCTCCACCTCGTCATGCCCACGCAAAGAATCGAAAAAAGTCTGCTCACGAGACATAGATTTCTCCGCACGCACAGACTCAACACTACGCTCGTCGTGATTCATTGCCAGCTGATAGATACGCTCTCCTGCTGCAGCACCAAGAATTTTCACAAGAGTGCGCCGCCCAAGCAGAGCAACATCACCAATCGTCACAACCCCGCGCCGCTCCAACACCTCGCGAGTCTTATCCCCCACACCTAAAAGAGCTCCCACAGGAAGCGAATGCAAGAATTCGAGCGAACGATCTGCTGGCACTAAAAGCAAGCCATCAGGCTTTGCATGAGCAGAAGCAATTTTTGCAAGGTGCTTTGTATTCGCAATTCCAACTGACGCAGGTACATGCTCTTGCTCTCGAATGCGGCGCCGAAGCTCATGCCCAATACTCACAGGAGAGCCAAACAGCCTGCGCGAGCCAGACACATCAAGAAAAGCCTCATCCACAGACACCTGCTCAATTTTCGGCGTAAAAGCACTCAAAATATCCATGATTCGGCGCGACACATCGCGATATTTTTCTCCATGTGGCGTAAGAATCACAAGCTGAGGGCACAAGCGCTTAGCCCTGCCAACAGGCATAGCGGAATTGACACCAAACGCTCTCGCTTCATAAGACGCAGCAGAAATAACTCCACGCTCCTGCCCTCCCACAGCAAGCGGAACACCTCGCAGATGAGGGTTTTCACGAAGCTCCACAGAGACGAAAAATGCATCCATATCCACATGCATAATTGGTGTGGCAGAATCGTCGTCACCCCAAAAGCGCCGAGCCGTTTTTGAACGAGGAGCGCGAGACATATCAATTCCTGTGATGCTTGCCTCGGCGCAGACGATCCACAATAGAAGCACGCAGCGACGATTGAGTATCGGGCACAAAATCCCGACCATCGCAATCCTTGTTTTTATCAACATCAACAGCAGATGAAGAACCAACGCCTTCCAAGGGATCTCGAATAACCGTGGCAAGGAACTGCTCAGCAGCACGAGAAATTTCTTCAGCACTAGGCACTTGAGGAACTGAATCAACAGGACGGACAACTCCCGCATTCGAAGGAAGCTTATCGTACTCTTCTTCTAAATGAGTAAGGAGCTGAGCAAAATCAGAATCAGGCTCTACCACAATACGGAAACTTTGAATCTGCTGATCTTCAAGCTGCTCTAAATCACCAAGAGGAAGGGTCGGCCCGCCCAGTGATGCCATCATCTTCACAATCGCGAGCGCTCCAGAAACAAATTGGAAAGGTCCTTTAGCCATATAGAACGGAACGCGCACGCGGATATTCGTCACAGAAACACCGTGTTTACCCGCTTCATATTCAAAGAAATCCTGCAGCTGGGCAAAGTGCTCGGCAGTACCGTGCACAGTTTGGATATCGGTTCGTATTGTCGAGCGAATCACCATATCAGCTGGGCGAGTATGCGGCACACCCGCAGGCATACCTGCAAAAGAGAAGACCTCAGCAACACCGTAACGCTCAATTATTTCGAGCAAATCAGAAGCGATCGCATTCCAGCGAAAATCTGGCTCCTGCCCGCACACATAGAGAAATTTTTCGCCATGCATATCCGTGATGAGATCGATATGCATCATTGGCTGTATCATATCGACGAGCTTGCCATCCGCATAGGCGACAATTGGACGCTGGGCACGAAAATCGTACATCACATCGTGATCGAACGTCGCAATAGGAACGGACTCCAAAGAATCAACAGTTGCATGAACGACTTCAGCGACATCTCCCGCATCGACCACAGGGTCCACTAAATTGATCACCATGCGCTTCACCGAGAGGCCATGATGATCACCTACGAAAGAAAGTAAACGTGCCACAGTTCAAGGGTGCCATATTTTTGTTCAGTTGGCACTTCCCAGAAAAGCGGAGAATAATTGAATGCTATGAATTTTGAAGAGGGATCTGCAACCCAGCGTGCACTGCTCGAAGAGCAAGCATTCGTCGAATCAGCGTATACTGCTCTCGATTCCGAAACAGAACATTACGCACAACAGCTTGCAGATGTGCGCGCTCAAGGAGCAAACGGTACTCCCGCAGCACGCTCAGAACGTGATTCCTTTGCCACACACTACGAAGATAATCTTTTGCGCCTGAGAAACGTAGAAAATACTCTCGTTTTGGGGCGCCTCGACTATACTGACGCTGCTCAATCCTTCATTCATATCGGACGCATTACCTTACGAGATAGCGAAAAAAACATTCTACTCACCGATTGGCGAGCACCCCAATCGCAGCCCTTCTATCAAGCAACTGCAGCTCAGCCAGGAAACGTGCGGCGCCGTCGCCATATCCAAACACGATTTCGCACAGTCACTGGCGTAGAAGATGAACTCCTAACAGCAGACGGAGCCGCAAGCGACACGCTCAATCTCACTGGCGAAGGCGCCCTGATGGCCGCAATGAGCAAGGCACGAGACGGCAAAATGGGCGATATCGTCGCCACTATTCAAGCAGAGCAAGATCGCGTAATTCGAGCGCCAGGAAAAGGAATACTAGTAGTTCAGGGCGGACCTGGCACAGGAAAAACCGCAGTCGCTTTGCACCGCGCCGCCTATCTTCTCTATTCAGAACGTAAACGCCTAGCCAGCTCAGGCGTGCTGCTCATCGGGCCTTCTACTCGTTTCTTAGCGTATATCGACCAAGTACTCCCCTCTTTGGGAGAATCCAACGTCGTCGCTACCACAATCGCCGAGCTTCTTCCTGGCGTGACGCCGACTCTGAAAGAATCGCGCGAGGTCTGTGATATTAAATCTCGCCTTATCTGGCGCACAATATGCAAACGCTCGATAAAAGCAGTTCTGCAAAAACCACTCACCACGCCAGTACATTTTACGATCTCTGGCAAACGCCTCTTTCTCACTCCCGACGATGTTGCAGCAGCTCAAACACGTGCGCGGCAGTCTGGTAAACGGCACAACCATGCCCGCACAGTATATGCAACATACCTTGTAGATCTTCTTGCTTCTCGTTTAGCTGCCGCCTTGGAGACGTCACTTCACGAATCGCCGTGGATAGTTGCCGATATTGCTGAGGATCCAGATGTGCGCCGTGAGGTGAACCGCCATTGGCTCCCTTCGTCACCACAATGGCTGCTTGAACATCTATTCAAATGGCCTGAACTGCTCGAGCTTATTGCTCCAGAGCTTTCAGAGCACGAACGCTTACTTCTTCGCCGCGAGCGCGCAAGCGGATATTCGATCGCCGATATTGCTATACTCGATGAACTCGCCGAGTACCTCGGAGATTTTCCTCCCGATACGCAACGCCGTTTTAATCACGCACATAGCAAAGCAGACACGTTAGAAGATGAGCAGCAAAGCCAACAGCTCTCGTCTTATGTGGAAGAAACGATGGCAGCAATGGGGCTTGGCGGAGGAATTGTCTCCTCTTCCATGCTCGCACAGCGCGTCAATAACTACGGAGCAGATATTTCGCTTGCACAGACCGCTGCAGCCGACAGAACCTGGACCTATGGGCACGTAGTGGTAGACGAAGCTCAGGAGCTCACCCCTATGCAGTGGGCAATGGTGGCACGGCGCAATCCTGCGCGTTCAATGACGATTGTGGGTGATCTTGACCAACGAGTACATGGAGAACCAGCCAGCACATGGTCAGATATCCTTGGAGAGCTTAGTCAGTGGGCGCATGTTGAAGAATTGACGATTTCTTACCGCACACCATCGTCTATTCTAGATCGCGCGGCGCGAGCGATGGCAGCGCTCGGGGTGGATGTGAGACCCGTGCACGGCGTACGTGACCTGCCAGAGTGCTACTCAAGCACAATCGTCACTTCCGATAACGCGCGCGACACCATAGCCAGCATCGTAGAGTGCGAGTGCGATATGCTCACTGCAGAATATGGCGAAGGATTGGGCACGCTCGCTGTTATTATGCCCGAAAGCGCTCTCCCTACTATTGCCGAGTGGAGTATAACGCGCGACGATTATCAAGTATCATTCGTGACGGCACAAATGGCAAAGGGCTTAGAGTATGATTCTGTGATCGTCTACGAGCCGCAGCGCATTGCAGACGAAAGCCTCGGCAATCTGTACGTGGCACTCACTCGTGCAACCAAACGTTTGAATGTGCTGAGCACAGAAATGCTACCAGAAGGACTGTGAGTTATTTCTTACCCATATTCACACACCAGATTTTCCAGCCTCTTATTGGCTTTCTTACACCAGATTTTCCCGCATTTCAGCCAATTTCCCTGAATCTATTCTCATGTGAAGCAAAAAGTGATGCGAGACGTTGCCACTAATCTTCCCAGAATCTCGTACTATAGAGGTGACAATTTCACTACTAGATCGCCTCATGCACCGCAGCCCACAGTGGGTATGTGTGCTTGAACCCATCGATCACACGAAGGAGATCTTGGATTATGCCAAAGATTTTGTTGCTCGAAAATCCGCACACTATCGCAGATGAAACGTTCCTGCGATATGGATACGAGGTTCAACGCATTTCTGGCGCGCTCGACGAAGATGACCTCATCGCAGCTCTTGCAGACGTCGATATGCTCGGTATTCGATCCAAGACGATGGTCACTGAGCGAGTCCTTGAAGCATCACAGCATCTCACAGCAGTTGGCACATTTTCTATTGGCACAAACCAGATCGATCTGCACGCGGCAGCCGAACGCGGCATTGCTGTGTTTAATGCACCCTACTCAAATACGCGATCCGTGGTCGAAATGGTGATCGCTGAGATGATTATGCTCACCCGAAATATCCCTAGACACGATAAAGAACTGCAGAAGCATTCATGGAAAAAGACTTCTGAAGGGTCGCATGAAGTGCGCGGAAAGACAATCGGAATTATTGGCTACGGATCTATCGGCACACAGGTCAGCGTAGTTGCTGAAGCGCTCGGCATGAACGTCATCTTCTACGATATCGCCGAAAAACTTGCTATCGGCAATGCTCGCAGAGTGCACAATTTAGACGAGCTGCTCGAAGAGGCCGATGTCGTCACTCTCCATATCGATGGGCGCGCCTCCAATACAGGATTTTTCTCGCGAGAGATGTTTGAGAAGATGAAACACGGCGCAATTTTCCTTAATTTAGCGCGGGGTAGCCTCGTAGACGTTGAGGCACTGCGCGAAAAGCTGCTCGATGGCTCATTGGAAGGTGCAGGTGTAGACGTCTTCCCCGAAGAGCCGAATAATAATGACGAACCGTTTGATTCACCTCTCCTCGGGATTCCCAACACTGTACTTACTCCCCATATCGGCGGTTCGACTCTCGAAGCCCAAGAGAGTATTGGGCAATATGTTTCTGCTAAGCTCATGCACTATGCAGCAATTGGCGCTACCGAAATGTCTGTCAATATCCCCAATATTACTGTGCCGATGGACGAGCCGCTGCACCGCGTGGCATGGATTCATCACAATACTCCAGGCGCTCTTGCTCGCGTTAATAATCTTTTCAGCGATGCAGGCATCAACGTCACCTATCAGAGCTTGGCAACAGACGGCGATATGGGCTATATGATTACCGATACGTCATCGCCAATCACTGCAGAAGCTATAGCAGAGTTGGAAAAATCAACCGCTCATATTCGTGTGCGAGTGGTGCGATAGCCTTTGATAGTTGTTCGATAGTCGTTAGAGAGATGGAAGCGGAGGAATCTCACGCATGGTCACTATGATGGAACGCGCTCACGAGCAGTATTTGCCCGGTGTCCCAACGGATATTCAAGAAGTGACGACACCCCTCTCTCACGCCCTCATACAGGCGCATAAAGATTTCCCCGAGCGCGTAGCTATCGATTTTCTCGGCCGTAATTTCACCTACGACGATATTTACAAGCAGGTGCAACAAGCGGTGACGGCTCTGGCGATGTGCGGGGTACGCCCAGGCGACTGCGTCTCACTTATTCTGCCGAACTGCCCTCAGCATTACGTGGCGTTTTATGCGATTCAAGCGCTCGGGGCTATCGCATCTGAACACAATCCTCTTGCACCGCGCGAACAGCTAATTGAACAGCTGGAACGAGTGGGATCCCGGGTTGTGATTGCGTGGGAGAAAACGATTGAGACTCTTGCTGCAGGCTCTATTATGGGCTACACGTTTTTGGCGGTAGATCTCACAAAAGCTCTCCCCTCAAAATCGCAATTCCTTTTGAAGCTTCCACTTAAAGCAGCTCAAGCACAGCGCGCCAAACTTCGCGGAAAAATTCCTCCAGGCGTTCATTCTTGGGATAACCAGGTTTCACATGCCAAACCAATGCATCTCGAATCTATCCCTGATCCAGATCTTGACGATGTGGCTGTGCTGATTCAGACGGGTGGCACTACAGGAACTCCTAAATCAGTGCAGCTCACCCATAGAAATATTGTTGCAAATGCGACTCAAGTACTCGCGTGGCTGAAGCAGATGAAACGTGCAGAAGAAACCGTCGGCGCTGTGCTCCCATTTTTCCATGCTTTTGGTCTGCAACTTTCACTATCTGTGTGCGTAAACCTCGCCGCAACGCAGGTAATGCTCCCGTCATTTGACGTCGATATGTTGCTCGCTGCCCATAAGCGCCATCCCATCACTTTTTTTGGCGGTGTGCCGCCGATGTTTAAACGGATCTTGGATGCAGTAGATAAACTGCCCGAGCATAAGAAACCTCGCTTAGACTCAATCCGTTATAGCATTTCAGGAGCAATGGCTCTCGATCCAGCTCTTGCCGAACGCTGGGAAAAAGCTACTGACGGTTTCCTTATCGAGGGATATGGCATGACGGAGGCAAGCCCTGTTATCTCTGGTTCTCCGCTTTCTGCACAGAGGCGCCCATCTACTCTTGGTCTGCCCTTCCCTTCAACTGAAGTAAAAATCGTTAATCCTGAAGACATTTCTGAAGTCTATGGTGAAGGAACTGTGGGAGAGCTTCTTGTACGAGGTCCGCAAGTCTTCACTGGCTACCTCAACGATCCAGAAGAAACAGCTCTTGCACTCACCGAAGACGGATTTTTACGTACAGGAGATTTGGCGCGCTGGGATGACGGCTTTCTCGTGATGGCTGACCGCCGAAAAGAAATGATTATCAACGGCGGTTTTAATATCTATCCTTCAGAAGTAGAAGCAGCGTTGCGCGATATGCCTGGCGTGCGCGATGTAGCTGTTGTCGGTATGCCAGTTGATTCTAAAACGGAAGCAGTTGTGGCGGCTCTCGTACTAGAGCCGGGAGCTGCAGTTGATCTTGCGAGCGTGCGGGCATGGGCGGAAAAGAAAATATCGCACTATGCTCTACCAAAATCAATTGCTGTGCTTGACGATCTTCCCCGATCACAGCTCGGTAAAACATTAAGAAAGAACGTAAAAGAAAGCTTGAGCACGTGGGAGCTTAACCACGGAGAATGGAAAGAAAAACTTTCAGCTGTTCAAGCAGTTGCGGCAAAGCGAGCAGAAATTGTCAGCGATGCCTTGAAAGGGACGATGGAAGCTCTGAATGAGGCGATCAGCGATACCACCGCAAATCTGAGAGATAAAGTTGAAAACCTCAACGAAGTTCTTGCTGAAACAACGGAAGCACTCAAAGGAAAATCAAGTGCATCGATTGAGAGCACTGGCGATAAAGATAAAGATATTTTCAGTGAAACTGAAGAGACTCTAAGCACTAGCGAAATCAAAGAGCCGTTAGACTCCGATGAAAAAGCTGCCGAGAATTCTAACGACACTTTCTAATATCGGTAATATCTGCTCGCGCTAGTATGTGCCTGTAGCTTATCTGGCGGAGGTAGTGGGGATAGAAAGTTTTTCACATCTACATATGCGATAACAGCTCAGAGATAGAGGTAAAGAATCTGCCACGCTATATTCCGCCCTTAGCACAGGTAATACAACGCAGTAAATTTTTTATTTCTGATCTGATGCACGAAGCTGACCAATAATATGTTCGAAATCATCAATCGAATCAAAATTGGAATAGACTGAGGCGAATCGTAGATAGGCGACTTCATCAAGTTGACGCAACGGCTCAAGAATTGCTTTACCAACTTCGTCTGTTGTAACAACAGACGAGCCCTGCGAACGAATAGATTCTTCAACTGTCTGCGCAAGTAGCGCAAGCTGATCTGGAGAAATTGGACGACCAGAAGATGCCTTGCGCACACCTTCGATTACCTTATCTCTACTGAACGGCTCCATTGCACCCGAACGTTTGGCAATGATGAGCGTCGTTGTTTCGAGTGTAGTAAAACGCCCCTTACACTCTGGGCATTCACGCCTACGGCGAACAACTTTTCCATCGTCACTAGTACGTGAATCGATAACGCGCGAATCGGGATAACGGCAAAATGGGCAATGCATACCGATAAATTACCGCGATTGGGAGCTTCCTTCAAAATTTTCACGAAAATTACTCTAGGCTCACATAATACTATCGATACTATTTCATACGCTGAGATTGATCAATATCGATCAGTATATGTCTACATAAAACAACGACGTGATTCAACGACAGAACATCACATTAACCCCGTGTGGAATGCTGTATTAAGACCAAAAGAAAACATCAGACACATAAGCCCAACAACGACCCCTCCCATCAAAACCATTTTCATCGCATGAGAGAACAACGGCTCGGCAACGGAATTTCCTGCACTCATTGATGGCATCGATACAGACGACTTAGTAGATATCCGATGATGAGTAGAACGCAGAGCACGGCTTGACATTGATGAATGCAGCTCCTCAATACGTGCGGACTTAGATATCTCTGTGATACGCTTCTGTGCAATACGCTTCACACTTCGTTTTCTAGAGAAAGCATTTCTTTCAACGCCATGCTGCGCACTGTATTCTTCTCGACTATACATAGGCTGTAAGATTGCCCGAGCGCCTTTTATGCGATCTGCATGACTCATATGATCTGTATGACGGACAGGGGAAAACCCGTGGGAAAGATCAGGTACAACACGCAGGGACGTCTCGACATACGTGCACGGAATATCAGGGCGCACAGTAGATCGAACTTTCACACGATCAGGACGCGCAGAACGAACAGAACCTCCCTGACGGCACTCCTGCTGCTTCACAGGTAAAAATTCCACAATCTCTTCAATCGGCATAGCACTCATAATTTCTCCTTACATTCGAACACTTGTTCGGTATCTTCTAATAGTACTATACACACCACACAAAGAATTGTCTAGAACGTCCGTTCGAAAACACCGAACAAATGTTTGAACTTTTCTTTTGCAGCGCGTAAACTGCTATTACAAGCTAATCAGGCGCTTTGGGTAAATTTTCAGAAAAATTTCTTCTAGAGCATCAACAGTAGAGATCTGTTTGAGATATAGCTTGCACAAAATGGATAGAATTCACTGAATAGACACGTAGTATTTTGCTACCGCTTGGCATCCAACGAAGGAACTATTATGGCACGATCACTTCCCCTCAATCTCACGGATCGCCAGTTACGAATTTTAGGAACGATTCGAGAAGGGATTAACGATCGTGGTTTTCCGCCAACCGTACGAGAAATCGCAATAACTGTGGGGCTTTCTTCTCCTTCATCTGTGCAATATCAACTCGACATTCTCGAACAAGCTGGGCTTATTCAGCGTGATGCTCGGCGTTCCCGAACTATTGAAGTAACGGAACGCGGTAATCAGCTCAACTTAGAAACAGGACGCTTAGAAGAAGCTTCCATCCCTACACACACCTCTCAGCACACACTTCCACGCACTCCTGCACATATCCCCTTACACACCTCTGCCAACACTTACGCACACACCTCAGACCGTCACTCCCTACCCAGCCCCATCCTCTCTGCAGCAACGTCACCACACATACGATCAGCACCGAATGAATTGCTATCAGATTCGCTTAATGAAACACAGCACGAAAATCTTTACGAACAGTTTTCTTCCGATACCGTATTCGCTCCACTTGTGGGGACGATTGCTGCTGGTTCCCCAATTCTTGCAGAACAATGTATTGACGATACGTTCCCGCTGCCTCGACAGCTCACAGGCAGCGGGAAAATGTTTATCCTGCGCGTCAAAGGCGAATCGATGATCGACGCCGCAATTTGCGATGGAGATTACGTTGTGATCCGAGAGCAACCAGTTGCGGAGCAAGGAGAAATCGTTGCCGCAATGATTGATGGCGAAGCCACAGTCAAGGTATTCAGCAAACGAGATGGGCACGTATGGCTGTTGCCATGCAACGATGCATACGAACCGATTTTTGGCGATGATGCCACTATTCTCGGGCGCGTTGTCTCCGTCTTACGCTCACTCTAAACAGACGAGGTATGGCAAGCAACAAAGCACATAGTACGAGCAGTAAATATCTTTCTGAGTAGAGTGCCCTCTCCGTTTAGGCATATACCTATCTAGCTGAATCCTATTCTCTTGGCTAGACCTTACTATCTCCAATCAGCCTATCTATTTCTTAGCAGCCTGCCCTCTTTCTAGCTCTCTACTTTAGTAAGCTACGCTTTCTTCAGTTCATATACTTTTTCGGCAAACCATATCTTTCCAGACACTATATTCCTAAACTCCCCATGCCCAACTCTGCTATTCTCAAACTCTCCCGTGCCCAACTCCAGTTTTCCAAACCATATCTTGCCACCTCGCTCTTCCCAGGAAACTATGCTCGCTTACCTGCGTGTATACATCCTAGGGCGTCACCTCATTTTCCCAGGAAGGCATTGCATTCCTAATACGAAGAAATCAAGCGTTGAAGAGCTCCACAGACCGTCTCTAAACTGGTTGTTCGCCACATCGGAGGCATTGACGCCAACAAAAATCTTGCATAACGTTTCGTGCACAGCCGTGAATCCAATACTGCCACAACTCCGCGATCGTCGATGCGCCTAAGCAAACGCCCAGCTCCTTGAGCTAAAAGGAGAGCAGCTTGAGTAGCGCTCACCTCCATAAACGCATTTCGTTTCGCTGCCTGCGCCGCTTCTGTGCGCGCTTGAGTGAGCGGCTCATTAGGACGAGGAAACGGTATACGATCAATAATCACTAAGCGCAGCGTACGCCCAGGCACATCAACTCCTTGCCAAAGTGCCATAGTGCCGAAAAGAGAAGAAGCATCATCATCTTTGAAACGCTCAATCAACGTGGGAAGCTGATCTTCTCCCTGGCACAGTACAGAAAAGCTCGAATGCTTCCGCACATAATCGGCAGCCCGCTCAGCAGCAGCACGAGAAGTAAAAAGCCCAAGTGCTCCTCCGCCACTCGCACGCATAAGAGCCAAAATTTCCTCAAGATACTCCTCGCCATATCCTTGCTTACCAGGCTCTGGCAGATGCTGTGCGACGTAGAGAATTCCCTGCTTTGCATAGTCAAATGGCGTGCCAACATCTAGCCCTTCCCATGGGCGATCTTTGAGAATATCAAAACCAACGCGGTGAGCTACAGGATTAAACGTACCGCCGATTTTTAATGTTGCTGAGGTAAGTATCGCTGCCTGCTCAGAAAATAAACGCGTAGCAAGAGCGGCAGACACATCCAGAGGAGCAGCATAGAGACGATACGTATCATCACCAACTACAGCGTTCCACACCACAAGGCTTCCGTTAGCTACAGCCCCCGTAAGCAACTCAGAGCACATCGATTCAATATCGCTCAGGCGCGAGCGTAGAATCTGGCGTAAAATTGCCTGCTCGTCACCGTTAGGCTTCATTGATTCAAGCTCCGCACACGCCTCCTGCACGCGCCCAAGCACGCGAGCAATCGCATCGATCAGCTCGGATGGCAACTCTTCAATGCGCGCCTCAGGAAGTGAACGCAACACGTCGTCGAGTTCTTCTGCAGCAGAATCAAGCATACAATCGTCGAGAGCTGAGCGGCGCATAAGACGTGCAACTCCCGTGACATCATATTTGCTCAACGTTTGGGTGAGCTGCGACGTCACCCTTTCAACAAGCACGTGAGCCTCATCGATAATATAGGCGTCAGTATTCGGAAGTATTGGCGTCCCTGCGGCAGCAACTCCCAGCATCGAATGATTGGTAACGACGAGATCAGCTTCGTCTGCTTCTAGACGGGCAAGATGAGGAAAACACGAATCGCGCAGCGGGCAGCTTTCACCGATACATTCTTGTTTCGGCACCGAAACTTGCGCCCATATTCTATCGCTCACGCCAGGCATTAAATCGTCACGATCACCTGTTGCTGACGCCATTGCCCAATCACGTACGCGCATTACTTCTTCACCAGCTGCAGTGCTAGAAAGCGAACCATATTCTGCCTCTATGCGCGAAAGGAGAGCACCATCTTCAGGATACCCACCTGCAGCTTTACGCAGGCACGCGTAGTTATTCCACCCTTTAAGCAGAGCAACTTTGGGCATTCGAGCTGCCACAGATCCTACTGCGCGAGCAACTAATGGAGCATCATGGAGCATAATTTGACGCTGCAAAGCTAAGGTTGCTGTGGAGACAATTATTTTCCGATCTCGCTCAACACACCAGAGTAATGCTGGGACGAGATATGCAAACGATTTTCCTGTTCCCGTACCTGCCTGCACAATAAGATGCCCTGTTTTTTCGAGCGTGCGCGCAATACCCCTTACCATCTCTTCCTGCCCGCTTCGGCACTGCCCACCAAGCTCATTGACCACAGTTTCAAGCACAGCCAATGCGTTATACTCAAATTCGTTTTCGCTCGAATACTGGCGCGATGCTCGTTTGCTCGCAGGCTGCTCATCCAGCGGCTGCTCATTCAATAGTTGCTCATTCAATGCCTGCTTACACGCTTCTTTTTCTTTTGCCGCTTCTTCACGTAGCACCCAAGCGCTCACAGGTTGCGTAGCATTCTTAGACTTTCTTTCACGATTATCTTGCATTGCGAATATCCTCTACGCGTGTTGCATATTCACGCCTGCACACCATTGCTCGAAACAGCAGCAATTGCCGCATAAAGATCAGGCAAAACGCGTGCACGAATATGAGTACCAGCAGCTGTATAGGATTCGCTGAGCACCTCACCCTCTGCGTGCGCATGAGCTACAAGTTCGCCATGCGAATAAGGAATCACAGCATCAATATCCATGCTCGGGCGAGGAAGACGCGATTCAATAGCAGCACGAAGCTGATCAATTCCCTCACTCGTCACGGCACTCACAATAACGGAATCAGGATAGCGCGTACGCAACGCAGTGAGTGCAATTGGGTCTGCCAAATCAGCTTTTGCAAGCACAATCAGTTCAGGAATATCCAAGGCGCCTGGGATAGTGCGCATCACCTCGTGCACAGCATCGACCTGCCCAACTGGATCTGTATGCGAAGAATCGACCACATGCATAATGAGATCTGCTTCTTCAACTTCTTCAAGAGTTGAGCGAAACGCTTCCACCAGCTGCGTAGGCAAAGCTCGTACGAAACCTACCGTATCTACCAACGTATACGCTCGCCCGTCAGCAGCTATGATTTTGCGAACTGTGGGATCGAGAGTAGCAAACAAAGCATTTTCTACCAATACTCCAGCACCACTGAGCACATTCATGAGTGAGGATTTTCCAGCATTGGTATATCCCACCACAGCAACTGAAGGCACGTGGCGGCGTCTGCGATTTTGACGACGATTAGCTCGCCCTGCTTTCATAGCATCGATATCGCGGCGCAGCTTTGCCATTCGCGTTCGGATTCTGCGCCGATCCAGCTCAATTTTCGTCTCCCCTGGCCCGCGCGAACCGATACCGGCGCCGCCAGCCACGCGCCCGCCAGCCTGCCGACTCATCGATTCACCCCAACCACGCAAACGGGGAAGAAGATAATCTAACTGCGCCAGCTCCACCTGAGCCTTACCTTCACGGCTTTTGGCGTGCTGGGCAAAAATATCGAGAATAAGCGCAGTACGGTCAATCACTTTTACATTGACGATATCTTCTAATGCTCGCCGCTGCGAAGGCGCTAGCTCTAAATTAGCAATCACTGTATCGGCACCTTCTGCACGCACAATATCTGCCAACTCTCGCGCTTTTCCAGATCCTAAATAGGTGGCAGGATCAGGCTTCTCTCTCTTTTGAATCATACCGTCGAGCACAGTAGAACCTGCCGTCTGCGCGAGCGCAGCAAGCTCCCTCAAGGAATCTTCAGCTTCTTTGAGAGTGCCTTCGCACCAAAGCCCTACCAGCACGACTTTTTCTAAGCGAAGCTGACGATACTCTACATCTGAGTCTTCTTCATGGGAGCCTTCGCTTAGATCACCTACACGGCGAAACGAGGAACGAATTTCACGCTCAAAATCACTGCCTGCCCATTCGCGCTGATATGCAGGGTCCGCTTGGAGAGCTGTGCCCTCAGTAGTGAATAAATCAAGAGTTTTATTATCTTTGTTTTGTATGCCGCTCTTATCATTTACATCGCCTATGCCAGCCATATCGCTCCAACCTCCTCCTCGCGCATCACATTCCCTGGCTCTGCCGCATCGCCTCAATTTTCGCACACACGTGATCAAGGAAAGTTTCCTCTGCCTCTCTCTGCGAATCATTCAATGAATCACTCGTATGCGGCACGTGCACCTGAGACTCCTGCACATGAATATTATCTGCTTGAGTTACTGCCTGCTTGCGGCGGAGAAGTATCTCATCATCAGCGCCATCCACACTACATTTGGTATCCGTAGGAATGCTACCATTCATACGTTGCCCACTATCTGAATCTGGGAGAAACCATTCTATTCTCTTATCAGCCTTAAACCATGTGCGTTGTTTCTTTGCTAGGTGGCGTGTAGCCACAGCTGTGCTTTCTATTGCTTGCTCGATATCGATATTCCCTTCAAGCACATCTATTGCCTGAGAATACCCTGTGGCTTTACGAGCAGTCGATCCTTCTTTCAAACCACGATTCAGCAAGTCTTGAGTTTCTTCGAGCAGTCCATTTTCAAACATACCTCGCGCACGGCGCTCAATTCTCGGGTCTAAAAACGGACGCTCTGCCTTAATTCCGATGTGAAGAATTTTTGAATAGTGGCTCGTATGCCGAGGAAAGATCGGCGTAAAAGATTCGCCTGTGAGCCGCACGACCTCCAAAGCTCGAATCACTCTGCGAGGGTTTGCAAGATCTATAACGGCAGCAGACCGAGGATCTCGTTTACACAGCTCAGCAATAAGCGACTCAAGCCCTTCTTTGACGGCGATCTCTTCTAGCTCAGCTCGGATTTGCGCACAGGTGCCTGGAAAATTTAATTCATCGAGTGCAGCAGAGACGTACAGCCCTGAGCCGCCAACGAGCATAGGAACTTTTCCACGCGCCATAATATCTTCAATATCTTTGCGAGCTTCGCGCTGATACACCGCAACGGATGCTTCATCGCGCACATCAAGAACGTCGATCTGGTGGTGCCTAATCCCCTGTCGCTCGCTGACGGTTGCTTTTGCTGTGCCAATATCCATGCCTCGATAGAGCTGCATAGCGTCAGCCGATACGATTTCCACGCAGTCGGCACCGCCGAGCATCTGAGCAAGGCGAATAGACAGTGCAGTCTTCCCGCTGGCAGTCGGCCCGACAAGTGCCACGATCGGAATTGAATTGTGCACACAGTGTGGGTTATCTTGGCGCCTCTGCGAAACGTCATTCATGCGAACGAACCCGAATTGACGGCAAGCCAAGTGCTACAGGAGCCGCACCTTCAGCCTCTGCTTGAAGCTGTGCTTGACGGCGAACCATTTCCTCCCAAGCATCTCCCGCACGTGTGCGACGCACCTCAAACAAACCGCCTTCAAGCCCTGAATCTGCTACAAGATAGCTAGGAGCGCCATGCGTGACGATTGCGCGAACCATATCGCCTGGGCGCGGGCGTTCAGCGCAGCCAGTAGGCAAAGCTACATGAACGAGACGATTATCTGCTGCCCTACCTGATATTCGCTCAGTTGCTGAGTCTTTTCGCCCTTCGCCTTCAGCAACGAGAACCTCAACTACGCTTCCTTCACACGCAATATTTTCTTCGGTCGATATACGCTGCTGAAGCTCTACCAAACGGTTAAAACGCTCGTGCTTGACGTCTTCTGGAACTTGATTACCCATCGTCGCCGCTGGGGTGCCAGGGCGCGGAGAATAAAGGAAGGTGAATGCCGAGCTGAAACGTGCTTGCTCTACCACGCGCAATGTATCTTCGAAGTCCTTATCCGTTTCCCCGGGGAAACCAACGATAATATCCGTGGTGATAGCAGCATGAGGAATACGCTCACGAACTCGATCTAAAATTCCGAGAAATTTCGTGCAACGATAGGAACGCCTCATAGCTTTCAAAATTGAATCTGATCCAGATTGCAAAGGCATATGCAGTGAAGGCATGACTTTAGGTGTCTCAGCCATAGCGTCAATCACATCATCGGTAAACATTGCTGGGTGCGGAGATGTGAACCTCACGCGCTCAAGCCCCTCAATCTCACCTGCACGGCGAAGGAGCTTCGCAAATGCTCCTCGATCCCCGAAATCAACACCATATGAATTGACGTTTTGCCCGAGGAGAGTGACTTCAATAGCTCCCTCAGCCGCAACAGCTTCAATTTCAGCAAGCACATCCCCTGGACGGCGATCATGCTCTTTACCACGCAGGTGCGGAACGATACAGAATGTGCACGTGTTATTACACCCCACAGAAATACTTACCCACGCCGCATACACAGACTCTCGATGCGAAGGAAGAGTAGAAGGGAAAACTTTCAAAGATTCTTCGATTTCGACCGCTGCACGATGATTGTGCCGTGCTCGCTCAAGAAGAGCAGGAAGCACATCAAGATTGTGTGTGCCTAATACGACGTCTACCCATGGCGCTTTTTCCACAATACCATCACGCAACTGCTGAGCCAGACAGCCAGCAACAGCAATCTGCATACCAGGCCGATTACGCTTGACGTCGGCAAGCTGCCCCAGATTACCAAACAATTTCGTTGCAGCGTTTTCTCGAACCGAGCACGTATTGATGACGAGCACATCGGCTCCCTGATCTCCCGCAAGAGTGGCTCGGGCAGCTTTTTCTGGCACCATCTCTACAGGAATATATCCTGCTTGATCGAGCAGACCTGCAAGACGCTCTGAATCGTGCACGTTCATTTGGCAGCCAAGTGTGCGCAATGCATACGTTTGAGCTGAATTATCTGTTTTCATCGCGTTATCTATTCTAAGTAAACCGTTTGTATTGTCGTTAGCTATCTTGGCTAGTCTAGCCATTGTCTTCTTCTTGCCTCAATTCCTCGAGAGCATTAGTGACTGCCACTCTGCTCACACTCGGGCTAAAGCCTCTGCGAGCCAGAGCTCCATAGAGACGACGATAAGCCACGACTTGCTCAAGCCCCACCATTGTGCGAGATTTTCTGCGCGCGAAATCGCGTGCAGATTCCTCTTCCGCATCTGCATCAATCTGCTCGATCGCCGCTTGAGCATCGTCAGAATCGATTCCCCGTTTTTCCAGCTCGATAGCTAACGATCGACGGGAAATCGACTTTTCAGCAAAGCGCATACGCACAAAACTTTGTGCGAAGCGAGCATCATTGACTATATCCGATTCAATAAATGCCTGCATAGTCTCCTGTGCAATAGTATCAGGCACCTCTCTCACATGAAGAGCTGTGAGGAGTTCATGCGAAGAACGATCGCGCATACTGAGCTGCCGATAGACAACCTCACGGGCATACGAGCGCCAATCGCTTTCGGAACGAGCAGCATTGCGTGCATCACGGCGAGCTTTTGCCTCAGCAGCACTCACAAATTTCTTGGGCTTTTTCTTCCCAATGAAATCTGCTTCTTCAGCATAATTAACCATAAGCTAGATATTCTCTAAGCACGAAAAATTCTGATTAAGCGTTTGGATCAAAACCCGAAGTATCCAACTCAATTGAATCGTCAAACTCAGGAAGATTCTTTTCTTCGCCAGCTGCTTCACCTTCTGCAGGCTGCTCTATTCCGAGCTGAACTTTCACCTTGTGTTCAATTTCTGCCGCTATTTCTGGATTATCGATGAGCAATCGGCGTACTTTTTCTTTTCCTTGCCCAAGCTGATCGCCCTCGTAGGTGTACCATGCACCAGATTTTTTCACAACATCACACGCGACTGCCATATCGAGAATTCCCCCCTCAACGGAAATCCCTTCACCATAAAGAATATCGAACTCGGCCTGCTTAAACGGCGGAGCCATCTTGTTTTTCACAACTTTCACCCGCGTACGGTTGCCAACTGGCTGCGCTCCTTCTTTAATAGTTTCAGTTCGACGCACATCTAAGCGCACAGACGCATAGAATTTCAGCGCCTTACCACCTGTCGTCGTCTCAGGGCTACCATAAAAGACGCCGATTTTTTCCCGCAACTGGTTAATAAAAATAGCTGTTGTACCTGAAGCGGAAAGCGCTCCTGTAATCTTGCGCAAAGCTTGACTCATCAAACGAGCCTGCAGACCAACATGGGAATCGCCCATATCCCCTTCAATTTCTGCTTTAGGTACAAGAGCCGCAACAGAATCGATCACAATAATATCGAGAGCACCAGAGCGAATAAGCATATCCGCAATTTCGAGAGCCTGCTCACCCGTATCTGGCTGAGAAACAATGAGGGCATCAGTATCGACTCCCAGCTTGCGCGCGTACTGAGGATCGAGCGCATGCTCGGCATCAATAAATGCGGCAATACCGCCAGCTGCCTGAGCATTTGCCACAGCATGCAGAGCAACCGTCGTTTTACCTGACGATTCCGGCCCATAAATTTCTACCACACGCCCGCGTGGCAAACCTCCGATTCCCAATGCAATATCGAGAGCCAAGGAACCAGTGGGGATAACGTGCACATTCTGCGTTGGCTTATCCCCCAGCCGCATGGCCGAACCTTTGCCAAACTGACGATCAATCTGCCCAAGCGCAGCGCTCAATGCTTTTTCCCGATCCGTTGCCGGAGAAACTGAAATATTCGTACTTTTCTTAGGTGCAGCCATAAGTATTCCTTTTATTTCGGGGCCGAAGCCGGTGAGTAGAACAGGCGTTCATGGAGCTCGCCCTCTCCGAGCGACTATCCATACACAACGTTAAGCTCCGCCTTAGGCAAAAAATGGCGAAAAAATAATCGTGGATATTCATGCCATCTCCGTTGCATGCGACCAATTCTATCCGAACATTCGTTCGAATGCCTGCGCCACGCCGCTATGAAGCGCTGCACACCTCTGTGAGGAGGCATACATACGCCGAGCAACACACCGCACACAAAAGTTGCAACGCCGCCCTATTGAGGAAAATCACGCGAACTAACACGGTGCAGATACTGATAGTTAGAAGGCAAACTCATTTCTTTAACGATTTCTTGCCAGATAATAATCGGCTCTATTGCGCAAGCCAGAGCCTCATTGGGAGTCAGTAATCCAAGCTCTGGCAATACGAGATCTTGTGCAAGAGAGCGCGCTCTGCCCTGCGGGAAAACACGCTCCATAACGCCCCAAAATTCACTGTGCGTCATCGCCACAACTCAGCCCACCCACACTATGCGCAATCACCTGCGTAGCATAGCGGCAAGTTCACGCTGAATCATTGCTTCTGGAATCGAATCAGGAATCTGAATAAACTCTTCACGAATCTGCTTCTCTCCCATGTCTTTAGCCTGCATACCTTTACCAAAATTCTCTTTATTTCGCTGCTCCTGCTCACGCAGTGCCTGCTCACGCATAGCAGCATGACGCATAGCTGGAGTAGGTCTGCCCTGTGCAATATCCATACGATCCGCCACAAGCCTCAATACGTGGCTAAGCGGCACATTGAGAGCTGCAGCAATCGAATCAAGAAGCTCGGATGAGGCTTCTTTCTGCCCACGCTCCACCTCAGAAAGATAACCAAGAGAGACACGTGCCTGCGATGAAACTTCGCGCAGCGTGCGCCCTTGCCTCTGACGATACTCACGTAGCACATCGCCGAGCTCTTCACGCATTAGCACCTGCTCATTATGAACAGTTGAATCAATCTGCATCACCATGCATCGTCCTATCTGTGTCCGTCTGTGCCAAGCTCTACTATCTGGCAATAGCAGAGGCTGAGCGGAAGCTCATCTCGGCGTCTACACGTATTAACGCACTGTCTGGCTATTATCTTCCCGTTTCAACCTGAGTATTCTCTGTGAACTGTATCAAAAAGCGCAAAGCAGCTTCCACTGTGCCTGCTCGAACTTCTCCGCGATTTCCACCCAAAGTGAGCTGGCGTGTATAAGAGCCGTGCGGCGTAAATACGCTTACAAAAACAGTTCCTGCCTCAATCCCATCGGCAGATCCAGGCCCCGCAACACCTGTTGTTGCAAGTGCGTAATCAGCGCGAAATAGTTGAGCTGCACCGCGAGCCATCTGCTCAGCAACGTAATAATCAACAGGCCCTGTCTGCGCCAGACGTTCAGCGCTCACGCCCAGCACTTCAGCTTTTGTATCAGTAGCATAGGTGACGGCGCCGCCGCGAAATACCTGCGAAGCACCTGGAACGCTCACAATTTCAGCAGCAAGAGCACCTCCCGTGAGTGATTCAGCCACAGCAAGCGTTGCCTTGCGCACACGGAGCGCAGCCAGCGCTTGAGCAGCAAGACGACTGCCTGCTTCAATCCCATTCGTTTCAGACACTTCAAAAACATTCATATCAGCAGATTCGCTCACCGCTGCTCCTTCACTAGATTTGTGCATATCACTCTTCCTTTTCACCACCGCCTTGCTTACATTCACTATTACTTCTCGCAATTAAGCCAATGCCACCGTACGGCGCTACTGGCAAGGATGCTAGACGTATACGGTGTACAAGAGCTAAGCATCACACATACCGATACCACCTAGAGATAGTCTTTTTGCCGGCACAACTTAAACTGGTACAGCTTAAAGCCTGATTCACTGCGGATACGACGTCAGCGACATAAGCCCCGCTTTTGTTGAAAGAGCAACAAAGAGCAGCTTGGCTCTCGTCAGCTCTGCTCAAGAACTCCTCTGCTCAGGAACTCTCCGAACGAGACGAATGCCCTCTTTCACGTATCCCCACGCAGAAAATACAGCGAAAAAGAGCGCTACAGCAATTGCTATATAGCCCACGATATAGCAGGCAAATGCCGCAGGTGACCATGCCTGAGAAACGCCAGCATAATAGTCACCAAAAATCGATTCCCACGGAACAAGTAAAAGCGTAATCCCTAAGCTTTGCGCCATCATTTTCACCTTACCCCACCAGCCAGCAGCCATCACTTTGCGTTCTTTGAGTGCCAAGCGCATAAAGGTAATCCCAAGCTCGCGAATGATGAAAAGAATCGTCACCCACCACCACAGTATGCCGTGCCAAGAGAGCATCAGAAGCGCCGAAATAATGAGCGCTTTATCAGCAATCGAATCAGCAAGTTTTCCAAAATCAGTGATGAGCCCTCGAGAGCGCGCAATGCTGCCATCAAATTTATCGGTGACGGCAGCAAGCATAAACACCGCCAACGCCCACCACCTACGCTCTGGAGTATCCACCCAACAGAGCAACACAAACAGCGGCACTAAAACCAAGCGAATAATTGTGAGCACATTAGGAAGATTCAGCAACGGAACCTCGTTGCCTCTCTCATTTTTTGTGGTGAGCACCATGTTTATCGCCTACCTCTACCAGTGAGCTGCCACGCATCTTCATCATCTGGGCGATCAGGATCGTCAATATCATAATAATATGCACTGTCTGTATCGCCATTATCTGTTTCAGGCTTAGGTGCAAGCGGATCTTCAAAATATCTCGAATCTACCTGCATGACGACAGTGCGACTCTCATGTTGTGCCTCGCCCTCATGCCAGTCACCATCGGTACCGCCATTATTGGCACCTTGCGCAGCTTCACTTTCAGCCATACTCCACGCATTCTCGAGCGCATCTTCAGATGCATATCCCGCCACAGCCGAATCTGCTGTACTGGGAGTATCAGCCTCAGTCTGTATTAAAGAGCTTTCATGCGCATAAGGCTTCATATCTTCGCTTGCTTCGCGTGCTTCGGTGACGTCGCCCAAATCCTCTACATCTGCATATCGATTATCGCAATCGCCAGCATTCTCAAGAGAGATCTCCTCCCCTCGAATCAAGGCAAGAACGTCTGGGAGCTGTTCGGGAGTGACGAGCACATCGCGAGCTTTCGACCCTTGCGCTGGACCAACAATCCCGCGCGATTCCAGCAGATCCATCATGCGCCCAGCCTTAGCGAAACCGATACGGAGCTTGCGCTGCAGCATGGAGGTTGCCGCGTATTCCGTACTCACCACTATTTCTGCTGCTTGCAGGAGCGTTTCGAGATCGTCGCCAATATCGTCATCAATTTTCTTCTTCTCCCCTTTGGGAATGACGTCGTCGCGATAGACAGGCTGCATCTGCTCTTTGACGTGCTTGACCACAATCGCAATTTCTTCCTCATCAACCCACGCCCCTTGTAAGCGGCGAGGCTTCGAGGCGCCAGAAGGCAGGAAGAGAGCGTCGCCCATACCGATGAGTTTTTCTGCTCCAGGCTGATCGAGAATCACGCGAGAATCTGTGACTGAGGACGTCATAAATGCGAGACGCGAAGGGATATTGGCTTTAATTAAACCAGTAACCACATCAACTGACGGGCGCTGAGTAGCGAGCACAAGATGAATACCAGCTGCACGGGCAAGCTGAGTGATACGCTGAATCGAGGCTTCTACGTCGCGCGGCGCCACCATCATCAAATCTGCCAGCTCATCAACTACCACAAGCAGATATGGATACGGCTTCAACTCGCGCTGAGAACCTTCGAGGCTGCGCACCTTGCCCTCACGAATCGCTTTATTGAAATCGTCAATATGCTTGAAATGGTAGGCTGCGAGATCGTCGTAACGCTGATCCATTTCTTTTACTACCCATTCAAGCGCATCGGCAGCTTTCTTGGGGTTTGTGATAATCGGAGTGATCAGATGCGGAATACCTGCATAAATCGTTAGCTCTACGCGCTTAGGATCCACCAAAATCATACGCACCTGATCTGGGGTTGCACGCATCATAATCGAGACGATCAGCGAATTGATAAACGAACTCTTACCGGCGCCCGTTGCGCCAGCCACAAGCAGATGAGGCATCTTGTTGAGATTTGCTACCTCATATTTACCCTCTACGTTTTTACCCACACCCACAGCAAGCGGATGCTGATTCTTTTGAGCCACAGAGGATCGCAATACGTCACCGATATAAACAATTTCACGGTCTTTATTCGGGATTTCAATACCGATGGCACTTTTACCCGGAATTGGCGAAATAATACGCACGTCAGGAGACGCCACAGCATAGGCAATATCTTTCGAAAGCTGAGTGACGCGATCAACTTTCACGCCAGGACCAAGCTCGACCTCGTATTGAGTGACGGTAGGGCCGCGTTGAAAACCAACAACCTGCGCATCAACCTTAAATTCTTCGAACACACGGGTGAGTGCTTCCACCACGTCTTCATTTACCTGCGAGCGTTCTTTATGTGGGGGCCCTGCTTTTAATAGATCAAATGCAGGCAGCGTATACGTGATATTCGACGAAAGTTCCATTTGCTCCACACGCTTAGGTGCTGGCGTGGGCTTAGGCGCTTTGATGCGTGCCCGTGACGCCGCCTTTTCGGCTGCTGCTGCCGTGGCTCCAGCGCGCCCTGGTTTAGCTTCAGCTACCGCCGTATCAGCGGAAGACTGCGTAGCTACGCCTTGCTGAGCAGAAACTGAAGCCACAATAGTAGCAGCAGAATCGTCAGGCGCTGAAGATTCAGAGCCAGTATCTGACTCTGAGTGAGCATCGGCATCAAAATGAGATACTCTCCCAAAAAGATCGCTGAGCGATGAACGAGAATCGGCTGAATCGTCACCATCAGTGCTATCGCTTTGCAAGCTATCGCTAAGAGAATCTTTAGCAGATCGGCGCTCCTCATTTTTTGCATGGAACCAATCCACAATATCGCGCACCGATATGTGCGCGCCAAAGATAATTGCATAAAATGCAAGCAAAACGAGCACAGGAACTGCACCCCACACAGATACGAGCGCAGTGAGAGCACCGCCAATCATCCAGCCGATAATTCCGCCTGCGCTTTCGAGCGCAGCAAACCCGCCAGCTGGATCTGGAGCACCGCACGCGATATGCAAAGTTCCTGCAGCAGCAAGAATGAGAAGCATAGTCGCCACGATAAAACGCCAGCGAGTATCGGAAGAACGCCGAATAAAGAGGCGAACTGAGATCGAAAGCAAAAGCACAGGAACCACGTAAGCACACAAGCCCACAGCACCTGCCACGAGGTGATGAAGAAAAGTGAGGAGAATCCCTTCAAGCTTGAACCATTCGGTGAGCGCCACAAAAATTGCACATGCAATCAGTACAAGCGCAATGCCGTCATGCCTGCGCTCCTCTGCAGCCCCTGAGCTAGGATCGAGCGAAGGAGTAGACGAGAAACGGCGAAAAGTAGAAGAATCAGCATCTGACGTTTGCGCTCGCGTGATTTTTTTCGTTGCCGAATCTCTCGCAGAACTGCGCAAACCCCCTGCACGAGATGATGATGCAGAGGTTTGAGACGATGTACGTCGAGCAGGTTTGCGAGCCACTAGTTCCTTCTTCCTCTTCTTTGTTGCGTTTGCCGATACGCTCACCTCGATAGCAGCGCACAGGCAGACAAATAGGCATAGCTACTTTTAGCCTAGACGGAGAAAAGTGCACTGCGGAACTGGCGCGCCGAGCTGTGAGGGGTTTCTCGCCTTTGCGTGCACTCATTCTTCAAAAAGCAGAATCAAAATACCTAGCACAGTATAGCTAAGCCTTCGCATATGCTCTCAGCGGGAGCGTGTGTACGTTTATCAGGCCTCGATGACGGTCGGAATAATCATCGGTGCACGGCGCAATGTACGCGCAGCCCAACGCCCAATCACTCGACGCATGGCCTGCTGCATCTGGTACGTATCGCTACCTGGGCTGGCAAGACTCTTCTCGAGCGCCGCCGTCACATCTGGAAGAATATCGTCAAATACAGAATCATCTTCTGCCATACCGCGCGCTTGGATATGCGGCCCCGTGATGATAGTGCGCTCATGCCCATTCACCACAGCAAAAATGGCAATAAAGCCCTCTTGACCAAGCGTACGGCGATCCGTCAGCTCAGCCTCGCCAATTTCTCCCACAGACGAACCGTCCACAAAAATATAGCCGACTGGAACCTCTCCAACGATTCGCGCTACTCCATCGTGCAGATCAACCACGGTGCCGTCTTCACAGATCAGCACGTTTTCAGGAGGGACGCCTGTTTTGACGGCGAGCGCTCCATTTGCCACGAGATGCCGAGTCTCGCCATGAATCGGCATCGCGTTTAGCGGCTCAACGATATTGTAAGCAAAAAGCAACTCACCTTGAGCGCTATGCCCAGAGACGTGCACTTTTGCATTGCCTTGATGAACCACTCGGGCACCAAGCTTGGTAAGCCCATTGATTAAACGAAACACAGAATTTTCATTGCCTGGAATGAGAGAGCTTGCAAAGATAACGGTATCGCCTGCCCCCACACCAATCGTCTTATGCGAACCAGAAGCGATGCGAGAAAGTACAGCCATTGGCTCTCCTTGCGATCCAGTGCTCATAAAGACACGTTGATGATCGGGCACATCTGCCATCTCATTCATATCGATAAGCGTTTGCGCAGGCACGCTCAAAAGCCCTAGTTCTGCTGCGATAGTCATATTTTTCACCATCGAGCGCCCCACAAAACAAACTTTACGCCCTGCCTTCGCCGCTGTATCGAGCACTTGCTGCACGCGATGCACATGAGATGAGAACGATGCCACAACGATTTGCCCTCTGCTCTGCGCAAATACGCTCTCTAAAACTGGCGCAATCTCTGCCTCTGAACGCACAAAACCTGGCACTTCTGCATTGGTGGAATCCACCATAAAGAGATCAACGCCTTCTTCACCTGCGCGAGCAAAAGCCCGCAAATCAGTGATGCGCCCGTCGAGCGGGAGCTGATCCATTTTGAAATCTCCAGTGATAAGAATATTTCCGCCTGCGCTGCGCATAAAAACTGCAAGAGCATCAGGAATTGAATGATTGACGGCAATAAATTCGCATTCAAAAGCGCCGAGCTGCTCCACAGCCCCCTCTTTCACCACAAGTGAATAAGGTTTAATTTTCCATTCAGCAAGTTTTGCTTCTGCGAGGGCAATCGTAAATTCTGAGCCAACAATAGGAATATCCGGGCGCAGACGAAGAAGATACGGTACAGCACCGATGTGATCTTCATGCCCGTGGGTGAGCACAAGCGCATCGACGCGATCAAGACGCTCACGAATATAATCAAAATCAGGAAGAATGAGATCAACTCCAGGCTGCGTTTCCTCAGGAAAAAGCACACCGCAATCAACGAGCAGTATTCGCCCATTACATTCAAAAGACGTCATGTTACGCCCGATATTGCCGATTCCGCCAAGCGGCACAATTCGCACAGTATCAGGGGCAAGAGCTGGAGGTTCTTGGATAGTCGTCATAGCTCTATTCTGGCATGGATACGCACAGATTCACAGCGAGCACAATACGGCATAGCCGTAAGCGCAGACGCGAATACGCGAGAGCAAAACTTTATAGCAGACCATAGGCAGCGAGAGCTTCTCGCAAAGCAGCGCGCTCATTCTCACTCGCATTCACAAGCGGCAAGCGTAAAGCGGGCGTAGGAATGACGCCGAGCATTGCCAAAGCTTCTTTTGCCATCACAGCTCCTTGCCCACCTCCCATAATCGCTCGAATAATCGGCTGCTGAGCAGAAAATTCATTGCGAGCTGCAAAAAAATCTCCTGCTGCCACCGCATCAACCATTGCTCGTAAACTCGGTGCGCACACATGCCCAACTACACTCACTATTCCTGCAGCGCCGTGCGCGAGCCACGAAAAGTTCAGCGAATCGTCACCAGAATAATAAGCCAGACCAGTAGAATGCATAGCCTCAAAACCGCCTGCCACATTTCCAGTTGCGTCTTTAACAGCGAGTATTTGAGGAAGATCAGCGAGGCGCGCGAGAGTATCAGGCAAGATTTTCACTCCCGTGCGCCCAGGAATATCGTAGAGCATCACGCGAAGATCGGTGCTCTGAGCTACCGCACGAATATGCTGATATACGCCTTCTTGAGATGGGCGGTTATAGTAGGGTGCAACTACAAGCAAGCCGTCTGCACCTGCCTCAGCAGCCGCTTTCGCCATACGGATTGCATGGGCAGTATCGTTTGAGCCAGCGCCAGCGATCACAATCGCCCGATCACCCACGGCAGCTTTCACTTCTCGAATCAGAGCGCTTTTCTCTGGCTGATGAGTAGTCGGAGCCTCGCCCGTCGTGCCCGAAACGACGATCGCATCGCAGCCATCGTTCACTAGCTTTTCGGCAACTGCTTGAGCAGAATCAATATCTAACGAGCCATCATCATGAAATGGCGTAACCATCGCAACAGCAACTGAACCAAACGGACGCGACATCGACGCCCCAGTATGCGAACGAGACTCCCCCGTATGCACAAGAAGTGAAGCAACCATAGTTCAAGACTAGCCACATATAGAAAAAAGTGCAGAAAAATGCGATATATGGGACTGATATAGGAGGGGATATAAAAAGACGATATAGAAGGTACTTATGAGATGCCCAGCCAAAGAAAACTGCGCTGCGTGAGCTGAGGCATGCACGATAGTTTAAGTATCAGCTTCCTTCAGCGCAGCATTGATATAAGCAGCAACTGCCCAGAAATCACGAGCTTGCGCATCAAGCACTACTCACACCGCCAATAGCACACCATATTCAGTGAGGCATTTTGCGGTATTTGTGCGGTATTTCGTCTATATTTTTTGGCAGAGAAAAACCATTTCCTACATCTGCAATAATAGGAGTATGGCACATAGCAGCAACTTCCAGCCGATCAGCCCTTACGCATCTAGCCTAGCCGAATCCAGCCATACTCAGCAGGCAGAGCCGTTCTACGTGCGCCCGGCGCGCCCGAGTGATGCCCACGATATTGCGCAGCTTCAAGCTAAAAATATGAGGCATCTGCTCACCAAGCTGCTCGGCGCCGAGCTGAGCAGCGCAGCAAACGCCAGCATCGACGCCGCAGCTTTTGAACGGCAATGGGAAGAAACAATACGAGCACGCCACACAGGAAGTCACGTGCTAGTTGCGCGCGCAGAAAATAGGTGCGTAGGATTTGCTGCTGGAATAGCACAATCTATGCCTGAGATGGAAGAGATCACCTCCGGGAGAGCAAAATCTGCTTCCGAAATCGCTAAGTGCGAAGCCACTGTAGAAAAATCAGCAAGCTACGTTATTACTGCTTTTGAGATAGACCATTCTTCTCGTATACAGCGCGAATACGCTGCACCTCTTCTATCAGCTATCGCCGACCATGCGCGAAGAGATCAAGCCGCCAGCCTTTATGTATGGCTTTTTTCGGGTGACGATGCCGCTGTATCTCTCTTTGCTGAGGCTGGTTTTGCGCCCGAGGGAACTGCCCAGCAATTTGAGATTGAGAGCGAATTGCTCGTGCAGCACGCTTGGTGGGCACATTTATAGAATGTGTAAAAGCACCTGCTGCAAATTAAATACCAGCAGAGCTGCCCTTGCTAGAGGGAAAAGTATGTGTATACATGAGCAAGCATAGAATGGTACGCACTTGCCAATCGTGCGTAGGAAAGTATCTTCCCACTCTTGTGCCGCTTTTAAATAAACAGGTATGCCAACCGTACGCAGGAAAGGTACCTGCCCTCGATCTATTTCCTGCACCTGATTACTTTTCAAGCACTGCTCACACCCCACGCCTCACGCCTCGCGCCTCACAGAATATTTTTCCTCCTGCAGGTTTTGATACCCCACCCGATCTTCAGCCTTTGTGTAGTTTACGCTCTGCACACAAGGCACCTAATCCGCACAATCCTGCGCATAAACAGCGCAATTTACGCTGCTTGCCTGATCTGTGCTATCCACACGATTTTCCCTCTTACCCCTATCAGAATTATCAGCAGCGCCTTCTGGATTATCTTCAGTATCCGAGTGCTCTTCGCTCTTATTTTTCTTTGCCACGAGAGCCGCCTTATTGCGCCGATAAATACGATAGTTCCACCAGAGCCAGAGTGCTATGAGAAAGAGAGCGCCTGCCAGCGCAAACGGCCACCAGGGCAAACGCGGCAGATCAGAGGGAGCGCCAACGTTGTTGAGGTCTGCTTGCGGAGTAGGCGTAATTCTCTCACCTGTGACGAGAATGCGTTGGGTGTTGATGCCGAGTGGAGTGCACGTGATGAGAGTAAGGAGATCGCGTTTAGAGTCAGGGCGAATTGCTCCTGTATCATCTGGGTCGATCACGCGAATTTCAAATACCCGATAAGCATACACTTCACCGAAAATTTCAAGAACGATCTCATCGCCTTCTTTTACTCTATCGAGATCGGTAAACATTTTTGCAGAAGCTAAGCCTCGGTGAGCGGTGACGACTGAGCGCGTACCGATACCGCCGACGGGAAGTGACGTGCCCTGCAAATGCCCTGCACCTTTAAGCAAAGCCTCATCAGAGGAGGTGTGATAAATCGGAAGATCAATATCTGCCGAATCTATTTTGATTCTTCCCATCATGCCGTCGCTCGTCATTTTTAAGATATCAGCATAATCCCAGATTTCTTGAGAATCATTGCTGAGGTGCCCTGTACCGAGAGCTTTACGCTCGTGCGCTTTTACGAGCGCTCCTGACGATAGAGCATCGTTATAGCGGTGCGCTGCTGCGAGCTGCTCTTCTTTAGCTGGGTTGGCGCTATCAATGCTGCTGTAGCTTTGCTCAATAAGTTGACTTTGGGAAAGTTGGGAACGCCACGCAGCGATTGTGGGATAGAGGAACGTGAGCACACCAGCAAGAGCAAGAACTGCCACAATAACGGCGTTTATCAGTTGTTTTTTCATATTTCTCCCCTATACAACACCGCAAAGGCAAGCAGTATGAGCGAGTCTCATACAGCCACGCACACCGTATCAATTGCACCCACCGCACAGCGCCGACTTAACTGCCCCTAACGGTTCACCACTATGCACATGTGACGTTGTGTACTTACTATCGGAAAATCGGAGAAGCAGCGTGGAAAGCGTTGAATCAACGCATACTCCACACTGCTTCTCCATCTTCTTATTTATCTACACAGAGAGCACACACACGGAAAGAAATTTTTCGCAAAAGTGCGCACCCTCCGGCAGCTGCTGAATGATTAGCTGTTCTTGCGAGCGGTACGGATACCGAAACCAACAGCCACAGCCAAGAGAGCGATACCAGCGAGCGTGAGGATTACACTGCCAGCAGCACCTGTCAATGGCAAGTTCGGGATCAGGGAAGTATCCTTTTCGTTCTTGAACTTCGCCTCACCAAGCGAACCGCCAGTTGCAACAGTACCAGCTGTAAATTCAACAGAAATGTTAGCGGCTTTCTTGTATCCAGCAGGAGCTTGAGTTTCCACTAAACAGTAAGTAGCTTTCAATGCTTTGACGGCATCTTCTTCCAAATTGGAAGTAGCTGTAGCTACATATACCGAATCAAACGTTACTTTACCATCTGTAGCAGATTCTGCTTCGGCAATCATGTCTCCTGGCGTGGCGCAAGCTGTGCCGTCACCACCCTGCTTGTGCAATTCAAATTTTGCACCTTTAAGGTTCAAAGTTGCATCAGCCTTATCGACCTTGGTGAATTCAAGTTTGCCGAAATATTCAGTGGTATTGGTGCTAATAGGCGAATCACCAGGAGTAGCTCCATTTGCAAAAGGATCGTTACCTGGAGCAAACGGATAGAAAGACTGATCTACCTTAGCTGATCCAGCTGGAATAGAGGTAAGCGTAGTTGCAAGATCAAAAGTAACTTTACCGCCTGCACGTAGTTTAGAAAGGTCACTATCTTTTACAGAACATTTGTAAACTTTATTTTCGTACCCTGCCTTCTCTTTAGGAAGAGTCTTCTGCGTATCTTCGCAAGAAACAGTAACATCCTGCGAAACACCTTGAGCATTAACAAACTTTGCGTTCTCTACATTGCCAATCGTAAGGTATTTAGCCAATATTTCGTATGCACCAAAAGTAGTGTATGAAGTCTGCCCTGCAGTAAGCGGGTTGACTGGAAGATCAAAACTCCAAGTAATCATATCTCCAGCTTTGTATGCAAGCGTTTTCAATACCTTAGAAGGATCTTTTGTATTGATATCATTCTTTGGGTAGACATTCACATCATAAATCCACGCATCACCTTTGTGGCTATATGGAATCGTGACGATGAAATCTGCAGCCTTGTCCTTTACCGTTGGAGAGGCATGTGGCGAATCTAGCTCTTTCACCAAATATGCACCAACTGCGAGCTGCTCTGCTTTAGCCATACCATTAGTATCTGTATCAGCAAAGTTTTTAAGATCACCTTTGAGATGCTGAGCTGCAGTTTCTGCGGTGTATGTCTTAAGAGTTTTCCATCCGTCACCGGTAGTAAGATCTACATCAATTTGCTGATATGAAAATTTCACACCTTTAATAGGTGTAAGACCAGCAAACTTATCTGCATCAGTTCCATCTGGGTTAGCCTGAACTGTCAAACCAGGATTTGCATACTTATGCAGAGTAATAGATCCTGTCTTAGCAGCATCTACGTTTCCCGGCGCGGGTTCTGCCGCGAAAGCAGGGACCACAGCAAGTCCTAGGAGGCTCACCGCAGCAGCAGAAAATGCTGCTGTAAGTTTCTTTAGTTTCATTATTTTTTCCTTTGAATTAATGAATGAATAATTGACTTCTTTTCGTTATGCGCCATTCTCAGCCGATCGGCTAGCCTCCCCCTATATCCAGCCAGTTAGCGGCCGAGACGGGCAGGAATGGCAAGAGATTTTTATAGCTCCACCACCCCTTTCCTAGTGCTCGCTCCATTTCTTGAAGTGCGCAAAGCTTGAACTCGCACCCATCTCAGATTGTTTATGCCAGCTAGCAAGGCAAGCAGCAGAATTGATCCGCCAATTAGCCAGAAGATATACTCCCCCACACCACCAGTGAGCGGTAGGAGCACTGGAGAAATAACTCGCACTGTAAACACTTTCGAATCCCACGAGGTTCCTTTTAAGCCTTGGAGAATTGTTCCTGTTGCTTGGTTATCAAAGCCGCCAGCACTATTCATGTGAGCAGATTTTAAGAATTCCATATTAGAGGAAGCGAAAACAGCACACTGATAAGTTCCGCCTTTTTTACCGACCCCATATACGCGAGCATCTGTGCGCGCAGCAGCTTCATCATTCTTGTATAGCGTGGCAGGAACTTTAGCTCCACCTTTTGCGAGTGCGGCTTCTTGCTCTGGCGTAGCTGCCTGATAAACGGTCGTATCTTGTAATGCCCAGCCTGTTTCCTCGCTCGTTAAATTCTGCTGAGGCTCTCCTTGAGCAGAACACACCATCTCCAGATCAATTTTCGAATCACTGTATTTCCAGATAGCTTGAACATCGATAGCTGAGGGGAATTGATGCCCTTCATGCACAAGAATCTCATCAGGAGCAACAGTAAGTGCAAAGTCTCCTTTTTGTAGGGGTGCTTTGGTGATTGTGACTTTTGCGGATGTTGTGTCTGTCGAGGTATCGGGATACGTCACCGTGACAGGAATATAATAGTCTTTCAGCTCTGTCTGCCGGCCAGGCGTGAACGTGATTACCCCGGTATCAGGATCGATCGTTGCCCAGGGGTGATTACGTTTGCCTTCCTCAGTGATCTCAAACTTCGTCCCTGCAGGTAGTGTTTTAGCCGCGTCACGATCGTGTGGAGCCTCGCTCGTTTTCGTTGCCCCGGCCTGTACGCTCGTATCCGAATACACAGGATCATATATATCGCTTTGTTTC
>ERZ1034969.55-NODE-55-length-74730-cov-1666.568530_pt1 | contig 74730 bp, 120 predicted proteins | sample MGYA00520624_ERZ1034969 | MGnify/ENA primary metagenome ERZ1034969 (study PRJEB33766, sample SAMN09781776) | gut metagenome | biome: gut microbiome | host: Homo sapiens | place: Madagascar | study: EMG produced TPA metagenomics assembly of the PRJNA485056 data...
ATAAGAACCAGAACGAAGTATGCAACCAGAGTAGCTACAAGCGCAACTGGCGGAGTATTCAAGATGTTAGGAAATCCGGCTTGTAGTCCGAGTAACAATTTAACAGCAATTAATGGTACAGCCCCAGCGACAGATGCACCTGTTACACAGGCTGTTAGAAAGGGGGAACTGTAATGCATAAAGTTGCAATGGAAATGGGCAAATGGGCCATGGAGAAAGCTAAAGCACATGGCTTTGATAACCTTACTGCTCAAGACTGGGACGATCTGAAAGATTGCATGGAAGCCGTAAAGTGTGCGATTTGCGCAGATAAAGATTACAGAATCGTAGAAGCTATGGACGAATGTGAACAGGAAGAGAAGTATCTTGGACGCATGGGATATGATAACTATCGTTACGCAAACGGCAGATTTGCTCCAAAAGGCAGAGGAAGCCGAATGGGATATATGCCGTATCTCCATATGCAGGATGACGACTGGGTAAGTGAATATCCGAGCAATCCAGAGCTTGAACGTAATATGTACCGCATGGGCTATCATCCAGACCGTAGTGATATGAGAATGGACGGTATGAACAATAGGCAGTCCAGATATGGCGAAACCTACGACAGATACAGTGAGAATCGCAGACATTATCACGATTCCAAAGACGCTGAATCCAAGAGAAAAATGGATGATTCCATGAAAGAGTATACAGAAGATATCATCCGCAATATGAAAGAAATGTGGGATGATGCAGACGCATCAATCAGACAGCAGATGAAGACTGACTTGACACGTTTCATACAGCAGATGAATTAAATATGAAATGAATTTTGCCCTTGTTACAGGAATGTAGCAGGGGCTTTTTAGTTGAGAAAAGGATGGTGATAAACCATGCTAAGACAATTTTATATGAACGGGGACTTATGGAAAGTGCAGTTCGTATCTCCACATGACGGCGTGTTAATTGACCGTACAGGCAATAGAACACTTGGGGTATCGGATTATTCCACCCATATTATTTCAATTGCAAATAATCTGCATGGGGAGCTTCTGAACCGTGTGTTTATTCATGAATTAGGTCATTGCGTGATGTTCAGCTACGGTCTATTGCCAGAACTTCACCGCATGGTCAAGAAACGGTATTGGGTGGACGCAGAAGAATTTGTATGCAATATTCTGGCAGACTATGGGCAATTCGTGATTGGCACAGCCAGAGATATTTTAGGAAACCAGTTCACATATGTGGCTCCTATCGGGGCAGAAAGGATGATTGCATAGATGGCAAAAGCAAAAAACACAGTTATTTTTGATGGAATCAAGTACAATCCCGGTGATGAATTGCCGGATTTAGGCAGTTGGGTGTGTACAGATGCAAGAGGTATGGTTCGTGATTACGAGGGACTTTCAAAAGACATATCAAAGCTCCCACATTATGTACAGAGCGGTTCTTCGGCGTTGTGCCTTGATACTTCTGAATTATACGAATATCACAAACCTACTGACACATGGTACAAACTGTAAAGGAGAAGCGCATATGGCATTAACAGCAAAGAAAGTATATGCAATATTAAAACACCAGATTTCCGATATGCAAGCAAAGTTAAACAGCCCTGTAAGATACAGAGGTACAGTTGCGACTGCTGATTTGCTTCCATTAAATCCAGACATTGGCGATATGTACAATATCGAGTCTAAGTCGGTCTACGGCGAAGCAGGAATGAATGTGGCATGGAACGGCGTAGTTTGGGACACCATGGGCGCTCCAATTGATATGTCACTGTATTTCACAAAAGAAGAAGCAGAGGCGGTAATACAAAGATTAGTTACGGAATACTTTGAAAAGAATCCGGTCAAGCCTGGAGCCACGACAGAACAGGCACAGCAGATCGAGCAGAACAAGACGGACATTGCTTCACTGCAAACGGAAACTAATTCACTAAAGGAAGATATATCCACCAAAATCACCAAATTCTACGCAAGTTCACAAGGCGAAACTCATCTTGCCGATTCTGACAATGGCAAGATTCAAGATATGATGGTCTATGGCAAGTCTGAGCAGAAACAGTACAGTGGAAAGAATTTGATTAATGGAGTGCATTTAAGCTTTTTGGGAAACGCAATAATATTCGATATTGATAAAGTAATAGTCAATGGAACTTTATCTGAAGAACTAGATGCTAGTTTTTCAAGAATTCAACTAAAAGCTGGAACATACACATTAAGCAGCAGTTTTAATTGTATAAGCAAAATTGGAATTAACCCCAATTTTGGGATTTTAAATGTTGGTAATAAATTTAAAACATTTACTATTAGCGAAGATATGGAAATTAATTTAGTGGTGATTGTTCCTAGTGGTTCTCATAATTCCATAGATTATATAATGCTTAACGAAGGATCAGATGCGCTTCCATGGGAACCCTATACAGGCGGTCAGCCATCGCCCTCTCCTGATTATCCGCAGGAGATTAAGAGCGTGGTGAATCCGACTGTGAAGGTGTGTGGGAAGAATCTTTACACATATCATGATTCAATTAGCAACTTTGCTGGGATAAAAATTATCAGAGATGGTTCTAATATTACACTTGATGGAACTGCTAATGCTAATGGACCAGAAGATACAAATAAAGTTCTAAAAAATGTTTTCTTAAAAAAAGGGACTTATACTCTCAGCTACAATATCGAATCTGGCAGTAAAACATTGGTAGGAGATAATTTGTTTAGGATTTCATTAAATAGTCCTCTTATTGAAGCAAGTATACAAGTATTTATTGTCGGAACAAATAATGCAGTTACATTTACCTTGAACAAAGATGCTTATGCTTCAGTTATTTGTAGAGTAAATTCTGGTAGCGTCTATAGCAATTGTAAATTTAATATCCAGATTGAAGTAGGTTCCACTCAAACCGCCTATGAACCCTACCACGAACAGACCGTCACCCTCCCATACGCATTGAATGCAATCTCTGTTTCAAGTGGCGGCAACGTCACAATCGACGGACAGCAGTATATTGCGGATTATGTGGATGTGGAACGGGGAAAGTTGGTGAGGATGGTTGGTAACATAAACTTTGATAATATACGCTATAATTTCACAAATAACACTGCTTATTTTACGCCATCTGATTTGGGATATGAATTATCTAATAATGTATTCACTGGTTCATATGTATACAATAACCAGGCAATTATGTTCAATGCCCTTTCACGTGTGAACGTAGCGTTATCCGAAATGAAAGACGAAACATGGAAAATATCGGATATGTTGTACATTAAAAATTCATCGCTTGGTTCAAAAGCGGAATATTTGTCTTGGTTTAATGAAATAGGACTTATCGGAATGATAATGCTTGCTGAACCAGAAGAAATCAATCTCACACCCGAAGAAATTGCTGCATTCAAAGCACTTGCAACATATTATCCAACCACAAATATATCTATCAATTCAGAACAGCTTGACGGATATACAGTATTCAACTATCCGATTTCAATGCAAAATGGTTGGAACTATGTAAAACAGCAGATTGGCGATACGAGGGAGTACATCTATGATATGTACGCACGTACTCAGGACACTGATTTACAGGCGGCAGAAGCCTATGTCAACAGCGAATATGCAGTAGCATTAACAGAATTGGAGGTATGATTATGTTATACAGAACATTACTGAAACTTAAAGAAAGAAACGGACTTACAGACGATTTAAAGAATAAGATTGATATTTTCTTCGCAACGGGCAGGATTACTGAGGAACAGTATAATGAGCTGATGGACGTTAATAAGGAAGAAGAACCGAAAGCGGAAACTAATTAACTAAAGAGGGCTTTAGTTAACCAGTAAAAAAACTAAAACATGTACTACGACTTTTACAGAAAGAGGTGATATACTATACTTAGTCCAGAATATTTACGCCAAATCACAGAGGGCAGTGAACAGATCGCTGGATGACTTTTACAAAGGTGAAGTAGCTGTTTTGGGGAAAGGTAATAAGCATAGAACAACATACCTAAATGCCCGATGTAAATTACTTTTAAAACAATACTTCGCAATTAGAGATGATGAGTCGGAATATCTTTTCGTAAGCGAAAGAAAGCCACATAAGGTACTTAAAAAAGAGGCAATTGAAAGAATCGTACGAATAATCGGTGAGCGGGCAGAACTGGATAGACCTCTGACACCGCATCTATTTAGGCATACTCTTGCGACTCTTATGCTTCAAAGAGGTACGCCGATTACTGAGGTGCAGAAGATTCTTGGACATGTCAACATTAACACGACAATGATCTACGCAAAAGTATCTGATGAAGATGTAAAAGTGTCTCATATGAAATATGCAATATAAGATTAAAATAAAAAGACTCTTTTTGAAGGGAGAAATCGCCATGAGAGGATTAAAACGTCAAAAACAAACAATATACTGGTCAAGAGTAACCGAAGACCTTGACGGGATAGATACAATCAAAACGTACCAAAAACCAGAACCACATCATCTCTCCGTATCTGCGACTGCCGGAACGCCAGAGGAATTATCCGCCGGTTATATCCCGGACTACGACAGATACATCACGAACTTTGACCGTGGCTTTAAACCACAGATTGCAGATGTATTCTGGATTGATTGCAAGCCGGAACTGACCGAAGCAGGCAAACTTATCTTAGGCGAAGATGGAGAGCCTACAGTACCGCCAGATTACCGTCTAAAAAAGATTCTTGATACCCAGAAAGGCAATGTGGCACGATATGGCATCAAGTATATAGGAGATGGCTCAGATGGCGAATAAGATTATCAAAATGGAATTGTCGCATAAATCTATACAGGACACAATAAAACAGCTCAGAGCGTATCAGAAGTCACTTGTGAGTAAGAATGAGGAATTTGTCCGCAGGCTGGCAGAGCTTGGGGTTCCAGTCATAGACGAAAACATAGCATTGGCGCAAGGCGATTCTGACAAAAACCACAACACCTATATCAGAATCAATAACTTTGGTGGCTATTCTCAGGCAACACTTGTGTGCGAAGGCTCTGACCTTTTGTTCATTGAATTTGGGTCGGGTATTCACTACAACACTCCGGCAGGAACCAGTCCACATCCCAAAGGGCAAGAATTTGGATATACAATCGGTTCATATGGGCAAGGGAATGGAAAGAAAGATTCTTGGGTTTATTATGCCGATTCTGGCGAATGGGTACGCTCTTATGGTACCGAAGCCACTATGCCGGTATATAAGGCAAGCGTAGAAATCATGCAGAGTATTAGGAAAATTGCAAAAGAAGTGTTTGCATCATGAAAGTTAATACCTGATAATACTGAATAATACCTCTGTCTTTGATATACTATAACATATAAAAGCATCTACCTGAGCGGTGGGTGCTTTTTCTTATAACGAGGTGATTCTATGTCAGATACGATTAACAACCCCGTATCAGAAGTATTTTCTAGGTGGAGTAAAGAAATTCAACCAACAGTCGGAAAAGGCAACTTTTCCATGGAGAAAAGTCAGACCATAGCATCTGGTAAAACGAAATACGCCAGATTGTTTATGATGGGGAATCCCACGCAGTCAACAAGTCTTGAAGGTCATGAATGCGCAACAGTTCTTTCATTTCAAACGGAAAGTTATGCATCTGGGACAAAGGCTTTATCGACTGCATATGAAATCGACAGTAAAAGTCATCAGGCTATGGTTTCGATGGGCTTTCGCCGGACATACGGGCCAGAAGAAGTCGCGAACTCCGAAAAGAGTTTCAAACGAATCATAAGCCGATACAGCAGAATTTACACCGGGCAATTATTGGAAGCGTAACAGCTTCTATTTTTTTATACCAAAAAAGAAAGGGGTGTGTCCTATATGAGTAAAGATAAATTACAATGGCTGAAAGCTGCGGGAATCAGAGCTGTTAAGACAATTGCTCAGACAGCAGTTGCGACAATTGGAACCGCAACAGTCCTTGGAAGCGTTGACTGGAAGATGGTCGTATCCGCATCCGTTCTTTCCGGCGTTTTATCCTTGCTTACATCTGTAGCAGGGCTTCCAGAACTGAAAACAGGCACAGATGAATAGAAAGGACGGTGATCCTTTTATCTCCCGGATGCAGGGTTGCGCATCAGAGCCGTGTGGCTCTTTTTTATTGTAATTTTATAGCTGAAAAAGCAGAAAGGAGCCGAATATGGCAGACAAAGGAAATATAGCAGGCGTAAGCACTGTTGGTTCGCTTACTGGATATGCAGTTGAAACAACAGCAGGTACTAAACCGACAACTTTTAAACTTCTTCACAGAATCAATGCTTCTGATGAAATCAAAATTGATGTAGAAACAATCGACGCTTCCGCACTTGAAGATGAAGTCGAAAGAACTATTGCAGGACGTGGTTCTACAGGTGGCACATTTAACGTAACTGTGAACGTGACCGATGAAACTATCACTGAATGGGAAACCTTAATCAGCGAATATAAAACAGGAAAAACAGCTGGAAAATCTATGTGGTATGAAGAATACTTCCCGTCTCTTAAGAAAGCATTCTTCACAAAAATCGAGCCGCCGACAATCATTCCTAAACCGGCAAGAGATCAGAATGGCCTGTTAACCGTTGAAATGTCTCTGACTATCAACGAATATGTCGGACCGAGTGAAGCAGTAGTTCCAACTGACAGCGGCCTTTAAACACATTTGGGAGGACAAATAATATGTATAAAGTTTTAAAAATCGGCGGCAAAGACTACAAACTTGAATATGGAATTGAAGCATCACTGTTTGATGATTGCGTGAAATCTGTGATGAATATGTTAGTTTCCACAAGCGGCGGAACGGACAAGAGTCTCAGGGAGATGGTTTCTGGAATGAGTAGCATCCCGAATACTGCACTCAATGCGTTCTATGCCGGATTACTTCAATACCATGGCAATCATTCTGATGGTGATGGCACTGTCCCGGATTTTGATACTGCCAAAAAACTTGCAGCGCAGTATATGTCTGAACATAAAGATGATGAGCAGGGCAATTTCTACGGTCTCTTCTCTATGTGTATCGAACAAATGGAGGAAGACGGTTTTTTCAAATTAACCGGTCTGGAAACATTCATGGACAACATGAATGCGGCAATGGACTCTGTGAAAGCGAAGAAAGCGCCGAAGAAGCCAGCAGATCACTTGAAAAAAGCTACAGCGAAATAATCTGGGATGAATTATATCCAATGGCTGTGCGTATTGGGATGTCAAGAAAAGAATTTCTCAGAAGTACCCTGAAAGACCTAAGAATCCGTATAGAACAGTATGGAATCTTAAAAAACGAAGAAATCCAGTCGCAATTAATAAACATGGACTATCAGGCATGGCTGACCGGACTGTATATGAAAGCAAGTATTTCGTGTGTGCTATTTCCAAGAAAGGCTAGTTATCCAAGTAAACCAATTACGCAGGAAAAACAAAATAATTGGGTTGAACACAATCCAGATATGCCAAAGAAATCAGAAGCAGAACTAAGACAAGAAGAACGTTACTACGAACTTCTTATCAGGCAGGCAAATGCAAATATATCTGAAATAGGTAATAAAGATGGCAAGCAGGATGAATAGTAGTCTTGCTTGCCCTTTATTTTTTTGAAAAAAAGGAGGTGCTTATATGCCTGACAACACAATAGATAGCCTTGCGATAGAGGTCAGCAGTAACGTATCAAATGCAAGTAAATCCATTGATGATTTATGCAATAAACTGAATCGCCTGAGTAGCCGTATGTCTGAGAGTATCAAGCATCTTAGAGACTTTTCAGCTTCCGTAGGTGCGGTCAATTCTGCTGTTCAATCACTCAATAACATATCTTCTATAAGCAGTCAATTAAGCCAGCTTTCGCAGTCCATGAGTACGCTTGGTAGCTTGAACTTGAGAGATACTGGGTTAAATTCATTCGTAAACGCTATTCGCAGATTGAATGAAACATTAAATTCCACAGGTAATGTGTCTGGAAAGATTCAGAACATGATTTCCGAATTATCTGGTCTTAGCAATATTCCAGACGTATCAAACAATGTGAACCGGTTTGTTTCTTCGCTGGCAAGATTGGCGAATGCAGGCAGTTCTATTGATGCAGTTACATCAAAAATTCCAAATCTTGGTGAAGAACTCAGAAAAATTGTAGTTTCATTTTCTGGAATAGGCAATATTTCTCAGCCAATTAATACATTTGTTCAGTCAATATCTCAGTTGGCAAATGCAGGAGACAAAACCGGAAAGACAGCAACTCAGCTTAATGATCTGGCAAATAGCTTAAAATCATTCTTCCAGACGATGAGTACCGCTCCTAGAATCAGTAGCAGTACAATTCGAATGACTCAGGCTATTGCACAATTAGCAAATGCAGGCGGGAATACTGGTAGGGCAGCAAGGTCTACTGCAAGCGCTTTTTCCAGATTGGGGCAGGGTGCGTCCGCTTCGACAGGAAAAGTCAGAAAACTTGGTAATGCTGTTGGAAGCGTAGGAAGCAAAGCAAAAAAAAGCTTGCCCAGCATCATGTCTCTGGTGGCAAAATTCTGGACGTTGAAATTTGCCGTCGGAAAGTTCGGGAGTGCAATTGAAAGCTCTATGAATTTTCTTGAAGATTACAACTATTTTCAAGCGGCGTTCCGCCAAGTAGCAGATAAAGCAGGTAAAACTTGGTCAGAAGCAGGGTATGATTCCGCAGAAGCATACGCAGATTCGTTCAGTCAGAGAGCCAGAGAGCTTACAGCTAAAATGTCTGGATTTGATGTTTCTGACAATGCGATTCTGACCGCAAATAAAACCGGTAAGTCACTTGGTATGGACCCGTCCATGCTTTTAAATTATCAAGGCCAGTTTGCACAGTTATCATCATCTATGGGAACGACTTCTGAACAGGCTTTAAAGCTGTCGAATGCGTTAACTATGATCGGCGCAGACCTTGCATCTGTTAAAAATCTTGATTTTAAAACAGTTTACGAAAACTTATCCTCTGGATTAGTAGGAATGAGCCGTGCTGTAGATAAATATGGCGCGAATATTCGTGTAGCAAACTTACAGCAATACGCTTCGAATCTCGGACTGCAAACAGCTGTATCAAAGATGGACCAGGCAAGCAAAGCAATGCTGAGGACAATAGTGATACTGGATTCTACACGGTACGCATGGGCGGATATGGCAAATACGATAAATATGCCAGCCAACCAGTTACGTATACTTCGTGCAAATTTAGTATCCTGCGCCAGAGCATTAGGGAACATCTTTATGCCTGTAGTTGCGGCAGTGCTTCCATACATCAATGGTCTCGTAATCGCATTTCAAAGACTTTTGACATACATTGGTTCACTTCTTGGAGTTGATACCAAAATTGGAAATATGTTCGGTTCTATCGGTAGCGGAAGTGAAAATCTCTCAAACGCACTTGATACTATAGACGATTCTAGTCTTTCAGATGTTGATGATACTACAAAAGATACCAGTGACAATCTGAAAAATGCGACTAAAAACGCAAAGAAGCTCAAACAGTTCCTTGCATCTTATGATGAATTAGAGGTTATGAGCAAAGACGACAGTTCTCTGTCAAACCTTGCAAATTCTAAGATTAAAACGCCTGCTCTTGACACATCTGCCCTTGACGCAGGAATGCTCAATGATGCGTTGGATAAGCTTCTGAATGAATACCAGAAGAAATGGGATGCCGCCTACAATTCCATGGAAAATAAGGCCATGGCATTCGCAAATAAAGTTACAGACACATTTAAGAAACTTGCAAAAGTCGCAGAACCTACCACAAAAGCGCTGAAAAATCTTTGGAACAATGGATTGAAACAGCTCAGAGATTTCACATGGACAGCATTAAAAGATTTCTGGAATCATTTTTTAGTTCCGCTTGGCAAGTGGACACTTGGGGAAAAAGGATTACCACGACTAATCAATGCTTTTAATGATTTTCTCGTGAAAATTAACTGGGATAAAATCAACGCTTCCCTTGTGCAGTTATGGGATGTGTTAGAGCCATTTGCTGAGAATGTCGGAACAGGATTACTTGATTTCTTTGACGATTTCTTTGACAAGGCGGCAGACGGAGTAAACAAACTCCCTGATCTGATTGACAAATTTAAAGAGTTTATCGCGGGATTCTCACCAAAGCAAGCACAATCTATCGGTTATTTCCTCGGACAGCTTCTGACTGCATTTATGGCGTTCAAAGGGCTTACATGGTTCGGGGGCATTTTCGGTAAAGATGGAATAATTGGCAAAGGCATTGCCGTGTTAGCGGCACATCCATATGCTTCGATAGCGGCTGGGCTGGGGCTTACTGTCGCCGCGCTTGATAAATTTGGAGTAATTGATGTTGATTGGGACGGGTTATGGACAAGAATCGGGAATCTTAAAGACGTAATTGTGAATTTTATCAAAAACATTGATTGGGATTCACTGGTAAAGACAATCGGCGATGTATGGGATGTATTCCAGCCATTTGCCGAGGGATTCGCAGATGGATTTATCAGCTTTTTCGATATAATGCTGAATGATATCGGTGCCCCACTGATTAATACATTAGTAAGCGTCTTAGATGCTTTCGCAAAGGCCTTAGGAAAGCTTGACGATAAACAGATAGAAGCTCTGGGCGAAGCTCTGGCACGGTTTTTTATTATAAGGGGAAGCATTAAGTTTGCCCGAAATATATACAATGTAGTCAGTTCTATCAGCGCACTCAGAACAATCTTCGGTGGGTTAGGAACGGTTCTTTCCACAGCCAGTGGTGTATTGCAGACATTCTTTGGCTCTGGACTAGGTTCTACACTTGCGGCAGGATTCGCAGATGGTATGGTTATCTTAGGAACCGCAATGGCGGGATTCAATCTTGGAAAATGGATAAGTGTTAATCTGTTCGGCGGCGAAGATAAAACCTTCGGGGAATTTTTGGAAGATAATGTATTTGGATATCAAAAAGGAGATTTTACCGGCGCTCTGGACGAGTTTTTTAAAGATATTTTCCATATTGGAGACAATCTTACAGAAGACGACTTAAAGGTATTTCAGGAATATGAAGATGCCATTCTTAGTCTGGTTCACGCAAGCCAGATTTCAGGCGAACAAGCATATCCTTTATTAACATTCCTTTCTGAATTAAAAGACAATGGATATAGCACAGAACAGGCATTGCATGAACTTGAACTTAAACTCAATAATCTAGGGGTTTCATCAGAAGATTTTGAGAATGTGATAGCAGGAGTAAATAAACCGGTCAAAGACCTTGGAGACACAGCGGAAACATCCTCTAATCAGTTTTCAAACATGGCTGATCGGATTAACAATGTTTCATTTGAGGATGTCTCAGAACAGCTTACAGGATTCCAGACACTTATCCAGACCGTTGACTTTGCGACTCTGGTAACAGATACAGCAAATGCAATTGATGAAATGGGTGGTATCTGGGAAAATGGAAAGCAGATTCTCGGTGAAAAAGCATTACAGATTTATCAAGAAATCGCAAAAGGATTGGAGCCAGACGATAACGGTTACTATACTTTAGCAAACGGTCAGATGGTGCAGTTCGGGAAAGGTATTTCTGACTATGAAAGCACTCTACAAAGTACAATGGATTCAACTCTGCAAGGAGCAATCAACGGTGTTCTGGACAACAACTCCGGGTTTGAATTACTTGCAGAACTTGGAAAAAATCAAATTGTGGCATGTGGTGATGGAATTACTCAGAATGGCGGTCAGCTTACCAGCAAGCTAAACGAAACCATTACAACCGCAAGTTTAGAAGCAGGAAGTACAGCAAAAACCAGTGGAAAAGAAATAGGTGAAAATTCTGTAAAGGGAGTTATGCTGGGATACGAAAGTCAAAAAGATGCACTTGGTGTTGCAACTCAAAGCTTATTTGATGATTATGTCAAGAAGAAAGCGCAAGAGTCTCTTGACTCTCATTCTCCGTCCAGATGGTTCAAGCAGCTTGCAGAATACTGCGGTCAAGGATTCCGAAACGGATTAGAGCCGGGCTTTTCTGCGTCGTTCACATGGTTCGGAAGAATCCGAAGCAGAATCAGCAATTCCATTGGAAACTTGTATAATATCGGCTGGAACTCTATTATTGGCTTAAACAATGGAATCGTAGGCGCGGCACAACAGCTTTATGCAAATGTTCAAAAAATCGCACAAAATATATCAAATACGTTCCGCAAAGTTCTTAAGATTCATAGCCCGTCACAAGTAATGATGGAACTCGGTGGATTTACCGTTGAGGGATTCCGACTCGGTATGCAGAATATGCTTCCAAAAGTCGAATCCACCATCAATGATATAAGCGCCGAAGTGCAAAAAATCAATACACCAACCGCAGACATTATCACAAATAGTACATCCTATCAGGAAGTAAAAAGCAGAATGTCTGTTGATACAGATGATTTTGTGGACGACATTCGGAAAGAAGTCATGGCAATCAGCAGTAATACGTTTGACAATAACCAGATGATCGGGCAGGCGGTCAAAAACGCTCTGAACGGCATGGCGATCTATGCAGACGGACATCTGATTGGATATTTGAAAGAAGAAAATCAGCAGTTCAGAAATCGTAATGGATACGGAATATTTGAAGGGTAGGTGATAGAATGAGCGACTTTATTGCAGGAAGTAGTTTCCAAGGTTATTTTTTAAAGTTCGGGGGAAGCGTTCTCCCGAACAAATTCTTAGCCTACGATGATTATTCCGCAACTCCAAACCAGAGAACAGAGATAGAAGCATACAGGGACTTGAACAATCTCTTGCATAGGGACACAAGCCCGAATTTTAAGACAAAAATAGACTTCAACACGCGCCCGATGTGGTTACCGGACAAAATAGAGATGCAGTCTGTTTTCAAATCAGGCTTAGTCAATAAGGCACAGCGGAAGTACAAGGTCACATACTGGGACGACGAGGAAAACACCTACAAAACAGGCGTTTTTTATATGCCTGATGTTGAGTATAAGCCTATCAGAGTTGTAGGAAATAACATTTTGTATAATAAAATCAGAATCGCACTGATCGAATACTAACAACCAGAGTGCATGGGTGTCACAGCTCATGTGCTCTTTTATTTTATAGACGGGAGGATGATTATGGCAGATGCAGTATCTTTTGACAGTTTATTGAATACAACGACCGGGATGACTGCTATTGTTAACAACAAGAAGCACGACGATGATGTAGTTAGTGTCACGGGCGTTGACTGGTTTACCTATGCAGGAAAGACTGCCAGTACTATATATGTTTCTGGTAACAATTTCATTGGATTCGGGCAAAACGCCGAACAACTCAAAATCTGGCGCAGGGATGGCGCGGTTTATTATATTTACCGACAGGAAGGAACGCTTACGTCGGGAAAAAGATTCCTCAAAATCAGAGTAGAAGGATATGTGTATTATTCAAGCACATCTTCATCATATGCGCTGAAATACGAAGTATTCTTGATAGAGGGGCAGACATTATTTATCAATGTCGTTCAGAGACCTACAAGCAGTTCATACACCGGTACATCGTCAATCACCGACGGTAAAACCACAACAAACCTAACTCTTTCCGTATCTTCTACGGTTCCGGTTTCGATTCTGGTAAAAAACGCAGGTGTGTCACAGCAAGTTAGCTATGAGAAGTTTGTTGACAAATATGTCACTGGAATTACTGTGTCAAAAATGCCAGATAAGACCACGTACTATCAGGGCGAATTATTTGACACCACGGGTCTCGTGGTGACTCAAACATACAATGACGACACAACCGAAATCACCACTGATTATAAGTTGTCAGGATTCGACAGCAGTTCCGCAGGAGCAAAAGTTATAACCGTTACTGCGTCTGGTAAGACTACAAGATTTGAGATTTCCGTCTCAGAAGCTTCTATTACCGCCATATCAGTAACCACTATGCCAAGCAAGGTGAATTATCACATAGGAAAAGAATTTGATTCTACGGGCATTGTGGTGACCGCAACGGCAAGTGACGGAAATACTATAGATGTCACAAAAGATTGTACATATTTTGGTTTTGACAGTAGTTCTCCAAAGCAATGTGAAATTACAGTTCATTATGGCAGTTTCACTTGTACATTTGAAGTTACTATTATGCAACCAGAAAGAATCTCAAACATAGAGAGTACTTCTGGAATTTATTTCGTAGGTGATACTACAGAGGTAAAAGTTACAGGTATAACTGTTGAATACTCGGACGGTTCAGAAAGAATAGAAAGTGGTTATGTCGTTGAAAATAAAGTTCTTTCGGAATCCGGAACAATTCCTATTAGCGTCAAATATTTTAATGTAATAGGCGTAGTGAATGTTTCTGTGTACAGTTCACTTTTGCTTCATATTGGTTCGCCAAATTACAAGGATGTAACCGCTAATTTTGACCCTAGTACAAATACTTTAACCATATCTGGAACTGGAAAACTTACCGATAGCTTGTCGGATAATTTAGAAAACATAAATATCCCAAACAATTTATACACAAGATGTACAACTTTATTTTTTGAAGACGGCATCACAGAAGTAGTAGGTTCGTTTAGCAGTGATTTTAAGTCATTAACAGATATTAATTTCCCAAATACAATCACATATATTGATACAGATAGTTTTCCTATATTTTTAGGAACAAGGCTTGAGATTCCAGCGTCAGTGAGCACTATATACAGCGACGCTTTCAAGTCTTGCCCGAATTTAACGGAAATAATTTTCCATGAAGGCCTGGAAGAGATTGGAGAAGGTTCTTTTGAAGGATGTAATTCATTAAAGAATATTGTGTTTCCAGAGTCATTGTGGGCTTTGGATTATGCTTTTTCTGACATAACTCTTGATTATATAGAAATTGGAAGAAAAAACATAGCATTCGACTCTAATATAAGAGTTCCAGATTGCAAAAATTTAACCATTCGGGGCGGAGACATTGACCAAATATTTTATACAAACAGTTTAGAAAACCTTACTTTGAAAAAGGATGTGGTTTTTTCAAGGGCTTCTGTTTTTTCAAAATGTTCAGCATTAAAATCCGCAACTATTGAAAATGGCATTACAGCTATTCCAGAAGAATGTTTCAAAGATACTCAACTTGCAAACGTATCTATTCCTGCAAGTGTGGCAAGCATTGGCGAAAATGCTTTCAAAACATCTGTAACAACAAATATCACATTAAATAAGAAAACTAATGAAATTTCTGGCTCACCGTGGGGAGCAACAGGCACAATTACATGGTTAATTCTGGCAACTCGAATTGAAGTCTCCCATATGCCTACCAAAACTAGATATTTCGTAGGTGAACCATTTGACGCTACGGGTCTTGTGATTACTGCGTATTACGCCGACAACACGTCCACACAGACAACAGGATATACCTTATCAAGCCCGGATATGTCCGTATACGGGAACAAAACTGTAACGGTTACATTCGATGAAAAGACTGTGGATTTCAGTATTCTCGTGGTAGACATTTCTGGAATCGAAGTAAAAACTATGCCTGTAAAAACCGAATATCCGAAAGGAGATGTATTCGACACAACTGGATTGTCTATTCTCGTCAAATATACCGACGTCACATCAGAAACAATAACAACTGGGTTTGAAGTATCTGGATTTGACAGCAGTTCTGTCGGCGAAAAGACAATCACAGTAACCTATAAAACCCATACCGCTACTTTTAAAGTGACCGTATATGATCTTTCGGGAATAAGAATCACAAGTTTCCCATCCAAGGTTTACTATAAAATCGGAGAAACATTCGACCCGTCCGGGCTGACTGTTGCAGAAGTAAGACAGGATGGAACCGAGAAAGAAATTACAGATTATGATATTTCTGGCTTCGATAGTTCTACCGCAGGTTCTAAGACCATCACAGTTTCTTATAATGCCACAGTCAACGGAACTTCCAAATTTGTTGGTTCCGACAGTTTTCAAATTAAAGTCACGAACGACGGAAAAAACCCATTTGATGATAGTTCAAGTGGTGGTTCTGGCGAAGTTGAAGAAGAAAAAACTGAACCAATCAATGTTACAGTACACTGGATTAACGGCGAATTTGCTGACCTTACAAATGAAAATATCGACCAGAATACGCTTACTTTGCAGGAGTCTATTTGTTCTGAAAGCTATTTCATTTTTGGCGGCTGTGTCTGTAATCAGATAACGTTTCAGGCTCACCACGACCAGTTTAACGGTACCTCGGAAGAGTTTTATCCGCATGGAAAAATCGAAGTTTACATTGAGAGAAAAGGAACAAGAATTAAAATTTTCACAGGTGAAATCGACAGTGCAGAACGAAAAGCAAATTCTTTGACACGTAATTTTATTGCATATGATTATCTGTATAAATTACGAAATACTGACATTGCACGGTGGTATAAAAACCAGACGACTGATAAAAAGAAAAAGCTCACCCAAAAGCAATTTAGGGATAAATTATTTGAGTTTTTGGGACTCGAACAAGTTAGTACAAAACTGCATTGGGACGACACCTATGTGCCTGATACGAATAACTCAAATGAAATGAACGCAGTAAATATTCTGAAAGATTTATGCTTGCAGAATGACCGTTTTGGTTGGATGAACAGGGACGGCAAGTTTGAGTATCTGAAACTTCGCCAGAACAGTTACAGATACGGGCAGACCACCGGTAATCAGAACATTTATAAATACTACAACAACGAAGAAGTACATCTCGATACATTCAAAAGTTTTACCGCAAAAGAGGGCAGAATCTGGTTCCCGAATATTATATTTTGCGACCCTGACCCGAATAGAGCCTTTGGCTTTACGCAGGGCGACTATACAGCGCAAGAAGCGTATGACAACAACGTTTATTACAACAGAAGCAGCTTCTTTGTAGGAAATGAAGACTGGCTAAATTACGTTTGGGATGCAGATGAATATGGCGGTATTTCAAGGGCTAAACCAATTATGAAGATTTGCTATGGTGTATTCGTAAATCAAGATTTGCGGAAATATTACCGTGCGCAGGGATATACTGCCGAGGTTCAGGGAAACCCACTGAATATGGTTGGGCAGGCAGTCGAACTCTACTATAAAAAGCTGATTCAGCACGACGATCAGGAACCTACAGAACTGCAATGGTACGTTCATTCATACATCATGAGCAGGACGCTCAAAATCGGCGCTACAGACATGATTGACACCTATTCTGCTAACAATGCACCGTTTAACAGCAACAGCCAACAGTTAGGAAAATATACTCCCGAAATATCTGGAACGGTTAATCTTACACGATCTGAAATGCCGACAATCAGTTATGCAGAATTTACAGATGGTTCGGATTTTGAATTTTCACCGGCAATGATTGACGATTTTACGGATGGTTCTGGTAGTTCTGGTAGCACTTCTGAACAATTAAAAAAGGCACAATTAAGATGTGTAAAGCGAATAAAAAAAGCTGATTATGATGCGCTTGCAGCGGCAGGAACAGACCGAGCAGATACACTTTATTTCACATTCGAGGAGGGTTGATTGGATGATATATAAGGCGTTTTTAAATAGACAGGAAATCACAGGGTTTCCTGTCAAAGGGAAAGACACAAAAGAAATATGGGGTGGAAATACATTATTGTGGAGAAAAGAAAAACGAGAAGTTCTTACTGTTTCTGGGATTCATGCTTATTCCTTGATTTTTACCAACGGGAGTCAAACATTTGCAAAAATAATGTTTTCTGACACAAACGGAAATAAAAAAGATGCAATTGCATCTTTTAGTTCTAAGAAACCATGTTTCACACCTTTATATATTCTTGATAAGCCATCGTACGGAGAAAGATATTTACACACTGAACGCTTTTCAGCGGAAGAAAATGGTTATATGTGTGTTACTGAAACTACAGCATACACAAATGAAGATAGAAGTCATGAACTTTCGCTGCATATTACTATAAGAGGATTTAAGAACGGTTCAAACTTTGTGAGTCCTACATGCGTAATCAACGCAGGAGAAAACGAATACTATGGACACACTAAAATAATATGGCAAAATCATGGGCATATTTATTATTATACATCACGTTATGCAGGAAAAATCAAAAAATGGTATCGAGTCATTTTTAAGATTGGTTTTGATGGGACAATCGTAGAAAAATACGAAACAAACAGTAGTAATCTCAGTGGAATTCTTAACGAGTACGCTTCATACTCAACAATATATAGCGGTTCAAGAACATTTTTGATACCTATGGCTCAAATATATAATATATGTGAATTGAAAGGCGATATATTTGCTCCTGAAAAAGTTTCTGCTCCCGGCGAATATGTCGGAAGAACTAATCAAAAACATATATTTATAGATTTCTGGGGAACTGATAAAAAGTTTTGTAATATATACAAATTCGTAAATGGAGAATTTACGAAAACAAGGGAAACAGAGACGCGTTTAACACGTCCGTTCACAACTGTGTATAATAACCATTTGATTTATTATACATTACGTGAAAACGGGATTCAGGCGTTAGACCTCGGAGACCTCGAAACAGGTACCGATAGCGACGTAAAAGAGATAAGCGATATTTTACCCGCATCATCATCAATGGGAGCAGAACTTACATTTGCGCAGAATGGGTATTTATATATATTGTATCATAATGGAGTTGAAACCGCTAATAATATTTATCTAAAAACTCACCGTATGTTTGTGATTCCGCTGTGATTTCGATTTTGATGTATAAAGTAATTTCATCAAATAAGAACCCCAAAACCGCAAATAAGAGCGCATTTTCCTGAAAAGACCAAATAAGCCCTTATTTGCCTAAAAACCATCAAAATCCAAGCCCTTACCGTACTAAAATGTAACTATATTAAAAATAAAAAATGAATAATTTGTAAACGTAAATTTTGCTAGTTTTCAGAATAACTCAATCATCTGAGAAAATAATAAAATCCAGAAATAAATATTCTGTCAACAAGCAATTTTCGTTTACATAATATCTCAATGTAACGTTACAATAACGTTACAAGTAACGCAATGTAACGCAATAGAATAAGAATAAGAATAAGAAATAGAATAAGAATATAATTAATATATATACGAGATATATATTAATCGTCGAATAAGCCTTATTCGACCCTGACATTCTTAATTCGTTTCACCCCAAGTCGAACCATTTTTATTCGTAACCTTGTATTTGACTCATATAACGATTTTGCGCGCGATTTGATAAAATCCTCGAACGACATATAAAAATTGATTCTAGTGGCAAATACGGAGCTTACAAGGCATATTTAACAGAAAGGAACAATGTGATATGACAAACGAACAGAAAACAGTTCTCAGGAAGATTATTTATGCAGTCGAAACCGGCGGACAGGTTTATGGACAACAGGATTATTCGGACTTCACAGAAGCCTATGAGAACAATTCAGATGAACACGCAATTACAATCGGGGCAGGAGCGTGGTACGGAACTGAAGCAAAAACGCTTCTGGAGCGAATTTACGATGCCGACCCGGAACAGTGGGAGAAGATAGACAAGGTCAGACTTCTGGAGCAAGTTCAGACCGCAAACTGGGAATGTTTTAATATTTCCAGAGTGTCACAGCTTGCTAATGCCATAGTTACCCTTATTTCGTCCGATTTGGGCGTTAAATGCCAAGATAACCTTATGGATGAACAATTAGCCATCTATACAGAAGAAGCCCTTAAACAGGGCGTTACGGACGCTAGAGCGCAAGCCATGTGTGTGAACTTCAGACACCAAGGTGGACTAGGGGCAGTAACGAGGATTCTGGCAAAGACTCAGAAACCATATACATTCGATAATCTCTATGCAGCTTGCCAGACCGATACAGGGAACCAGGTCGGGGCATATAAGAGCCGGCAGAGATTTGTTTATAATGCACTAAAAACACATTTTCCAGAAAGCGAGGTACAACAAATGGCAACAGTAAAAATTAGTAATTGCGGGCATGACGAGAACGGCAGATATGCAGGCGGAAAAGCCGGCGATCAGACCGGAACAGAATATCAGATCATGAATTGGTACAGCAGACCATGGCTCTGCGTTCTGAGATTTGAAGATAAAACAATTGCCGATATGATTGCGGATATGGCAACGAAAGCGGCTCAGAATGACCATATTGGTTACGATCAGGGGACTGTGGGAAACGATAATGATAGATATACATTCTGGCAACAACTTAAAGTCAATGGATATGACCCTGCTAAAATAAAAAAAGACTGTGAGAGTGATTGCAGCGCCAGTACAGCAGCTATCATAAAAGGTGCAGGATACCGTCTGGACAATGCAAAGTTGAAAGCAGTTAGCATTTATTTGACTACTTACGATATGCGTCAGGCGTTAAAAGAGACAGGCGCAAAAGTCTTGACAGACCCAAAATATTTGAAATCCGGCGATTACATTAAGGCAGGAGATGTTCTCCTGAATGACGATCATCATGTGGCAATTGCAATTACCAGTGGTTCATTATCTGGAGACACTGCGACACCAAACCAGAACTCAAAAATGAACACCAGAGCCTACATTGCACAGATTAAAAAAGACACAAAATGTTATGTGGAATCAAACAAAAACAGCCCATCTAAATTGTTTCCGAAGCTGAAAAAAGGTGCGATTATAGAGGTAATGAAGTACACAGAAACAGACGATTCCGGGCTGAAATGGTACTTCATTCGCATCCCTTATCCGAATGACGACGGGTTCGTTTTTGAATTTATTCCAAAAGGAACATTTACCAGAATTACTGATATTTCTAAATGACAGTTGTAATATAATCTTTATAATGCTATAATAAATGTGTTCGATATAGTTAGTTCGTATTGTGAACCCTTTTGTTTTAAGTGTGACATTGAAAATGACCGCCAATCACTCCTTCCCGATTTGGCGGTCATTTTGCTGTCAGCTTATATATTTTTCATACATTTCTTTAATTTCTTTTGCTCCATTTTGCCTTATCCGAACAACATCCCCGGAATCCATGACGAAATTATCACCGGCTGACTGAATGTGATCCATGTTCACAAGATAGCTCTGATGGCAACGCAAGAACCGCTTATCAGACAATTTTTCTTCCAGATCGTTCAGCTTGCAAGTAGTCACGAAACATCGGTTATCTGTCGCGAAAATATGACAAACTCTTGCCCGGCTTTCGATGTATTCAATTTCTCCATACTTGAGCCGGTTAATCTGTCCGTGGAACTTGAAAGTCAGTGTTTCGTCCCTCATTTGCGACAAGACTTCGTCAATAGCCTGGTATATTCTACCGTATTCTCTACCTTTTACCGCATATTGCATGGCACCAATGTCGAACGCTTCTTGCAGATAATTATTGTCACCCGTCCAGAATATAATGTTTCCGTTGTATCCAACGTCACGGAGTCTATTTGCGATTTCCAGACCATTTTCTCTTTCCAGAACCATATCTAGCACGATTACATCGTACCATTTTCCCTCTTTGACATCCTCAACCAGTGGATAACCTGCCGAATATTCACTGATTTCGTAGCGATAGTCGCCTTTACTTCGCAAGAATCCCGATATGCGGTCTTTAAACAGATCAATGTCAAGTTGGCAGTCGTCGCATATAGCTATTCTCATACGTATTTCCCCTTTCTTGCCTCAATTTTGCCAAAATAGATAATGATTTTGACAGTACACACATTTTATTCCATATTTGTGATACAATTCATGTATCAAATAAAGTTTAGCACTTGGAATTGTCAGTGTAAAGATATTAAAGTTAGACAAAATTCGCAAAATTGGTTTCTGTGTCCGGGTGGATGTGTGGATAAAGAAACTGCCTGTAAGAACGACAGGCAAAGAGAAAGAGGGGCAACCGCCCCTCTTGTTTATTTCGCTAAATACAAAACTGAAACAGTATCTATTTTTACGCACATTCCATTTTCTAACGGTAGATTCCCAATTTCACTGGAATACAAAGAATTAATGCTTTCTAAGTCAGAGCCAAGACTTTCTTTATATTTTTTTGAAGCGACATGGTATTCTTCTGAATGTTCGTAATCATCATTCTTATAATCATCGTAGCTGTCATATACGCTGATAATTCCTGCTCCGTCGGTTATTGAAAAGGTGTATTTTCCGGCAGGAATATCTTCGCCAATAATATAAACACCTGGATTTAGCCTGCCGACATCATCAAGAGAATCGTTTTCCTGAGAATTAGAATTTTCGCTTTCCACGTCTTTTAAAACAGCTTCTTTTAATTTAGTTCCGTCTGAAAGACGCGTGATTGATAGCGAATCATCCCAAATTGAGCAAGCCAGAGTATCATTTTCGAAATTCCAAACGTTTGTTAGAACTACTCCATCATAACCACTCTTATAGAAATCATCAGTAACATAATCATAATCATACCAATCCTGCTGAGATGCTTCCGACAACACACCGGAAACCTTTGAAGCAAATGTGCCAACCTCATCATCTGGCACGTTCTCATTTATAACGACGCTTAGATGCAAGGATTTAGTGTTTTTGTCAATCACACATTCAGATGCTTCGACAAACCCATCTTCACCATTGATCTTATTAAGCATTTCATTAATGTTGTCAAAGGAAGTAGCACTGGCATTGACAGGAGAAATGCATAAAAAAGCACACATCGTCATAATTCCACAAACTCTCTTTTTCATAAAATCCTCTTTTCTGCTAAAGAAATCTCATATACTGCACTGCAATAAAAACTACTTCAATGATTCCGACGATAATTCCAAACCAAGCACCTATATGTCGGTATTCTTCTTTCTTGGTTCCGATATCCACCAAACCAACAATCGCTCCTGCCAGAGCTAACGGAAACGACAAGATGATTGGTAACGGAAGAATGAACGCTACGCCTGCCAGAATACAAGAAATGACACTCAGGGTTGAATCTTTCTTCTTTTCGCCTTTGCTCATACAATCCCCTCCCTTGTTAAAATTTTACAATATTATACCATCTCATACAAAGTATGCATAGTAAAATATCAAAAAAAGTAGATTATTTTTGCAGAAAAACTCCATGATTTTGCGCTTGCCAGAAAAACTACACAAATTCGTGCTATAATGCGTGATATATTTTTAGAAAAGAGTTGGTAGTAATGGAGAAGAACAGATACAGGATAGTCGTATTCATCCTGATATTTTGCGAAATATTCTGTGCGGTGCATATACCGTCACATGATATAACAGAACGTCACCGCAGAGATGCGCAGATCACAAAAAAAGCTGCGGAACAAATTTATTCCGTCCAGATGCAGGAGTTGAGCGAGATCAAGAAAATTTGCAATGTCAGATGTTATATTCGCGAAAGCATAATTTTCTTTGAAATTGCGAAGTTTGCCTATGAAATAGCAAAAGTCCATGTATATATTTGGCAGTTGCCAAGGGGGAATATCGGTGGTATAATGATGAAAACGAACTAATGTTCGGTTCTATTTCCTACAAGCCGGACATATACTGTGGTATAGGTGGTAGTTGTGACAGGGAGGACTATTTATGGATTATAAAAAAGAAATTATTGAAATGATACAAAAGATAGAAAACAGATGTTGGCTGAGATCAATATACATTTTCATAAAAACATTAATCGGTTAAAAAGAAAAGCCAAGGGTTTGCGCATTGCCCTTGGCTATTTTCTTATTTCTTTTCGTAAATCGTGTCTAGGAGTTTTTCCAAGTTATCCCATCCAGAATCATCCAGTTTTGCTAGAGCATTGATGAGGCGGTATTTAAAATCATCATCACTAGACTTTAGAACATTCCCGAACAGCTTAGAAATTTCATCGTTTTTGTTCTCTGGTTGAAACGGTTCTCCAGTTCCATTTCTTAGCCATTCTTCGTTTACAGAACATTTCTCACAGATTAATTGAATTACTGCGTCTGTAGGAGTTCTTCTTCCAGTTTCATAACTGGATAAATTTGCCTTTGGTATTCCCAAAAAGCTTGCAAATAAATCTTGGCTCTTCCAATTAGGATTAGAATTTCTTATTTGCTTTATTCTGTTTTTCAATTCGTACACCTCCTTTCAAATAAGATTATACACCGCATAATTAAAAAAGTAAATAATAAAAATTGTACAATGTACAAAAATAGTTCTTGACAAATATTGTACAAAGTATTATATTAATGATGTACAAAGTACAACAAAGGAGGTGAGCATATGTCTGAAAAAGAAAAAAGAATCGTGGAAAAGTTGAAAGACGCGATTCCTAATATGTCAGAGTTTGACAAGGGATACATTCTCGGTAAAGTCGAAGGCATGACAACTGATAAAGAACCTAGGAAGGAGTGTTCCGAACAGAAAGGGGGCGGGCTAAAGTGTTGAATAACTTGAAAAAAGTTCTTGACGATAAAGGAATTACAATCAGAGCGTTTGCAAAAGTTTTGGAAGTTGATGAAAGAACTGTGCAGAACAAAATAAAAGGAAAGACACCTTTTACGTATCCAGAAGTGATAACAGCAAAAAAAGAACTTTTTCCAGAATACGATATAGAATACCTGTTCAGAAATGAATAGCAAAAAAGCCGGCAGGAGTGCCATCCTACCAGCTTTTGCCCGAATTTTTTTACCCTATGTGTTTTGCAGATCAATAGTAATTTTACTTTCAATCACACCTGTGGCACCAAATGTTTCTTGAAACACTTCGCCACTTATGCAGTTTTGGTTCTGCAATTAAGTTAAAAAGATTAGTTGCCCATTAGTTGACGAATGTAGGAATTTTGTTCAATGTGGTGAACAAAATTGCTTAACGTACTTTGGTAACGCAGTTTACTCTGCTTGCGACCTACAATAAGGAACAGGGCAAATTCAAAAGTTTGGTCAAAATACACCGCTCCTTTCATTGCCCGTTGTCAGGGAATGAAATAATTTTAACACATAGGAAAAATATTTTCAACAAATAAGAATTAGAAAGGAGAAAAATGAATAACTTAACAGTAACAGAGTATAAGAATATTCGAGTTCTTACCACACAGCAGATCGCAGAAGCGTATGGAACTGATACAAGAATTATCTCGAACAATTTTAATAGAAATAAAGAGAGATACATTGAGGGAAAACATTTTGTGCGACTTGAAGGAGATGAAAAGAGAGAGTTCATCAACCATCATCAATTTGATGACGGTTCCAAGAATGCTAAAGTTCTATACCTCTGGACAGAGAAAGGAGCTTTCCTCCACGCCAAGTCACTGAACACCGATAAGGCATGGGAAGTGTATGACAGGTTGGTCGATACTTACTTCGAGAAAAAGCCGCAGTTACCGTCGTGGACAATAGACGACAAAATACAGATTCTTGCACAAGGTAACATCAAACTTGAAGAAAAGATTGATAAGGTCAACGAAGATTTACAGGAATTCAAAAAAGATATGCCACTTCTGGCACTGGAATGTCAGAAAATCACAAAGGCAAAGAACCAGAAAGTTGTCCCGCTGCTGGGCGGCAAGGACTCTCCGGCATACAAGGATAATTCCATCCGTCAGCAGGTTTACAGCGACATTGACGCGCAGCTTCGAAGAGAATTTGGCGTGAACACTTACAAGGCAATCAAGAGAAACCAGTGTGATCTGGCGGTGAAAATCATCAATGAATATGAATTGCCAATGTATCTGAAAGACCAGATTGACAGTTCTAATGCGCAGGAAAGTTTCTTATAAGAAAGAGAGGTGAAAAAGTGACAGAATTAAAAGTTGTCAGAAATCTCGAATCAGGAAAACTGATGCGTGGAGATAATGAACTCGGAAACGCAAAGTATTTCTTGCGGAAAGAAAACGGCGAAGAAGTGTATTTGGAAGATATAATCGCAAGCCTGGCATTCAGCCTTGGAGAACAGGTGGAAGAAAATATTAAAAAGGGCATAGATGAACCATATCTTGCCTATGCCCTTGATGTTTTGTCTAATGCACGCAGATTAGGCATTTGAAACACTGGATGAACATTTTATTTCTTTCCCAAATTTAAGAAAAAGTGTTCATCGTGTGTTTCCAGAAGTTCAGAGAACTCTTTGCGAATTTGAAAATACTTTTGGCAAATATGACCATCGTCAAAATAAGCATGTTCCAATTCGCGACTTAACTTCAAAATAGCTAAATCATGAGCAATTTGTAACTTGTCCATAAAAACACCTCCTTTCATAAGGAGAGTATATCACATAAAAAATTGGAGTGATATAAAAATGGTAAAAGCGTTAATCCTGTCAGCTCTGATCGGTGGTATGTCACCGTACCTGCCGTTCTGGAGATTTGACAGAGCATCACAGTCGGTTGCAGTGGCAATCGTAATATCTATCTTATCATTCGTGGTTATTTACCCGGATGAAGCAAAGAAAATAGGAGGAAAAAGAAAGATGATTAATACAAAAGCAGGAGAACTTACACTCAAAGGAAGTAAAGCGGAATTAATAGATGACTTAGCTGTTATCGTTCGGGGAATCAAAGTAACTATTATGGAAGACGATAAAGAAACAGAGGAATCTGTGAAGCAGGATATTGACAAAGCGGTCAAAGTCGGATTGATGAACGAAGAAGAATTTCGAACTTTTCAAAAAGAAAAAATCAAAGAAGCTGCATCAGCGTTTGTTGATGGTTTGCTTGGAGGGATTTTCAATGAAGATAAATGATTTTGATAAGACCGTAGATGAACTGTACCAGTTGTGCAGACGGGTTCAGAAAGAAACCGGCAGAACGGTAGCGTTTCATTTCGCAAACTACAAGATCGGATGCAGCTTGCACATCAACATATATAAGAAAGAATCCTTAAGAGAGTTTGATATGTACAGCATTGCAGAGGGCGGTTATCAGCAGGAAGAAAATGTGAAGAAAGTAACTGACCATTTAAACAAAATTTTGATGGACAACAAATGTCCGTATTGTGAGGAGGATTGTGATGGAGAAAGAAAATAAGATGGATTTCAGAGCAGAGACCGTAGCCGAGGAATACGCCGAATTAGTTGGCAGACTAAAGGCGTTCAAAGCATACCTCGATTCTAGCGAGAGCGTAATCATCGACAAGAAAATTTGTATTGCTATGTTAGGTCTCGACTCAGATTAAAAGTTGGCTCCATGGGTACCGGAAATACCACACGGAGCCGCGTATCTAACTTAATTGGGTAAGTTAAATACAGGACAAGTATAACACACCTTCCTGTATTTATCAAATAAATAATTAGGAGGGCATTTTTTATGTCAAAAACACACACATCCAACGAACAGAAACCACTTGCAAGCGAGATTATTTGTGATCTGGAAGCAGAAAACGCAAAACTCGAAGCAAGAAACAAGAAACTCAGTAACATTGTTTTAAAGCAGGCAGCAGTTCTTGTGGAGACATTATTGCTGTTGAATGAAGAAGGTGATTTAGGAAATGAAAATTCGTGATGAAAACCAGGTTCTTTTGTCCGGAGATATTCCGCAGGGATTTATCCAGACACATGAAAACCATAATGGCAGGAAGATGTATACCGGAGAAATGCACATTTTCCGAGACAACTGTATTTACGACGTTATTCCTGTAATTACCACAGAAGAAATGGTGAAAAGAGGAACTGATTTTACCGTTTCCGTGTATGGAGAAATGAGAAGCCGGAAGGACCATAAACTTACAGTAGATTATGTCACGGCGTTGGGAATAGATTATCTTGACAGACCGGAAGAAAAGGATGCAAACGAAGTATACCTGACCGGAGACGTGATTAACATTATACCACTGAAAGTAGTAAAAGAAGAGGGAGAAGAAAAAGGAAACTGGATTCTCGCCAGAGTCCTGTTAAGCGTTAAGAGAGCTAAGAGACGTAACGGGCACCAGAAATCAGACTGTATTTCATGCCTTGTCTGGAATGAGAATGCTGAGACCGTTAGAAACCTTGAGAAAGGGCAGAAGTTAAAGGTATTCGGAAGATTCCAGAGCCGAGAAAGATGGTGTTCAGAGAAACAGGAGAGAATCACGGAACTGGATGTATCGGTAAAGAGATTGGAGATTTTGTAATATGAAAAAAATCGAAGTAAGAGAGATTAGATTGACCGACTTTAAAGGCCAGTCGGAAAAGAAAATAGAGTTTGGACACAGAACAGTCGTTTCCGGGAAGAACGGATGCGGGAAAACCACACTGGCAGACGCTCATATGTGGGAGTTTTGCGACAAGGACTACAGCTTAAAAAGCAACCCAGATATCAGACCTGATGATGGTAGAGAATGTCTACCAAGAGTCGATATTGACCTTGTAATTGATGGAAAGCCAGTAAGCGTAGCGAAATTTCAGAAGCGCACAGAAAGTAAACCAAAGGACGGGAAGCTGGGCAAGGTTGCATTATCCAACAAATACGAAATCAACGGCGTTCCGAAAGCCGAAAGAGATTTTAAAGCTGATCTGAAAGAACGAGGGTTTGACTTTGATAATTTCCTTATGCTGTCTCATATGGAAATCTTCACAGACTTGAAAGATGCAGACGCTAGAAAGATTCTGTTCTCCATGTCAGACGGCGCCGGGAAATCAAATTTAGAGATTGCCAAGACGGTTCCAGATTGTGCCGAGTTAGTACCACTTCTGGAAACCTACAAAGCAGACGAAATTAAGGCCATGAACAGTGCAACACTGAAAAAGGCAGAGGAACAGTTAAAAGCCATTCCAAACCAGATTGTCGGTATGGAACATTCAAAAGTTGATGCCGATGTTGCAGAACTGGAATTGCAGAAAAATGCCTTGCAGGAACAGATTTCTGACCTTGAAAAGCAGATTGCACAGGCGGGAAACGAGCGTATTAAAAAGCTCAGAGAGGAACTTTCAGGATTAGGCGTTCGGAAATATTCTTTCGAGTCAAAAGCATATGAAGAAGTCTCAACGAAAAAAACTGCAATTCAAATTAAAATCAATGAGTTGGAGTTAGAAAGAAATCTGAAAACAGCCGAATTAAACAGAAAGACTTCTGCTTTGGAGAGTTTGAGGTCGCAGAAGAAAGAGCTGCTTGAAAAGTTACAGAACGCCAGAACGCAATATCCCAAAATCAAGGATGCAGAATGGGACAACACTGTTCTGGAAAATATTGAATCTGAGACATTCAAGGATACAGAGACCATTTGCCCGACTTGCGGTCAGAATCTTCCACCTGAGCAGATTGAACAGTTAAAGAGCAGATTCGAGCAGAAGAAGCAGGAAAGAATCAATCAGCAGTTAAAAGCCAAGGAAGAATGGGAACAGGACAAGAAACGCAAACTTGATGAAGTTATTCAGACTGGTAATAAAGCGTCTGCCGGAATGAAAGAAGCACATAAACAGGAAGAAATTCTCACATCTGAGATTTCCAAGTTGACAGATGAATTAGAGCAGATCATAGCTTCTTTGAATGTAGAAAACAAGAATATGGAATCTATACCAGAAAAACCAGACTTTTCAGAAAATGCTGAATATCAGCAGATTCTTACAACAATCAAAGAGAAAGAGCAGGAACTTAATTCTCTGGACGATGGCGAAGAAGCAAAGAAGCAGCTTTCAGAGCAGTTATACGGTAAGAAGCAGGAACTGGCAGCAGTTAATCAAAAAATCGGAGAAGCAAACAACAACGTCCGAATTGACGAACAGATCGAGAAGCTTCAGGAAAGCCAGAAACAGTACGCACAGAGCAAGGCTGACGCACAGATGATTCTGTATGAACTGAAATCCCTGAGCATGGCGAAGAATACAGTCCTTGAAGATGCAGTAAACCAGTATTTTAACGGAGTTAAAGTGAAGCTGTTTGATACACAGAAGAACGGCGAAGTCGTAGATGCTTGCATCTGGTACGTACAGGACAAGGACGGTAACTGGAAGAAATTAATTGGAAACGCCAATACAGCCCTTATGATGAAAGGAAAAATTGCCATCATGGACGGCTTACAGAAATTTTACGGCGTGAGTTATCCGATATTCGTAGACTGCGCAACAGAACTGGACAACAGCAGTCTGGCAAGTATTAAGGCAGACGCGCAGTTGATATTCTTGAAAGTTGCCGAGGGGGATATGACAGTAACGGAAGTTTAATAATTAATAGAAAAGGAGAATTGTTATGGCAAGCAAAACACAGTTAGCAACAGCAGGAGAACAACAGGCAGCAGTCGTAATCAATAATTCATTCATTGATGGTCTGACTAAACAACTTGAAGAAAAATGCAAATATGGTCTTTCTTTTCCAAAAGACTATAATCTCAGCAATGCACTTATGGGAGCATATCTGGTTTTGAAAGAAACAAAAGATAGAAACAATAAACCAGTTTTGGAATCTTGCACATCTACTAGCATAGCAAACAGTCTTATGAATATGGCAACCCTTGGTTTGTCAGTTCAGAAAAAACAGGGTTATTTTATCGCTTACGGCGGTCAATGCCAGTTCCAGAGGTCGTATTTCGGAAATATCACAATCGCCAGAAGATATGGAATGAAAGATATCCATGCCGAGATCATCTATGATGGTGACAAGTTCAAGTACCACATTGAAGATGGGGATAAAGTTCTTGATATTCACGAGCAGGACTTTATGAATATCGACAATGATAAAATTCTTGGGGCTTATGCAGTCGTTCAGATGGAAGACGGAACGAAGCATCTGGAAGTAATGAATATCAAGCAGATTAAGCAGGCTTGGAAACAGGGATTCGGATTCAAAGAAGACGGAAATGGAACACATCAGAAATTTACTGACCAGATGGCAAAGAAAACCGTTATCAATCGCGCATTGAAACAGATCATTAATAGCCACGGAGATATTTTTACGCAGGAAGCCGAAGAATTTACAGAAGAAATCCAAAAACAGGACATCATCGAACATGAAGTTGCTTATGAAATCGAGCAGAACGCCAATGCAGAAGAATTTATCCCAGACGAGCCAGTAGCAATCGAAGAACAGCCTAAACAGCCAACGGTCGCAGAAGTCGTAAAGACTTCCGAGAAAGAACCGGTTCCGGCAGCAGGACAGGAGCCGAGCATTCCAGATTTTATGAAACAGGAGGAAATGTAGAAGGGAAGCTACATTAATATGGTAGGAACATTAGCAGAAGCGTTCAAAAATATGGAGAATGGTCTTTATGACTACACAGAGAATGGAAGATGTGTAGGGTGCGGTGCTTGCTGTTCCATCCTACTCCCGGTTTCTGGTAAAGAGATAAAAGAAATCAGACGGTACATCAAAAAGAATCATATACAGGAACAGCAGCACAATTATCCAGTCAAGAATCTTGGGCTTGACCTGACCTGTCCGTTTTTGAATGACTCAAAAAGGAATAATAAATGTGAGATTTATCCGGTCAGACCGGAGATATGCAGAAACTTCATGTGTAATGACCCACACGGGGCGAGACAGAATAAGAAGTTATTGCATAAGAAATACGAACCGGTTGACATGAGAGAATTATTCTTCGGAGATGATCGAACATGATGTACTTTGACTGCATCAATTTTGATCGGTGCGATTCTGGAAAGTTCGGAAAATATATGGCTTGTATCGGGCGGTGTGAAAACTGCCCGTACTATGAGTCAGTGAAAGACTATTTCGAGAAACGGGGTGAGAACTATGAGGATTATATCCCAGGATGGAACGGTCAATCTCCCATATGAAATGACAACATTGATTGTTTTGGAAAATTACATACTGGCGGAATTTTCGGGCGGAACGAAGAAAATCCCGTATTTGATGGCAAGTTATTCCACAAAAGAGAATTGCGAAAAAAGCTTTGAAAATGCTTAATAACGCATACACAGGAGCGTTCTATGGGCTGAATATAGATATTTCAAGCGAAAGTGTAGAAGAATTAGAAAAAATCGCTGTAACAAAAGGATTTGGAATTATCAAAGTTTATCAAGGTAATCAAGAAGTAAAGTTTGAACCTGCAAATATTATATTTAGATTTCCGGAGGATTATGAGGTATAGAAAATGAGCCATAGCAGTTTATATGGAATTGATAGGGATTACAAAGGAAAGGTTATTAAAGAGTTCAGAAATTCATGGCTGTTCGCACCTGCTATATGGGATGTTTTGACAGAAAAATATATTCCACCACGCAAATTGATAAGCCATGGATTTAAGAGAAATATCATTTTTGATGCTTCTCTTTGGCACGAAATAAGCAATGAAATCAATAATTGCGACAATACAGCAGACAGGATTTGCTGGGAAATTTCTGTCGGGCATGTTTTCTTCACAAAAGATAAGAGCTGTGTGGCAAATGCAATAAGAGACTTTGTTAAGCAAAACAATAATTATTGCAGAGACATTGAGGATAATGTCGCGGTGTTGGAAAGGGAGCACATCATTGAAAGATTCGAAGAGATTGCTAGCGCAATAGAGTTATTGGCGGAAGATACACCGTATTTTGTAATGAAGAATACTTCTTTTGGCGATAGCGTAGAAAGATGGTTCAGAAAATACGACGATAAGAAACATGAATATGTAGAATCTAGTCTTAGTCAGGTTCGTGAACTTGTTACAGAATTTGTCGTGATCGAAGATGGGAAAATTGTGAATTTCATAAGCAATTTGGACTTTAAATATTAAAAGTGAGGTGACGAAATGTTCGTGCGAGTAATCAATACAGGCAGTCAGCCGGGAAACTGCTATGCGCTTAAATCCGAATCCGGCGAAATCTTGCTTTTGGATTGTGGATGCAAGTATTCAGAGATTTCAAAAGGAATCTCTTACAGAATATCGGATGTTTCTGGCTGTCTGCTGACCCATGGACATGGGGATCACCTGAAATCGTTCCAGAATCTTATGCAGTCCGGTATTCAGATTTATACTAATGACGAGACAGTTGAGAGTGTAAACGCAATCTCTGGTGAGCTAATGATCGGCTTACCAGAAAAGAAATCGAAGGAGATAGGTTCGTTCCGGGCAACACCTTTCTACGTCCCACACGACAAGACACCAAACTTTGCATACCTGATATCTCACGAAGAATGTGGACGGCTGATATATGCGACGGACTTCTCATATTTGCCGTTCACATTCAAGAACATGAGAATAAATCACTTCCTTATAGAATGTAATCATCTTGACGAATCGCCGGAGCAGGATTCATTCAAGTTTGAACACTCCATCCGGGGGCACAGCAGTTTATCTACTGTAAGAGAGATTATTCGAGTGAACAAGACCGCTTCGCTCAGAACCATAACGCTGTGCCACCTGTCAGAGGGATGGGGAGACCCGGAAGTGATGCAGAAAGAGATACAGGACGTTGCCGGGGATGATGTTCTGGTGCAGATCGCAAGGCCGGGACTGGATGTTGACTTGAATTTATGCCCGTTTTGAAAGGAGAAGAAATGGAAATTGATAAATCAAAATTAAAGTTGGGAATTTGGTATGAGGATGAGAATGGAAACGTGATTAATCAAAAAGAAGATTTAATGTGGGAAGCGCCGGAAAAGGCAAGAACGTATCATTCTTGTTTCCCATTGCAAATAACGGAAAGCATTTATACGGTACATAGCAAATCTCAAAAGGAAACATGCAAACACAAACGGAAATATTGGAAAAAGGATACAGGCCTGATAAGGGGATTGAAAGGCCATATATGCACTAATTGTGGGTGTAGCCAAACAAGAAAGTGGTGGCAACCTTGGGGAAGAAAGTGGGATTATGGGACAGGAACTGTTCCGCTTATTGATTTACGCACAAGTATTGGAGGTGGAAATCAAGATGTCGTAATGGCAATGGTAAACAGCGGAGATTATACATTACAGGAAGCACTCGTTGTTTTCTCTGCGGCCTGTGAAAGATGTATGAATGTGCTTGCATACAAGTATTTGAACGGAGCAGATGGGTACGAAGAATATTCAGATGAGTGGAAAAAATGCAATACTGAATGCGATTTTTGCAAGAATAGTTAAATTGAGATTCACGAACCATACAGGGAGGAAACAAAATGAAACAGTGGACAGAAGAAGAACTTATTAACGATGGAAACAGATTAAGAAATGCTGAAATTACAAATGTATCATTGAATTTTAAAGATCACGGAGTACTCACCCTTGACCTCACTCTTTCTGGCGGTGGCTGGGGCGTTGTATTCGGAGGATATGTTTTAGGACATGGTTACCTTGGTTCGGAAAACTTTAAAGGTTCAAAGGCAGGACTTGAAGCGATTATGAGAATCATGGACGTTGTTGGCGTAGATGACCTGATAGAAATGAAAGGAAAGCATGTTAGAGTTGCTACGAAAGGACTTGGACATTCAGTAAAAATTATCGGAAATTTCATTAAAGATGAATGGTTTGATTACGAAAGTTTCTTCGAGGATGAGAAACCACCATTTGTGGAGGATTAAGCATGGTATCAGCAAATTTAAAGGACTGGAAAGAAGTCACCAAAGGCATTTACAGATATGTGATCTCTGCAAATGCTACATATGAAATCCATATTAATTATTGGAATATGGAAACAGATATTCTGACCGCAGACGCAAGTTTATATATTGTCGGGGATTGGCGCTCAGATGATGGTAAGAATGTCAGAGAAAGAGAATGTTTGCTTGAGTCAGGACCTGTTATGACTTGCCTTGGTGAGGCTGTAGAGGATGATAGAGAGAATAACAGTTAAATAAAAAAGCACCGACTATTTATCGGCACTTTATGAATCGAGGTGATAAGTTTTTGAATAGTAACTATAAAAATTTTGTAAAAGCTAAGGCGATTGAAGCCGAGAATCGAAAGAGATGGCTGAAAGTCGACCCGAATCTGAACGATAATCCCGGAATTTACATCTTAACAAGAATTGATGAGGACGGATTTAAGTTTGGGTATGCAGGTCAGGCAAAGAAACTAATTACCAGATTATGTCAGCATAGTGTAGGACATCAACAGCACATAGACCTCAGCTTAAAAAAACATGGATTGTATTCAGAAAAAAATCCGTGTGGTTGGCGTGTAGTGCATACCAATTGTCCAGAATCTGAACTTGATGAAAAAGAGCAGTATTATATCAAATGGCTTGCAGATCAGGGATATCAGCTTAGAAACAAGACTGGTGGCTCTCAGGGAGCAGGAAAAAAACAGATTGACGAGTACAAACCGGTAAAAGGTTATTATGACGGTTTGAAGCAGGGCAAGAAATCCCTTGCCAGAGAGCTGTCGCACATCATAGACACGCACTTGCAGGTTTCCCTAAAACCAGAGAAACAGAGCAACAAGGTGTCAATCCGGGCTTTTGAAAAGTTCCAGAATCTGATTGACGAGAAAACATACGAATAAAAAATGAAAGGAGCTTGCCTTCATGTGACGCAAGGGTGCACCGGGCTTCTTTGAAATATGAAATTAAAATGTGAAATATACAGAGACTCAATGCAAAATTACAAGAAATATGCAATTCCAAGAGCGCAACTCGTTATAGCTGATGTTCCGTATAATGTAGCAAATAATTTTTACGGGAGCAACCCTATGTGGTATGTAGGGGGGGGATAATAAAAATGGCGAAAGTAAACTGGCGGGAAAAGCTGCATTCAATTCGGATTTCAATTTTAACCTATATGAATACTTCCACTTCTGCTCAAGAATGTTAAAAAAGGAAGATACAACACCTGTGCCAAGAGGAAGGAGCAGTAATTCTCCATGTATGATTGTATTTTGCTCGTTTGAACAAACACAAACATTGATTAAAGCTGCTGAAAAACATGGTTTTGTGCATTATATCCCGCTTGTTTTCGTAAAAAATTACAGTCCTCAAGTATTAAAAGCAAACATGCGTGTAGTTGGAGCTACGGAATATGCATTATTGTTTTATAGAGACAGACTTCCTAAGTTTAGGAATGGTGTTCAGACTGATGAAAACGGGAAAACAATCAGAGGGACAGGGCACATGGTATTTAACTGGTTCGAATGGGAGAAAGATGGAAAAGATATTCCTAAAATTCATCCGGCGCAAAAGCCGGTAAAACTTTTAAAAAAGTTGATTGAAACGTTTACTGATCCCGGAGATGTAGTAATAGACCCATGTTGTGGAAGCGGGACAACGTTAAGAGCTGCACATGAAATAGGAAGAAATGCTTTCGGTTTTGAAATTGATAGAAATTTCTTTAAGAGAGCAAAAGAAGAAATGATTGTTTTTGAGGAAAACAGTCAGATAAGCATAGAAGATTTTTTATAAAGGAATCATGAATATGGACGCATTAAGGCATCAAAAACATATGCAATGGATGCAGAACCGCAAGGATATTTATTATTTCATCCGTAAATACGCAATGTCTCACAAAGGAACGCCAACGACCAAGAAAATATCCGAGGAATTGGATATCAGCAGGAGCGCCGTTCAAAGGCATCTGAGACAGTTCGAGGATGATGGGCTAATCGTATTTCATGGTTCCGGTTCGCACAGGACATATGAACTGATAGGAGTAAAGAAACATGAAACTGTATGACGTATACGACGGTTCAAAGTATATCGGAGAGCTGACACTTGCTGAAATATCAGAATTGACAGGCAAAACAAGAAGTCAGATATCGCAGGCAATCAGCGGAGCATATGACATCAACGGAAGATATGCGGTCATATATGATGGACAGCAAACAATCGCATACTCAAATAAGAATGACCGCAGGATGTTGATGGAATTTGACATTCTGACTCAGAAGATAAGGAGGGCAGTCGGATGGGGAAGTTAAAGATTAAAAAACCGAAAAATCAAAGAAGTTTGATTCCGGCGCCGCTTAACATAACTGGCTTTACAATGGAACAGGCTTCCAGACAGACTGGCGTGAGAATCGAATCTCTTAAAACGTATTTAGACTCAAAAGAACAGGAAATCAGAGAACAGCTTATCAAAGAATCTCAAGAAAAGCTGTGGAAAGCAGAAGATTATATCGCAGTAGCAAATATTTTAATTTCTGTAATTGCAATCAAGAAAGCATGGGGATTCAAGAAAGCAAACCAGAATTTCATTGATAAGATTACCGAAGCCGAAAAATATGTTGAGGGAATCGGAGTTGAAGCAGCATACAAGGAAATCAAGGAAGAGATGGGTTTGCAGATTGAATTTGATTCTTTTGATATTAATAGGGAATTTGGGTTCGGGGAAAGCGAGGTGATGCCAGATGCAGAAACAGTTAATAATTGATTGTTTCGCAGGCTGAGGCGGTGGTGGAGCATCTGTAGGAATCGAGATGGCGCTTGGCAGATCAGTAGATATAGCAATCAACCACGACCCTGACGCTATTCTGATGCACAAGACGAATCACCCCGGAACACTGCATCTGACAGAAGATATTTTCAAAGTAGACTTGCAGAAATATGTCGGAAACCAGCACGTAGCGTTGATGTGGGCTTCTCCAGACTGCACAAGCCATTCAAAAGCAAAAGGCGGTCAGCCGAGAAAGCAGGGGCTTCGCATTCTTCCGTGGGCTGTATATAAGCACGCAAAGCTGATTCTTCCGGATGTAATCATTATGGAAAATGTAGAGGAGATACAGCAGTGGGGGCCTCTGGATGAGTCAGGAAAGCCAATTAAGAGCAGAGCAGGTGAAGACTATAACAAATTCATAGCAGCTATGAAATCCATTGGCTATGAATTTGATAGCCGGGAATTAGTAGCGGCAGATTATGGAGCGCCAACGACACGAAAAAGGTGGTATGCAGTGTTCCGTAGGGATGGAAAGCAGATAGTATGGCCAAAGCCTACGCATAATCGCTTTGGGACAGACGGCCTGAAGCCATATGAGCAGTGCGGAGATTACATTGATTGGTCAGACTTAGGTAAAAGTATATTTGACCGTCCGAAACCACTGGCAGAAGCAACACAGAAGCGCATTGCAAATGGAATCAAGAAATATATCGTTGATAATCCAGATCCGTATATTGTACGGAATAAAGATGCACTGGCATTTATCATTCAGTACCATGGGGAGACCAGACAGGGCGATTCCAGAGGACAATTGCTGACTGAGCCGGTTAAAACCATTGATACATCGAACAGATATGGGCTTGTGACAGCTTTTATCACAAAGTATTACAAGACTGGAATCGGTCAGGGATGTGACGGACCAATACATACAATAACCACATCACCCGGACACTTCGGCGTGATATCCGCTTTTCTGGTTAAATATTACGGGACAGGATGCGGACAGGTGCTTAACGAGCCGCTTGGGATTATTACCACAAAAGACAGGTTTGGACTGGTAAACGTTCTGGTTGATATTCATGGAGAAAAATACATCATATCAGATATTTTTCTCAGAATGCTAAAGCCGGAGGAATTAAAGGTGATGCAGGGATTTCCAAAAGATTACATCATTGATCGGGATTACAAATGGAGAAATTACCCGATTGCAAAACAGGTAGCAAGAATCGGGAACAGTGTTGTGCCGGTTATGGCAGAAGCGCTTGTGAAAGCTAATTGCCCGTATCTGAAAATCGGAGAGCGTAAATCCGCACCGATGATTTACATGCAGAATAACGGACAGGTAGCATTTGGTTAAGAAATCATGGAGGACTGTACAATAGCGTGTCAGTTACTCACGTGGGGAAAGTGAGGATGAAAATGGAGAAATTAAAACCTTGTCCGTTTTGTGGAGAAGAGGCGCAAATTTTTACCGATGATGAAATGGGATATTTAGGTAATGCTCAGTATCTTGTAAGATGTGGTAACTGTCTTTGCGGTACAGGACATTATAACAATCCCGAATATGCAATAGAAGCATGGAATAAAAGAGCGAACAACGAGGAGGACGCGAAATGTTAATCAGAAGTCAGAATAGAGAAGTATTGATTAATCTCAATTCTATGGCAGGCACTGAAATTGCGGAAGGACCTATAAAAACAATTATAACATCATACATAACCGGATGCAGTTATCTGCTAGGAGAATATTCGGATAAAGCAAAAGCCATGAAAGTACTGGATATGATTCAGGAAGCTTATAGTGAATATCAAATCATGTTGAATTTCAGTGTAAGTTATCTTCACGAATTTAAAGAAAAAACAGATGGATTTGCTATCTTTCAGATGCCAGAAGATAGTGAGGTGGAAGCATGAGCGATGAGATATTACTTATTAAGAACGAAGATGGAACATTTAGTACATATAATGATACTTATGACCTTGTAATACATTGCGAATCGAGAGAGGAACAGGAGAAAACTATTGAGCGTTTAAAAGCTACTAACTGGATTCCGGTCAGTGAAAGATTGCCAGAGATCAAAATGGATTATGAGGAATGCTATTTAGTTACAGATGGCATATTTTGCTGGATGGCATATTACACATCTGAAAAAGAATGGATTTTTGCAGATTGTACAAATTGCAAAAATAAAATTGATTGGACAGATATTATTGCATGGATGCCACTTCCAGAACCGTATAAGGAGGATTAAATGGGATATTGTAAATTAGAATGTCCGGACGGTGAAACAGAGTGCTGCATCTGCTGTACTAAGCAGGATTCTTGCCAGTGCAAATGTGATGATATGGACAGTTATGAATATGCGGAGGAGTGTGAAGATTATGTTGAGGAGGACGAGCTATGATTACATTCTTATTAGGACTTGCACTTGGAATTATAGTCGGAGTGGTCGGTCTTGCATGCGTAGCGATCATGTACGACAAGCACCAATCAGACAAATAGAAAGGAGAACGGTATGCTGACAAGGAATAAAAAGCTGAAAGACTACGGTATTCCGGCAGAGGACATAGAAAAACTGAATACGATGCTGAAAGGCTTCCCGGTAGAGTACGGATACCTGCTTTCCAGTGCCGCCTTGTCAGCTTGTCCGAAGAACACGGTGATAGCGGATATGGTTATTGAGAATATCCTACACCGGAAAAGCTATAGGAAAATCAGCAAAGAAAGATATATCCCGATGAACCCGAAAGACTTCTACGGATACAGACGCAAGACCGTCGCTGTACTGTATGAGAGGATGCGGTTGTTGGGAGTGTGGGAGGATGAAAAAATGCGTTTAATTGATGCAGACAAAATAATTGACTCTCTTGGAAATTCGGATATGGATTTTGCAATAGGTGCAGTTATTGACGAACAGCTGACAGTTTTTGACTTGGACAAAGTTGTGAAGCAGTTAAAAGATTTAAAGGCGATGTATTGGTTTTTAATTGCAAACACAGGAGATAAAAAGCTCGATATTGCTTATGAAAATGTAGGAAATGCATTAGACAGGGCAATTGAAATTGTGAAAGGTGGTGGAGTAAATGACAATTAAGCCTATTTTATTTAATACCGAGATGGTGCAGGCAATCATGGACGGAAGAAAGAGCTGCACTCGGCGAGTGGTAAAGCCACAGTGGGAAGAATGCCCACATTGCAAGTATGCGCATAATGAGTACATATACGACGAGATGGCAGAAAATGTATACTGTGCAAGATGTGGTTATCCGTTGGAGCCGGAAAGAAGACCGCCATATCAGCCGGAAGATATCCTGTATGTTCGTGAGACTTGGCACAGATATACAAAGCGGGTTGGAAAAGGTGAAGGATGCCATCTGGAAGAACACTATGGATATAAGGCTAGCATTGCAAATTCTGAAGACGCAGAAGAGCCGTGGAAACCATCAATCCACATGCCGAAAAAAGCGGCGAGAATCTGGCTGAAGGTTACGAATGTGAGTGTGGAGCGGTTGCAGGATATCACAGAGGATGGCGCAGAAGCAGAGGGATGTTTCGATTATACATCAACAGCACTTGACTTTCCCGATGTATGGGATTCCACCATCAAGAAATCCGACCTTGACCGCTACGGTTGGGATGCGAATCCGTGGGCCTGGGTGATCGAGTTTGAGCGGTGTGAAAAACCGAAGGAGGTGTGATATGAGAGAAATTCTTTTCAAGGCAAAGCGGATTGATAATGGAGAGTGGGTGGTTGGACAATATGTAAATACATGTTATCCAGGAAATGATAAGGAGACAGGGTACTTCATTGTCGCGTATCCAAATGAATATCATGAAATTTACACATCCACTATCTGCCAGTTCACGGGACTTTGCGACAAGAACGGGAAGACAATTTGGGAAAATGATATTTTGATGTGTCATGGAAATTCAGAAGACCTTGCAAAAGCGGCATTTGGAGAATTTGGTGTAAGAGATATTGAAACCGGATCCATAGTAGACGAAGTTGTCGGATGGCATTATGAGATTATTCCGACAGATGCAATCAGCAGATGTGAGCCATTCTGCTGGTCAATGCCACTGACAGAATATTATATCGACAGATGCGAAATGGAAGTAGTTGGAAACATTTTCGACAATCCAGAATTATTACAGGAGGAACACTGATGCAAAGAGAATTTATTTGCGGTGACTGCATGAATTTTCTCCCTGACTTTCCAGATAATTACTTCGATGTAGCAGTTGTAGACCCACCGTATGGAATCAAAGAACATGGCGGTAAGAATCGTAGTAAATATGTAAAGCAGAAAAATGGAAGTTCCATTTATGTTCCTGATGGCGGCTATAAGAATTATGGTTGGGATAATAAACCGCCAGATCGAGAATATTTTAAACAACTATTCAGAGTATCAAAGAATCAGATTATCTGGGGACGTAATTACTTTGACTACCCAATGGCAGGTGGCTTGATAATCTGGGATAAATGCAATGATGGTTCAGATCAATCAGACGCAGAAGTCGCTTACTGCAGTCTTACAAGAAGGGTTGACATTTTTCGCTATATGTGGAGAGGAATGTTTCAAGGAAAATCAATAATTGAAGGAACAATACAGCAGGGCAACAAAAAACTGAACGAAAAGTGAATCCACCCAACCCAAAAACCTGTAAATTTATATCGTTGGATATGCCAGAAATATCTGCAGAAAGGAATGAAGATTCTTGACACCCATGTGGGGAGCGCAAGCTCATTGATTGCTTACGAGGAATATGGTCTGGAATATGTTGGTTATGAAATCAATAAATATTATTACGATTCAGCTCAAAAACGGTTGAATGATTTCAGATCACAATTAACATTATTTGACTTAGGAATGGAGGAACACAAATGAGTAGCGCAAGCGTAAGATTCGGAACAAAAGCGTATGTATGCGCAAGGTACTTCCTCAGACCGGGCAAGTGTTTCAAATACATCGACCAGTGCGGCGAGGATGTCACAGAACACGTTTATGAGGTCATGGCATTATATCCATACTGCGTCCTGTTAAGAGATACCAGAAATGGAGTCAGAACTTGCCCGGGATATAATACTTTGAGCCTGATGCTGGTAGGAAGTGAAACGTATGAGTAAAGGCAAAGATATTTCGACTATGTTCACAAGAGAAGAAAATAAAAAGAATGGAAGACTTGGATATGTACTGGCTACTAGAGAGAAAGATACTATTATTAGACCTTCGCAATATGGAGCATTCTTACAGAAAAGAGGTAAGAGAAGATGAGTAAATGGTATGTAAGTGTTGGTATGAGCTTATCAATTGATTATGATGGAATTATAGCTGAAACAAAGGAAGAGGCCATAGAAATAGCAAAAAGTAAAGCATTGGAAGACATTGATTATAATAATTGTGATTGTGATACTGGCAATCCAATAGTGTATTGTTGTTTTGAGGAGGAATCAGATGAGTAAATCAGTATTAGTAATTGATACACCAGAGAATTGCTATGATTGCCCGTTCGGAACTGCATACTGCAGCGAACTTGAATATGTGGGTTTGTGTGAATTAGCTGACTGTTTAGACTTTGATGAAATTCTGATAACAGAAGAACATTATGATTATGAAAGCAAATCAAGACCTAATTGGTGTCCATTGAAGCCATTACCAGAGAAAAAAGAATATGTCGACCCAACCAGCAGCGCGAAAGCAAAAAAAATATTATTGCAGTTGGTTGGAACACTTGCATTAATATGATTGTAAAGGGGGAATTCTGATGATTGATTTAAGAAACACATGCGTTCTGGTTAGAACACCAGAAGAAAACGAGAAATTACTTAATGAAGCCAAAAAACAGGGGTTTCAATGGGATTCAAAAGACGATTGTAAACCATTGCCAGAACAATGTTTTCCAGACATCTTAAGGTTTTACGACAGCAAAGTTATTACCCAAAGAGTATATGTTAACGAAAATTGCAATTGTTACGAAGCATCAGAGTTGCTCAACACAAAAGAAATGACGACAAGAGAGTTTGCCGAACACATTGCAGATATGGCAAATTGTTGCGGTCGTGAATGTTCAGAATGTGTATTGAATGAAACAAACACTAAGTGCGGCAAGACGTTGTGCAACACATGTAATTGGAAAGACAACATTGATGAACTTCTTGAAATTGCGAAATCAGGAAGAATTACAGTTCCTACACCCGAAGAAAAAATGATGAGCACTATTGAAAAATTTATCGAGAATCCAGATCGTGCAGAGTTAAATGATGAATTTGTAGATGCGTTGAAGCTGGCGGTGGAGAAGTTGAAAGAGGTGAAGTAGATGGAGAGATTAGCACTTGATGAAATTCTTAAACTTGTAAATGAAGCAGCTGTGCAAATGGAGCTTGATAATTGCAAAGAATGTTCTAAAAATTATAAACAAATTGCAGAGTATTTGGAAGAATTAAAGTCTTACAAAGGCTTAGAAGAACATGGCTTGCTTGTGAGATTGTCATGCAAAGTCGGAGATACGGTATGGGATAACGATTTTGGATATCCGGAACCGTATGAAATAAAAGCATTTTCATATGGATATTGTGACAGCTATGTAGAACCAGGTATAGGAACAGAAGATGAAATTATATTTTATTACGAAAACTATACCCGTTCAATAACAGGAGCTTTTCCAATGAGTGAAATTGGTAAAACATTCCTTACTCGTGAAGAAGCTGAGAAGAAGTTGGAGGAGATGAAGAATGAGTAAATGTTGTGCAAGTCAGGACGGAATATGCAGAAACAGTATTCTATTTGGCACTAAATGTGACGGGTACAAAGAAAGATGCACATTGAGACCATGTTATGAAAGCCTTGAAAAAGTGGCGAAAGGTTGTCAGCATAATTTGAGGAAAATGTTTGGAGTGGATGATTGACATGAAACCAGAAGAAGCATTAAAAGAATTAAGCTATGATGATACAGCTTATGGCGGTAAATGTACTCGTGAAGTCAGACAAATAGCCATTAAAGCGTTGAAAAAGCAGATTCCGAAGAAAGTGAACAACTTGAGTGAAATATACATGGACTTTGGGACAGGCAAAAAAATAAAAGTTAGTGCTTATGGTGACTGTCCAAATTGCAAATACAACATAAATATTGTTAGTAAATACTGTACCAGATGCGGGCAGAAACTTGATTGGAGTGAATAAAATGACAGATAAAACGTGCAAAACTTGTATCGAAAACGACAACGGGCTGTGTGACCGCAAAGGCGTTCTGATAGAGGAAGATGATACCTGTGAAAAGCACACAGTAAACTGGAAAGAAACAATGATGGGGAATTTTATCCGAAAATCAATGTGGTAAGGGCAGAAATGTCCTTACCAGACGGGAAGGTGGCTAAATGACGAAAGTGAGTTGGATTCGATTAGAAATTGATATGTTCGACAACAAGAAAATCCGACATATCAGAAAACTGCCAGAAGGGAATAACATCGTGCTGATCTGGATGATGCTCCTGACTATGGCAGGACGATGTAATTCAAACGGGATTATCTTTCTGACAGAGAATATTCCATATACAAACAAAATGTTGGCTGATGAACTGGACTTTGATGAGAGTGTGATTGAACTTGCGCTTACAATCCTTGAAAAGTTCGGCATGATAACCAGAGACGGAACATTGCTTTCGATTCCCGGATGGGAAGAACACCAGAACATTGACGGACTTGAAAAAATCAGAGAGCAGACAAGAAAACGGGTTGCCGAGCATAGAAAACGTCAGAAAGAATTGTCAGAAGAAGAATGTATGCCGGAAATTCCAGAACAAATTTCCTGCGAAAAAGATTTAGTCAAGCCCGGAGATGTGCAGAAAGTGGTTGATGAGTGGAATAAGCTTCAGCAGTTCGGTATTCAGCCAATCGCAAGAATGACAGCAAGGCGAACGCAAATGCTGAAAGCAAGAATCCGAGAATACGGCATGGACAAGGTAATGGAAGCATTAAACAATGTACAAAACAGTGACTTCCTCATGGGAAAGAAAACTGATTTTATAATAAGTTTTGAATGGTTTGTGAAACCAAACAACTTCTTAAAAATACTCGAAAACAAATACCATAACAGGGAGGATATGCGAAATGGAACTGGCACAGCTCAAAGAAATGTCGAACCAATCATCCCACTTGGAGAATGGAACGGAGAAGAATCAGACACCCCGTTCGCTTGAATGCCCTGAATGTGGGGACAGCGGGTGGAGATTGGTAAGAGATGCAAGTGGTATTCCTTATTGTGAGGAATGCCCTTGCGGAATCAGAAAGAGAACAATCCTTGAAAATCAATTAAAATTTGCAGAGCTTCCAAACGTGTTTAAAGGCTCAAATTTCAATGATTTGAAGTCAAGTGTATATTTGAACACCGAGAGCCGAAAAGTATTTTCTCAGGCGGCTCAGGCGGTAAATTACTGGTTCAAAAACCTTCCTGATATGCAGAAGAAAGGAATAGGATTATATCTTTTCTCGGATGCAAAAGGTTCCGGTAAAACAAAAACAGTATGCAGCTTGGCAAATGAGATCATGAAAAAATACCAGAAGCCTGTAAAATTTACCACATCCCTTAGAATCCTTGATGAGATTAAAAACACGTGGGGAGTCAAAGAGAATGCGGAAGGAAAGCTGATAGAGGATTTATCCAGAACAGAAATCCTTATCATTGACGACTTCGGTGCCGATTCTGGCAAGGACTGGATTAATGAAAGATTCTATAGCATTATTAATGGACGGTATGTCGATAGGAAAATTACTATATTCACAAGTAACTGCCAGATATCAGAATTGAAATACGATGAGAGGATCACAAATAGGATTCTGGAACGGTCGCTTGAAATTCCATTTCCGGAAGAATCCGTCAGGGAGCACATCGCGGAACATTTGAGAATGAAGATGATTCAAGGAATGGGAGTAGCAAAATGAGAATAAAAAGATGGAAAGAAATGTCAGAGAGGGAAGTAGTTGAGCTGAAACGTAATCAATGCATGAAATGCGTATATCTTTCTAAAAGCAGTCCGTCATCTATATCGAATGCTACCTGTGATTATATTCTTATTGTTGGTCATTCAAGAGGCTGTCCGCCTACGGAATGCGTACAGAAAGGAATTTTAAAGTGTGGTAAGAGAAAAGGTGGAGAGAGTGAATATGGATTATGACATCACACCCGAAATGGTAGGAACGTGTGTAAACATCATCATGGATTACTGCAAAGCGACAGATAATAAATGTGAGAGCTGTGCGCTTCGAGTTACCTGCCAACACAGCTTTAAAATCCCGCCGTTTGCATGGAAGAGGGAAGAACATGAGAACAATAAGCGAAATGTATAAGCGTTCTGGAGGAACAGCATATCAGCATAAATGCGCTGAATGCCGATTCTATAGAGACGGAAAGAGAGGAAAATGTCTGATGTACGGCGGTGATCGGGATTGGCATGGAAATTTCATTGCCTGTAAATTCTTTAATCTCGAAGATGATATGCCGGAAGGACAGATGAATATTTTTGATTATGTGTGAAAGAAAGGAGGAACGAGGAACCGCTGGCCAGCGAAAGGATATCCCGGTTCCTCCTTATTTTTTATGAATAATGACGACTTGAAATATGCTATAGAGAATGGTATTATCGACTTATCTCACATACAAGAAAACATAGAGATGAGCAAAAGAAGGGACATATTGGAACAATATGAAGCTAGTATTTGGGAGGCTTCGGACGGATATTGGAAAATCCGTATTTATGATGATGAAACTAAGAAAAGAAGACTGATTAAGAGGAGAAACAGGGAAGACCTGGAAGATGAAATAGTCAGAATCTATAAGGAAAAGATTGAGAATCCTAAAATAAGTGAAATCTTTGATGAATGGCTTGAACGCCGTCAGGAACTGGGCAAGATATCAATGTCCACAAAGCAGAGATACCAACAGGTTTTTGACCGCCATTTCAAAGAATTTGGTACTGAAAGAATACGAGATGTTGACTCGGAGGATTTTAGTAGTTTCCTTGAAGAGCAGACGGGGAAATACAATCTGACAGCAAAGGGATTCTCAAACCTCAAGACAATAGCCAGAGGCACATTGAAATGGGCGAAGAGAAAGAAACTGATAGATTGGAACGTGGAAGAGCTTTTTTATGATCTGGACGTGAGCGACCGTGAATTTAAGAAGAATGTTAAGGAAGAATTAGAAGAGGTATTCAGCGACGCCGAAATGAAAAGAATCGTTGATTATCTCAAAGACAATCTTGATATGGTAAATCTTGGAATTCTGCTTATGTTTGTGACTGGAATAAGAGTCGGCGAATTAAGTTCGCTAAAGTGGGAAGACTGGGTTTATAGCAGCAACGTGGAAAGTCCAAGCATATTAAAGATACGTCGCACAGAGACACGGTACACTGTTGATCATAGTTTAATTTTTGATGTAAAGAACTTTCCAAAATCAGAAGCAGGTGTGAGAAATATAGTAATTCCACGTGGATGTGTCTGGATTCTGCAAAGACTAAGATGCATGTCAGCATTCTACGAGTACATATTTTTCATGGATGGTCACAGGCTTAATACATCTGTATTTAGACGGCGACTATACAAGGCTTGTAAAGAAACAGGATGTGTTCAGAAATCACCGCACAAAATCAGAAAAACTTACTGTTCAATTCTTCTCGATCACAGTATTGACAACCAGATGGTAATATCTCAGATGGGACATTCAAATATAAAATGTTCCGAGAATTTCTACCACAGAGACAGAAAAACACTTGCAAAAAAGCAGGAAATCATGGATAATATTCAGGAATTTTCGGTTATAGCAAAATAAAAATCTGATCTAAAGTATGGTTGTTTTTTACTGACAGGGAACAGCTAGGGAACAAAAGGGAACACCTTGAAAATCCCGAAAGCCCTTGATTTTACTGGAAAATAAGGGTTCTATAAACGGGTTCGATTCCCGTACTGGCTGCTAAGAAAACCTTGATTTTATGCGGGTTTCGGGACTTCTGGAATCCGCAAGGGAACACCCTAGGGAACACAAACAAATATTCGATAATAAGACATGGAGGAATCTTGTATGTGAGATATAAGAAAGCCTCAGATAAAATCGCTGAAAGGCGATTATTTTTTTGCACTTTTTTAATGAATACAGTATAATGTATTCAAAGGAGTGATACAGTATGATACATACCGCATACGATGTAATGAAAGAATATCTGATAACTGGCGCAGAGTTGGATGGTCCGTACCAGATACCGGTTATTCCGCCGATGCAGCTGGCGCCAAAGAAAAGCATAGACTTCGTTTCTTCAAAATCCAGATCATTAAAAGGACATAAGGACCTGACCGTAAATTTCTATATTGACGACAAGAGTTTCTTACAGGTATGGAATCAGCCAGACCAGTACATTGAGCATCTGAAATGCTTTCATTCAGTTTGCAGCCCAGATTTCACAATTGCTTCCGGGATGCCTACGGCACTAAATATATACAACCTATACAGGAATCATGCTCTAGGCTTCTATTTTGCGATTTTAGGCGTTAATATAATACCGTCAGTAAATGTTATCAGTCCAAAGGAAATGCCGTGGATTTTCGACGGTACGCCGCACAGGAGCACTGTATCATGTTGTACCAATGGGAGAGTGCGGTCTAAGTCTGCCAGATTGGAATTTTGTGAGAATTTCAAGGAAATGCTAGACGCAATAGAGCCAACAAAGGTTGTGATCGTGGGTATCGTGCCGGACGAACTCAATGTGGATGTGCCAATTATAAACCTCAATTCGCGTAGCCAGAACATGAAGGAGATGTTCAGAAAGGAAGGACCATGGGAACAGTTAGTAGCGGATCAGCAAAACGAAGAAATAAAGAAACCGGTCGGCAGAAGAAGCGCCGAAGCAGACTTTTCAGTATTGTGGGGCGAAGAAACATGACTGGAAAAGATGAATTGAATGTAATGAAGTAAAAATTTACATCACGCCGAGCTACGTTATAGAAGATTATATACAGAATGCACAAAAAATAAAAAGTCGCAGGTCTGAATTAGTTTCAGATTTCTGCGATTTTTTTCAGATTTTCCCAGTTCAAGCTGGACCGGTTTTGATTCTGCTTCTGACTTGTCGTACATTCCCTTGGTGTCCTTATCCCGTCCCGGGATGTTCCCGGCAACCGCCAGCCGATCAGCAACGGACCACTACAGGAACCTGCGGAAGCCCGCCGGGGATAACCCAGAAGCAGGCCGGGAGCATCTACGGAAGCGTAAAGCCAGCGCCAGACACCGCCAGAACCAAAGCTAATTCTAGTGCAACGCTGTAAAATGCGTTTAAAAACGTTTTTACGCAGTTATGGTAAAATATACAGAAATCACATAAAACGCGCTCAAAAATCCAAATGCGGCGTTATATGAGTATTTAAGGCACAACCGTCTAAGCAAAACGCCTAAAAGCGTACAGAAATAAGACCGCCGGAGCGATCACAAGCAAAGCCCGCATAGCTTCGCGCAGTCCGGAAGCATAAAGACCAGACCGGGCGAAGCGTCCGCGCAACTATACAAAATAATAATAACCCCGTTGCACTCTGCCGTCAATCCCTGTTAGCAATTTGATATTCGAAGATTTAAGACGCTTTTATATACTTATGATAAAATATACCAGAATCACGATAAAAGCCGTTAAAACGTCGAACAGAAGCCAATACAGCTATATATAATTGTCAATGTGCATCAAACCAGGGCACAAGCCTCGGAGAAGTCCCACACAGGTCACGAACCACCGCCGCCCGGAGCGGATGCAGGACACCAGAAAAAGAACAGCGTTTTACTGCTCTAAGTAATTTATATTCGTGATCTGGGGTAAGTCCCGGAAGAACTCAGGAAAACCGCCGTCAGTAATATTGTACTGGCGGTCAGATGTTGAAATCATGCGGCCATCTTTTATTTCCATACAGGAAAGTTGTAAATACCCCGATATTTTAGTGGATTTATGCAGCGCGTACCGCATAATAGACACCACTCCAGACTGACAGCGCACCGGCGGTAAGTCGTACCAGATCAGCGGGACAGCACCGGAAGAAACAGCTTCAAATACTTGCCTGGCTTCCTTTTCTACAATTTCTTTTATTCTGTTTACTTCAGAAAAATCACCGCTTTTTATAGCGGTGATAGCTTGTTTTTGCGTGGCTTTTCTGATTGTGATCATCTTTTCATTCCTCCTCAAAAATCAAAATCAATGTTGTTAAATGATGACCGTTTGACCAGTCAGCTTGCAAATGATCAAAAAGTACTTCAGCGGTAAATTTATCGTTGCCAAGACACTTAAAAAACCATTTCTGATCACTTTTTACTTCGTATACATTCCACATATATTTCTCTTCTTCCCTTTACCCATGGGAGCCGGGTTATTAAAGGCGTTGCCGGGAATCGAACCCGGTGGAAACCGTTACGCCTGAAATTATAAGATTGTCGCTTTTATAGTCTTTAAATCCTCTGAAAAGCTCATATTTTCCAGATATCGCCCAGATGGTAATTCTTTGTCATAAGACCAATGGCAACAGCTGATCTCATTGAAAAATATAGGCGGGTCAAATTCAATCAAAAAATCCCGATCAGCTTCAGAAAGTGGAGATTTTGCATCTATAACCCAGTTCAGCCTGGTGTAGGTTTCCTTGCTTGTGATAACAATATAATTTTTCATGCTAATCCTCCTGATTTTCACAAATATTCATTTTTGCACTTGCTATCGTATAAATAATAAAACTTGCCTAAACAACTTTCGTATAATGTTTTTCCGCCCATGTATTCTACGGCATGGATGTACGGCTTGAGCTGATTATACGCAGCGCTCCATATGTCAACTGATACTACTTTGACTTTTTCTTTTATACATGTTTCCATGTCCGCACAGCCACAACATGGAAGCGTTTTATAACATTTCTTCATGGTTTCCCCTCCTTGAATTTATTTTAAAAGGCCGCCGGGGAAATGCTCCCCGGTACGCTTGCTGGCCTGATTATGCAGTTTTAAAAATCTCTTTAAGTCGCTCACGTTTTCCGTTAACGATTGCGCGAGCATCTGCGATTGTGATTTTCCCGCCGGACAGCTCAACGAGTGCGCACGAAATATTCATAAAACATTCATACTGTTTCTTGTAGGCTTCATCAAAAGCCTTTTCTTTATCATCGTTCATAACATCGTTCATCATTTCTTCTTCTGCGGCATCTGCGGCGACTTCCAGAGTTTCCAGCTTTTCCAACGCCGGTTTGATGTCACAGATGTTCATAATGCTACTTTTTAACAATATGAACCCGTTTTCAGCGGCGTATTTTTCGATTTCTTCGAGAGTGTCGGCGGCTTTTACAGTTCCACCAAATCCGCTTGTTATGCGGTCAATTGTGTACAGGTCTGTATATTTACAAACCCAAAAATGTAACTTGTTTTTCTCTAACATATATAATTTTTTCATATTTTCCCTTTCTGGTCTGCCATCATCAGCACCGGGAGACCGTTCCGCGGTGGACGCCCTGAAATGGGGCGTTTCGGCTTATTCTGTTTCTTTTTCTTTTGTGCAGACTTCCATATCTACGCAACCGCAACATGGAATTGTTTTATAGCATTTCTCTGCTAATCTGTGGTATTCCTCACATTCTTTAGAGTATGGACAGCTTCCGCAGTTATCCTCATATTTCGGGCATTCCTTATCTAATAATTTTTCGAGTTCTTCTTTTCTTGTCATGGCTTTATTTCTCCTTTTCTCCTTTTATTTTTTGAAATCCAGCGGTTGCGTTGGGGCTACGGCTTGACCGCCGCCGGAGGTGTTAATCAGTCATTAGCGAAAACCGTTTCTGGCGTCCGATTCTTCGAAGTGTCAAGAATTCGTTTTCTGTGATCTTCCCGGATACTTTCATTTCTTCTGCGACTGCCAAATAAAAGTCGCAGGTCTCGAACGAGGTAACAACCTCAAAGAAGCCTTTTAAATTTTTGAATCCGGTCGACTCCTGAACCGGGAAAGGGATTATTTTACACATTGATTTTTCTCCTTTTCTGTGATATTCTGTTTTTGCTGATATTTTAATGATTTACAATTTATACTGTGGGGGAATCCGGGCTTTTCGTCCGGATTCTTTTTTTATGCCGCCATTTTGTATAGAATCAGAAACTTTAATTCTTCATACTGTCGGGAGTTAATCCCGGCGAAGTCGTTCCCGATCAGGTTCAGGAGCTTTGCGAGTTTTCTTTTTGTCTGGGCCTTTTCAATCTGGCCCAGATAGATGTTATATCTCATTTTTTTATTTCCTCCAGTCTAATAATAAGCCCTAACTCGTTATTCTTGTTTGATCTTGTGATATAGAAATCAATTACTCGATCATCAAAATATTTTTTGCAGGTCTGAAGCATTTTCCCGCTCATTTCCCATTCTACAAATTCACTTTTTCTGCCTTTCTGGATTTCGAAGAAATCACAGTGCATTGTGTTGAATAAGTCTAAAAATTTAATCATGTTTTCCTCCGTTCCCCCGGCTTTGCGTCCGGTTTTTTGTTCTCTGTTGATGGTTATATATTAGCATAGTTTAATAATGATGTCAATAGCATAGTTTAATAAAATGTATTATTTTTAAAATAGTGTTTTTTTGCACATATAATAGGAAATAAAAAATATCGAAATAAAAACCCATAGCCGATTGACGCATAGTTTAATAAATGATATAATCAAAGCAAACAATAACAGGAGGGTTAAAAAATGGCATTTAAAGAGAAAGAAAAGGAACTTTCATATATTGCACAATATCAAAAAGACAAGTACGACCGTATAACAGTAATGGCGCCAAAAGGAACCAAGGAAGACGTAAAAAGAGCAGCCGATCTAAAAGGCGTCAAGATGTCTGCATTCGTTCTGGAGTGCATACAGAAAGAATTGGAAAGAATGAAAAATTAGTAGAATAGTTTAATAAAATACTTGACGCATAGTTTAATAAATGATATACTGTAACCATAGAAAGGAAGTGGTTACAGTGAAAACAGAACAATTTAGGATTAATGAAAATTCTGATTTCCCAGGTGTCTATATAATTGTAAATATGGACAATCAAAAAGTATATATTGGTTCAACCAGAAACATATGCAAGAGATTGAAAGCGCATTTATATAGTCTAAAAAAGGGGAAACATTCATCAAGTACTTTTCAAAAAGATTTTGATAGTGGTAATTCATTTATTGCATATCCTCTAACAAGGGTTGAACTATTGCCAAAGTATTTAAAGGACCATAATTTAAGACATTTTGAATACATGGCGATTAAAATGTTTGATTCTACGAATCCAGAAAAAGGATACAACAAAGTAAATCACAAAGCAGAATCTTACGAGCTTGGAAATATAAAACGAGCAAATTCTCAATTTAACGATTTTTTTGAAGTAAAAGAAAAGTACAAAGCAAAAGTAAAATTATATTGTAAAGAATACTACGAAGAAGAATTAGAATTTTTCTTAAAACAGGCTATGCGTTAAAGAAAACCATTTCAAAAACCCATTCGGGCGGGGCGGTCGCCCCTAGTAACTGGAAACCTTGCATAGAAAAAAATATGGAGGAATAAAAATGAAAATACAGGGAATCGGAACAGTAAGAAAAGAAGTAGCAATGCAGTTTTTAACAGAGGACGGAAAGAAAGCCGTGAAAAGTGGTGAGATCACCACACAGGAGCTTGGAGAAATGTATAAGCTTCATGAAATTAAAAAGCTTTCCAGAATTGGAAAGTGTAGCGATTTATTTGCAAATTGCTATAAATGGATTCCGGAAAGCCTACAAGAAAAGCTCTCTCCGGAAGAGCTGGCACAGCTCACAGATGTATTTTATGAATGCTATGGAGCCGGAAAAAATGCACAAAAATAGAGCTTTTAGTTAAGCTCTATTTAAAAAAATACCGTAAATAAAATTATTTCAATCCGTAGCTAAAAGGGGATTGCTATTTAGCCCGCCTGTAAAGCATCCATCACAGGTGACAAAATAAGTATATCCCTTAGTCGCGGAAAAGTCAAGAAAAAAACCGCATAGCCCCGGGCAGGGGCGGACAGGAGGAATAAAAAATGATAAAATTAAACACATTATCTTACGTTTACGGGCAGAACGACACAATAGAGGTCGGAGAGGAATACTATTTCGGTCAGCTTTGGTACGGAGACGGGGACGGGGAAGAGCTGTTAGAGTCCGGAGCAATCGCCGTATATCAGGACGGCGAGGAGCTTATCATTGACTTTGAAATCCTGGAGCCTGCGGAGGATATTTTACAGACCCGAGTCAAAGTTATCGGGATTAACTAGGAGGCAGGAAAATGAAGTATATAATTATGGATTATACAGACGGTGATTGTTTCACCGATGAATTTGAGGACAAAGAAGAAGCCCTTCAGGAAGCGGAGGGACAATGGGAGCACCTAACAAGGTGCGAAAAGAAACATAGAACGGCGTTTTACGTGCTGGAAAGCATCAATCCAGATGAAGACGCGCCCAATCATTACGATGGGGACATCGTAAAACGTTGGAAATAAAAACAAGCCCTAGGAGATAATCCCGGGGCTTTTATTGTCTTATTTTGGCGGCGTAATATGAGGGGGAACAACCCCGCCACCGAAGTTGTTAAAATACATTTAGCACAAAACCGTCGAAGTTGTCAAGCAAAATTTTTTTATTTTAAGGCTTGATTTTTAAAACTGATGTGGATAAAATAAAATCAACGACAGGTGACGGAACTCAGGAGGGGAGCTAAAGCCAGAACGCTAAAAGAATAAGAATCTAACAGCCAGATCACGCCGGATAAGGTACCGGAAGGTCTGGCTTTTTGTGTTTAATAACCGGAAAATGACAGTATTACAAGGCGTATAAATATATAATAACTGTCTATATAATCCCCTCCAAGATTCCAAAGCCCTAGAGTTTATTAATATATATGCTATACAGTACTGTATAGATATAATATATATAATTACTAGGGGGGAGTAATGAGAGAATAAAAGAAAATAAAATATGGTATTGACAAATGTATATTGTCTTTGCTATAACAGAGATACAGAGAAAAACAGAATAATTTATTATAACTTTTAATTATGCTACCGAGTCTGGTTTTACTATGACTTTACTTTTACGATCACATAAGTGATATGTATGTTTGTATTGTCGTAGTAGGTCCAGACTTTTTTATTTATATCAATTATCAGGAGGTGATACAGTGAAAAAGAGTAATACAACAGTAACAGAACAGGGAATAGAGGTATATGAGAATGATATATATAGGCTCGTGGATGAATATATAAACACTGTGTTACAAGTAACTCCTGAGGAATTTGATACACAGAAAGAATACAAAGCTACTGTTGCTGATAGTTTTGTAGATATGGTCTTTTATGTTCATGATAGAATACCAAAGCCAAGTAATGACGATATAGAGCTGCTTGATAAGATATTTAATATATTTGTCAGGATATGCAGTAAGTACAGTGTATTGCCAACGCTGGAGGTGTTTAGTTTTCTAGTTGGTATTAACCGTTCAACGTTTAGTGATTGGATGCGTGGAGACTATAGAGCAAACTCATCGCATGGCACCACGGTTAAAAAATGGTTCGATATCTGCAAGAATTGCACAGTTAACAGGCTTAACAATCAGTCCGGCACAAATGCCAACTTGATATTTATTGCCAAAGCAGCTTATGGAATGGCAGAGACGGCACCAGGGCAGATAGCGCAGCAGGACGGCATACCACACCAGACAGCACAGCAGATCGCGGACAAACACAGGGCAGCGCTGGAGCTTCCAGAGATGGAAAAGCCGGAGTTGTAACACAATAAAACGTGGAAAACGTTCGTGAACTGCGGACAAAAGGGTATAAATTCAGGTAAATAGTGCAAACTGTATATCATGCACAATTTATACAAGCGGTATTTGTACAATGTGTATGTCAATCTATATAAGAAACTAAAGTTTGTTGTATAGATACATATGTTCGTGTTAAATAGCGCCCCTACGTGCACTTCCTTGATCACTGTCACAGGCCTTTGATGGTCAGCGTTAAGCCAGGGAAGCGGGAACCCATGGGGCGGCGGGCTTCCCTGGTAGCGTCAGGCATGGATACCGGGAGGGGGTCTATACAATCCCCGATACGCGCCGAGTGAGTACTCCGAGTTCTCGAAAAATTAAAAAAGCCTCCTCTAACAGCAAGACTTAAAAATTTCGAAAAAATAAAAAAAAGAGTTCCCCATGGCAGAGATAGTGATTGCAACATGACAAGCCATAAGCCTTAATGGTTTCTCTGCCATAAATAACAAGGCGATATCAGAAAGGCAGGTATAAACATGAGAATAGGGTATGCTAGAAACTCAAAAATTTGGTTTTCACTTTCGGATAAGGAAAAGATTCTCTCACATGAGAATGTAGATATACTTGTCCGCGACTTAGAAGATGAAGAAAATTTTAAAGCTCTTTGTTGCAAAATGAAAAAGGGAGATTTGCTTATTGTCTGTGGAGTGGATGATATTGGAAGTACCAGGAATGAAATCGAAGATACATGGAGACAGATTCGCGACCTCGAAGTAGAGATTCGTGTAATTACAGCTCCAGCACTGCTTCAAAAAGAGAATATGACTCTTGATGAATTACTGATAAGAGACGTTACGCTTAGCGTGCTGGCTTTCCAAGTTGAGATTGCCAATCAGAAACTTAAAGAATTATAAAGGTTCATATTTGATATGCAAGAAAGGCGAAAAAATGAAACAGATCGTAAATAATGACGGATATCTGAGATCAGCGTTAATGGATGTAGCTAATCAGCTTTTGAATATTTGCAATGAAACAGGAATCACGAACATTCAATTGACAACAGTATCTTGGGAAAACGATAAAGGCATTACACTTTTGGCAAAAACCGGAGATAAACCGATTCTTTCAGTAAAAATGGATATTGCCTATGAAAAAGAATAACTCTCAGGGCGAATCAATCAGAATCCGGCTCACATATCAGCTAGAACGAAAACTCATAGCCGAGAAGAACCGAACAGGCAAGAGCGTATCGCAGATCACCAGAGAAGCGTTGGAACAATATTTCCGATGAAGATAGGCAAAACGCCGACTCAATTTTTCTCAAAAAAATAAAAAAGAGGTTTTTATATGTCAGAAGAATACAGTGAACGCTTCGATGAACTTCGTAAGAACCGAGTCGAGGTAAGCTATCATAAATACGGTCCTGCCAGGAAGAATTTTAAAACCGGGAACGTGCAGGCACTTCCGTCCATGGAACGGTGTATTGAGAAATATAATTCTACCGGAAACACAGAATATCTCGTGGATGCAGCAAATTACCTCATGTTTGAGTTTATGTACCCACAGCATCCTAAAGCACACTTCAAAGCTACAGACAGCAAAGATAGCGCCGGGATAGTTGGAATCAGCGTAAAGGAAATGGAGGACTTGAAGAATGAACAGTATTGACCCAGTATATTACGCATATGTAATGGATGAAACAGCAATTTTCACAAGAGAAAAACCAGACCCAGAGAAAATTCAAGGATACGCAATATTTAAAGCAAATAAAGTCGAAGTTCTTTTAGGCAACGTGACGGCATATGAAAGCCTGAATGGAGATGTGAAGATTGACCTTTCAAAACAGAAACTAACCGATGCAGTAGCCATTTTAAGGCACGAACTTCTTACACATGGAGAAGTTTACAATGGTTTCAAAGCAAGCCTTAAAACAGCGATTGAGAAGTATTGCACCTGCGGTTTACCGTTCGAGCCAGAAGACGAAACCGCCGGTAAGATTCTTGATTTTATGATCGGAGAGGAACAGAAAGAATGATTCTTACAAAATTTGTAGCAGTCATGTTGGATATCGCATTTTTCACATTGGTTTTAGCATTTCTTATATCACAGGACGAAACCGAAAAGAAAAACAATCCAATAGCATCGGCAGTATTTATACTGATGGAAATATGTTTCGTGGTTAATGCAGTTGTGATTTTTAGGCTATAAGGAGAATCCAATGTGGTTAGCATTCACAATACAAATTCCCCTGTTCACCATACTGATTGAACGGGTGAAAATACAAGAAAATCAGAAGCCTGTCGTTCTCAGGTCTGGGAAAGCCTTTGAATCTGACAGGTCGAGGCATCCCGAGTAGCTTAGGTCTGCGTCAGTGAAATACAATTTCCCAAAGTAACTGGCGTGGACTTAACGATACAAATATAGACATGATGCTTTCTAAAATTTTATAAAATATATCACTCTATCACGAGTCCGGGTAAAATCCCGGACAAATAATGGGCTATCGCCAAGTGGTAAGGCACAGCACTTTGACTGCTGTATTCGCGGGTTCGAATTCCGCTAGCCCAGTCGGACTATATTGTTTAGCCATGATATAGTTCCCCTCAGAATTGGTTCCATCTATCCCAACGGGGATGATTAAAGGGGCTTCAAATGCCCCGGATGGACTCTGCTTATGCAGAACAGCGTTTAGACCCTTTGTTGCGACTGCGAGGGCAAGAATCGCAACAGCAGAGGAAGTTACTCTTGAACTGCAATAACCCTCTGCTCAGGAAACTTAGTTCAGTTGGCAGAACGGTCGGCTCATAACCGACAAGTCACAGGTTCGAGTCCTGTAGTTTCCATTTCTTCCATATGCTGTCTATCCGTTTAATAGACAGAAAAAACTGCTGAATGAGTGTATGTGGATTATTTTCACGAAAGGTGCGTAACGGCGCAGACCGTTCGATGAAGATAATTCCCCGTTCGGCATAGTCTCTGAGTTAAATTGTCGTCAATAGGTGCACGTTGAGGACAGGAAGTTTTCAAGAGACACATAAAAGGTTTCGTCACTGTACACAAAGACATCAATATCCAAATCCGAAACAACTCCGTGGGGCTGGCACGGCAGAAAACAGCCTAGTGGAAAGCATAACACGATAAACATATTGCTAACCCGGGGCTTCCGGGTTATGTAGAATGTACGCTAGTGGAAAACTGACAGAGTCGCGCTCTGGTCTCCGGTTCGATTCCGGGCGTTCCGCTTTAATCCGCTTAGAGTTAAGCTGTTTGTATACAGGCGGTCTATGTCTCAGGTGGATTTACGCATGAGCGTAAACGTACAACTCACTGGGCGTTTGCGTAAAAAACTTTTTAGAGAGATAAGACCACGGGCCGTGAGAAGTGATAGTCGGCAATTCTAAAAGAACCATCTAGTTCATGCGTTTTACGATGGAAAGGTTAATGCTTATCTGGATATTTTCATCCGGTCCGAAAGCATGTGATGTGGGAATCAACCCAGTTTCTTTTCGGAGAGCTGCCCGTTACAGGCGGTATGGAATGTAGCTCAGTGGTAGAGCAATGGCATTGCAAGCTATGTGCCGCAGGTTCGATTCCTGCCTTTCCGATTCCATATAGTGGCGGAATACGTAGACGCTATTGTGGTAGCATAGGTTTAAACCCACAACTTAGGTGACCTTAGCCGGCGGCATGAGAGTAAAAGGGTGGAAATCCCCTCCTATATGGACGTTTGATGCATTGAGTGATAATGCTCTGATTGAAAAGTGGCGGAACTATTGACGGTGATGAATCCGATACAATAGAAAGGCATACGCAGAGGATAGTACATCGTAATGGGAGAGTATGTGTCTTTGGACATGGGATGTACATGGAAGTTCAAATCTTCCCTTTTCAATTCCAATGAACTGCAATCATTGGAATCTTTTTCTCTTACTTCGTTCGGTTCCAGTGTTTCTCGTTGGGAGATTTATGCCGTTCAAGTCGGCACACTGGATTTTTTTAAATTGAGGAGATGGGTTATGGACACAAATGAATGCAAATGCTGTTGTACGTGTAAATGGTATGCGGTATATGAGGGTGTCTGCCGCAATGGTGACAGTGAACATTGTGCAGACTATAGATTTTTTGATGATAGCTGCAAGTGTTGGGAACACATAGATTATGAATCAATTAACAAAATAATGTCTGATTTGAAATTTTATAAAAACACTTACGAACAATTAAGAACACGCTGTATCGAAACAGCAACAGAGTATTTTGATCGTGGACAATATTATGGATTAATTATCCGTCCAACAAGGGAGAAGAAATGCAAATAGCAGGAAAAGAAATTAAAGACGAGTGTTCCAGATGCGGAAATATCCTCGAATGTAAGTTGTTCCGTCAGGGACATGGAATAAAACAGGAACGTGAGAACATAGCAAAGATGATTGAGTGCCAGATGAAGCACAGGGAGGAAAGAGAGAAATGATCAAAATTTTGAAACCCGGAACAAAGAAAGAAGCAACTTGTGATAAATGTGGTGCAGTATTGAGTTATGACGAATCCGAAGATGTGAAAGAAGAAAACATAGAGAAGCATTTTGTTACAAACATGCCATCTGGATTCGGTTACAAGCAGAAATACATTATTTGCCCACAGTGTAAGAATAAAATCATTTTAAGCTCGATCAGATAGGGGGCGTATTTGTGTTTAAAAAGATATTTAATCTCTACATAAGATACAAGACCAAAAATCTCAAAGCAATTCCGTTGTTCGTAATGACATTTGACTGGAAGAAATTTCAGAAAGACGGTAAAAAAGATAGTTGCACACTATATTCAATACATCCAGACATTGCAAACGACCCGTTCTTAAAGGAAAAACTGTCTGAATGTGCAGATTATATCAGAGATAACTACGACATGGAAAATTTTACAAAAATTTAGTGGGAGGGAATCAGATGCAAATAGGAGATTTGGAGAAATGGAGCGTAGACCAGCTCAAAATTGAAGTTGTTCGGCTGTCGGAAGCGTGTGAGAAGAAACAGCATGAGATTTTAGACAAAAATGAGAAAATCAATGAGCTTCAGGCTGAACTGGATAAAATGTGCGATTATAACGATGATTTAAAAAGACAGGTGAACGAAAAGCCAGATGTGCCATTTTACGATGAATCTGTAGAAATTGCAAAATACCGCAGACAGCATCAGGACGACTGCATTACAATCAATCAGTTGCATACAACACTTGATGTTCTGGTTGACCGATATGCGAATTTGAGAAAGATTCATGGGTTGAGCTGATGAGAATTATTTTTTCGGGTTCAGACATTGATTTTCTTGATACCACATACAATATCGAGGGAGAATGCCACCGAATGAACATTCCGACCAGGTTCTATCCAGACAGGCGCTTGCTTCTGGCGGGAAACACAACCATAATATATAACCAATCAAGAAATCTTTCTAAAACATGGAAAGCAGATTACATCGGAGACAATTATTTGACGATTTTAGAATTGATTAGAAAGGACAATGGTAAATGAGCATTAAAACAGCACTTGAATCAGAGGGAGTAGACTTCTATGAATATATGAATATGCCGGAACCATGGGACGGAAAGGCAATGATTCGGAAAGATAAAGGAGATACATGGGTCGTGTGTCCTTATTGTGGGAAGAAAGCATTAAAAATACTTCCTACCACGAAAATCCATCGGATGCCGTACAAATGCAAGGGAAGCAACTGCAAGAAAGAATTTATGGTGAATGTATGAATGCTAAAGATGCTATCGAAATAGTTGTCAAAGACGCAGTGGAGCTTCAAAGCACTAAACCGTTAGAACCAGACGAACTCTCGGATGAAATGAAATTTCGAATTTACAATCTAATTGTGAATGAAATTGGTAAACATTTTTATAATTGCGAGATGCGTATGTCGTTCAAAGACTTTATACTCGTTGAGGACTGCATCAGAAAAGTTTTACAAGGAGAACAAGATGAACAGAAAACGGATTAAATGTTTCCTGACAGGTGGATGCAAGTTTAAAAGTTCGGATACAGAATCGAAATGTAATGACAAAGAAAAGACTTGCACTATTACGGAAACTTGCTACAAATGCGGAAAGAAATACACAACCGTATTTACTTACGAACAGTTAGGGATTCCAGATTAGGAGTATCTATATGAAAATGCCAGAATGCGATCATGATTTTGAAGAATGCGAGATAAATAATCCTTATAATTATAATTTTAATGAATTTAAGCCACGAGGAACGTCTAACATTCGATTCCATCCGTATTATTGTAAAAAATGTGGGATGGTCATATTGAAAAGAGTAGTTGACAATGCACGAGGAACAGACAAATTTTTGTGGGAATAACAATTAATCAGAGAGCCAGAAAGGAGTGCCATTATGAGTGACTTGAAGATATTTACAGAAAACATCGAGCCAGAAGCATTAAATCAGATTTATACATTGATAAAACAACCTGCATTTTCTGAATGCAAAGTACGAATCATGCCAGATGTTCATGCAGGGGCAGGATGTGTAATTGGTTTTACAGCTGATCTTGGAGATAAGGTGATTCCGAACATTGTTGGCGTAGACATTGGATGTGGAATGTTGACAACGCAAATTCCTACTGATGTGGGAACAATAGATTTTAAAATCCTTGATGAAGTGATAAGGAACAATGTTCCGGCAGGAAGAAACGTACGTGATGAAATCATAAATTTTGAAGAATTAGAAGAACTTCACTGCTTTTCACAGCTTAAAAATGTTGAATGGATTCGCAGGAGCCTTGGCACACTTGGGGGCGGAAATCATTTTATTGAAGTTGATACTGATTCAAAAGGAACAAGCTACCTTGTAATTCACACTGGAAGCCGCAACCTTGGAAAACAAGTAGCTGAAATATATCAGAAAATTGCCATAGAAGATATGCAGGGCACAAATAAGCTCGAAACTGAAATACAAAAATTAGTAAAAGAATACAAACGTTCTGGCAGACACAAGGAAATTCAAAATGGCATTGATGAATTAAAACGAAAATGGAAGCCGGACAAACTTGGTATTCCAAAAGAACTATGTTATTTGACAGGCGAACACAGAAAACAATATCTGCATGATATGAAAATCTGTCAAGAATTTGCAAGAATAAACAGGCGGTGTAACAGAGTGTTATATTTTACACTATGAATTGGACGCTCCAAAGAAACACATGGTTTGATACAATTCATAATTATATTGACCACGATACAAACATTGTTCGTAAAGGCGCAATATCAGCTAGACATGGCGAAAAAGTTCTTATCCCAATGAATATGCGAGATGGATGTATTATCGCAGTCGGAAAAGGAAACGATGATTGGAACTGCTCAGCCCCGCATGGTGCAGGACGCATTATGAGCCGATCAAAAGCAAAAGAAAACATCTCGTTAGAAGAATTTAAGGAGTCTATGGATGGGATATACACAACATCCGTTCAGAAATCCACAATTGATGAAAGCCCTATGGCCTACAAACCACCGCAAGAAATTATTGATAACATCAAAGATACCGTAGAAATAGTTGATATTATCAAACCTATATATAACTTCAAAGCAAGTGAATAACAGTCAAAGAGCCACATGAGAGCCAGACTAAATCCTAAGAAGAAAGGAGGTCCGGCTCTATTTTTATGCAAAAATTCACAGAAGGTTCGCTTGAATGGTATCGAGCAATTTTAAATCAAGTCATCAATGATGATATGACAGTCTATCAAAACCAGAAAGACTGCCTTGATCTGCTGTTAAATATGAACATTGATCTTCCTTTCAAGGACAACCCAGATGCACAACAGATGGGAATAAAAGTAAGCCAGTATGCACATAATATCGCAGAAAGGCAAGCTGCTATTACTGGAAGTGGAGATTTTGACGATATTTACTGGAAATATTTGTTGTTGGAAGCGCCGTATTTATTGGATTCTTACGCACTGTACATTGAAAAAGATAGAAAACCACAAGAGCGTTTCTATCAGCCTAGAAGAAGGACTTTGAAAAAGGTTGTTGATAAACTTCAAGCTCTTGAAGACGATAAACTTGACGAACTGTTTCTACATCAACCTGCCAGAACTGGTAAATCGCAAATTATAACAGTAGGAACATCTTGGCATTGCGCAAGAAACACAGAAATAAGCAACCTTTATGTCACATACAAGGAAGGACTCGGCGGAGCGTTTCTTGATGGCGTTATGGAAATCTGGACAGACCCTACATATTGCCACGAAGACGTATTCCACTCGAAAATAGCCAGAACAGATGCAAAAAATCATAAAGTAGACCTTGAGCGAAAGAAAAAATATGCTACTTTGTCCGGAAAAGGCTTGGAATCTGGTTTGAATGGTGAATATGACGCATATGGTTGGTTGATTCTGGATGATATTCTGGAAGGTATTCAAGATGTATTGAATCCGGATATACTTCGAAGAAAGCAGATTGTGTTCGATAACAATGTTATGTCTCGAAAGAAAGAACAATGCAAACTGATTTTGAACGGTACTATTTGGTCGTTGCATGATCTTTACATGGACAGGCTTTCGTTCCTTCAAAATAATCCAGAAGCAAAACATATTCGATATGACGTTTTGAAAATCCCTGCTCTTGACCCGGAAACGGATGAAAGCAATTTTGATTATGACTATGGAGTAGGCTTCAGCACAAAGTATTATCGCACTATTCGCTCTAAATTTGAAGAAAATGACGATATGGCGGGATGGTTGGCTCAGTATCAGCAGGAGCCAATCGAAAGAGATGGAGCATTATTTAATTCTCAACACATGAATTTCTATAACGGACAGCTTCCAGACGAAGAACCTTTGAAAGTCGTGTCTGCGTGTGACGTTGCTTTAGGTGGAAGCGACTATTTGGCAATGCCGGTAGCTTATGTGTATGAAGATGGTTCTGTATATATTCACGATGTTGTATATGACAATTCAGAGAAGATATATACAATGCCAAAAGTTGTAGCATCAATTATCAACAATAAAGTAACCAATGCTTTTTTTGAAGCCAATGCAGGTGGTGAGGGATATAAGGATGAGGTTGGAGTTGAACTGCAAAAACAAGGATACGAAACAAATCTTACCTCTAAATATGCACAACAGATGATTTTAAATAATGGAGGACACGCCCCAAAGTCTGCGGTAAGAAAAGAGCAGCGAATATGGGACAACGCAGAAAATATCAGAAGATTTTATTTCAGAGATACCGGCTATCAAAATGCCGAATACAGAAAATTCATGAATAATGTGTATTCATTTACTATGACAGGAAAGAATAAACATGATGATGCGCCCGATGCGCTTGCCAGCTTAGCTGTGTTTTTGAAAAACGGAAGTGGTACGGGTGTCGTAAAGGCAATGCGCAATCCATTTTGGGGAAGGAGATAATATGACCACAAGAGAATATTTAGGGCAAATTCAGAAATATGACAAGCTTATTAAAAATAAAAAATACGAAGAAGAACATTTAAGAAGTCTTGCTCTTGGGCTTAAATCGTTCTCATATGGTGAAAAAGTTCAGTCTACTCCGAATCCCGATCAAATGACCGATGCCGTAAGCGAACTTGTTGACATTCAAACAGAAATCAAAAAAATGGTTATTGAATACACAAAGAAAAAGCAAGACATTATTGAAACAATAGACAAGGTAAGCGATATCAATTCAGATTTGTATGATCTGCTGTTTAGGCGATATGTAAAAGATGAAAGGCTTGAAATGATTGCCTGCGAAATGGGATATTCCTATTCTCATGTGAAATTATTGCATTCGAAAGCACTGAATATCGTCAAAAACATTAAGAATTTTGAAAGTTAATACCTAATAATACTGAATAATACCTGCATATATTATATAATATAAGCTGTAAAATAAGCACCGGGAAGAAACCTTGGTGCTTTTTTCATGCAGAAAAATAGGAGGACAGGCAGTGGGGAGAAACAAAATAAGCTTTGTTGACCTATGCCAAGGAGAATTTGGTAGAAAAACTGCCTATACTGGCGTAGACCAGATTACTCCCCAGAACGTGGCACAGGTCCTTTCTGATACAATCGGAATCCATAACAGGAATAGAACCCTGATGGATTATCTTTATAGATATTACAAAGGCGATCAGCCAATTTTATATCGTGAAAAACTTGTTCGCCCAGAGGTCAACAATAAAGTTGTCGAGAATCATGCCCTTGAAACAGTCAAATTTAAGGCAGGGCAGATATACGGAGAACCTATTCAGTATGTCTGCAAGAAGAAAAAAGCGAGTGAAAAAACAAACGAACAAGTTGATAGGCTCAATGATTATCTGGATGAAGCCAATGCAGATGCTAGAAACATCCAACTCGGAATATATCAGAGTGCGGTAGGAACTGCATACAAAGCAATCCTGAGAGAAGATGAATGGACAAAGGATGGAGACTTACCGCCTTTCAGAATATTTATCCCATCACCACAGGATGTATATATTGTTTATTCAAGCGTTACTGGCAAACCAGTGCTTTCCGTTCAGATTTTAAAAGACGAGGACAATCAGCAGTATTATCAGTGTTATTCTTCCAGACAGTATTTCAAAATCCAAAATGGAGCGGTAACAGAATCTGGAATCAATGGCTTTGGTGGTATTCCCATCATTGAATATCCGAATAATCACGACAGACTTTCCGACATCGAAATTGCGATTACAATGTATGATGCAATCAATAAGTATCAATCTGACAGGTTGAATGGTGTTGAGCAGTTCGTACAAGCTCTGATGAAATTCAAAAACTGTGAGATTGACGAAGCAGAATTTGTAAAAATGATAAAACTCGGTGCTGTATCTGTAAAAGACGTCGGGAACGGAACACAATCAGACGTTGACTTAATGACTGCTGAACTAAATCAGTCAGAAAGCCAGGTTGCAAAAGATGATATTTACAACAATATGCTGATTGTAGAAGCAATGCCGAATCGACAGGGCAATACCGGTGGAGACACAGGAAACGCAGTGTATCTGAGGAATGGTTGGGATTTTGCAGAACGAGACGCAAAATTGGTAGAAGCATTTACAAAAGAAGCTGAAAAAGCATCTGCCAGAATCATTTTGAATATCATCCGAAAAACTTCAATGGATGTAAATATTTCGACCAGAGATTTTGATGTAAAAATCACCAGAAACCCGACGGATAACATGCTTGTCAAAGCACAGGCGCTTGATTATCTGTTTAAGAATAAAATTCATCCGCTTATTGCGCTGATTACTTGTGGATTATTTAGTGATCCACAAAAAGTATATGAAATGAGCTTGCCATATCTCGGAACCATTTATCCAGAATTGGCAGACCCAGACTCAGAGCTGCAAAAAGCACAAAATTTGCTGAATGGCTTTAACTAATTTATCTTAAGAATTCCACCACCTATAGAGGTAGTGGAATAAATTGAGATAGAAAATATACAAATGAAAGGAAGTGATTATAGATGTTGGTTGCATATAAATATAGATTATATCCAAATAAAGAGCAACAAGAATATTTTGCGAAATGTTTTGGATGTGTACGATTCATCTATAATCGTATGCTTTCAGATAAGATTGATTATTACAATGAAACAAAACAGAAATTAAATAATACACCTGCTCAATATAAGAAAGAATTTCCTTGGTTGAAAGAGGCTGATTCTCTTGCATTAGCAAATGCACAGATGAATTTACAAACTGCTTATAATAACTTCTTTAAAAGACCAGAAGTAGGCTTTCCTAAATTCAAGAGTAAGAAAAATCATAAATATTCTTATACTACTAACAATCAAGGCGGAAACATATATGTATCTGATAAATATATTAAATTACCAAAGATTGGATTGATTAGAGTAAAGAAACATAGAAATTTTGATGGTTTGATTAAATCTGTTACTGTGTCTCGGAATCCTTCTGATAAATATTTTGTTTCTGTGTTAGTAAATCAAGAAGATAAAGAGAAATTACCTGTTAACAATAATGAGATTGGAATTGATCTTGGAATTAAAGAATTTGCTATTACATCTGATGGCAAAATGATAGAAAATCCTAAGTATTTTAGAAAGTCTGAAAAGAAACTAAGAAAATTGCAAAAGGATTTATCCCGTTGCCAAAAAGGAAGTAAGAACAGAGAAAAATGTAGAATAAAAATTGCAAAACAACATGAAAAGATTACGAATCAAAGAAAAGATTTTTTACATAAATTATCTAAGATACTTATTAGTGAAAACCAAACAATATGTCTTGAAGACTTAAAAGTAAAAAATATGATGACTAATCATAAATTAGCAAAATCAATAGCAGATGTATCTTGGAGTGAGTTTGTAAGACAGTTAGAATATAAAGCAAATTGGCATGGTCGAGAAATTATTAAGATTGATACATGGTTTCCATCAAGTCAGATATGTTCTAATTGTGGACACAAAGATGGAAAGAAAGCATTATCTATCAGAGAATGGACTTGCCCTGTTTGTGGAGCACATCATGAAAGAGATATAAATGCTGCGATAAATATTCTCAATGAAGGAATGAGAATAAGAACCGTAGGAACTACGGCGATAGCCTAAGTAAACTTGTCTCATTAGAGATATTGATTAGGAAGCTCAGACCTCTAAGCAAAATCGTAGGTCGTGAGTAGTTCACCAAGGATGTGATTGCAGAATGAACGTTTCATCATACGATGAATTGAATATCAGACCCAATAACCGTAGAAGTGAACCTTATAAAGAATATTTCAGCAAAATGTCAATATCAGATAAAGAAAAGCAAGAAAGGATAGCTTTTTCCGAACAAATGGAAGAAGTTGTCCTTTATATTTTGGTGCTGATAGAAACAACCATAGAAAGCGGAGAGACAGATCAGGAATACATCCAGACCCAATTTTATGACAAATATCTGGATATAGTTTTGGAATATATGATGATTGATTCATATATCAAAGAATATGTTCTTGAAACTTCAAAGCAGATTATTGATACAACATTTTCGCATATCGCTGGGAAACTTCCTGATTCAGAGCAGACTACAGATGATTATTACCTGTCTAATGATCGGGCAATGTTCATTTCTGAATGCGAAGCCAATTCGATTCTGAATTACAGGCAGTATTCAAAAGCTTTGAAATCAGGAAAAACCAAAAAGACATGGATAGATGTTGGAGACAAAAGGGAACGCAAAACACACCTTGAAGTTGGTGGAACTACAATCCCTATAAATGAACCATTTTCAGTCGGAGACAGTCTGTTGATGTTTCCGACCGATCATTCTCTTGGAGCTTCGGCAGACGAGATTGTGAACTGCCGGTGCTCAATTCAATACAGTTAATTTAGAGACGAGTAAAATCGTCTCTTTTTTATTAAAAAAAATATGCACCCCGATAGCGTAATCATGGGAGACACCTTGTGCTGAGCGAACAGCGTTAAAAAGCGTATTGGTGACAGGAGATTTCAATGACAAGAGAAGATGTTAAAAAAATTTTTCCAGAAGCAACCGATGAACAGATCACCTCATTCCTTAATCAGTCCAATTCCGACGTAGCAAAGGAAAAGGCAAAAAACCAGAAATTAAAGGAACAGGCAGACAGAGCAGACGGACTGGAAAAAGAACTGGAAGACCTGAAGCAGCAGAACATGACCGAAGCCGAGAAAACAGAACTTGAGCGTCAGAAAGAAAAAGCAGCTGTGGATAAGGAACTTGCCGACCTCAGATCAGAACTTGCCGAGTCCAAAAGAGAAGCACTTATCAGCAAAATTACATCCACATTTGTTGATGCAGGGCTTTCAAAAGACACATACGCAGGAGCAATCAAAGCATACGCATCCATGCCGTATGAGAAGTCCGAGGACGTAATGAAGGAAGTTACGACTTTTGTTAAAGGAGTTTCCGAAGCAAATAAAACAGCGCTCGAGACCGCAAAGGCAACTTGGGAGAAAGAGACCCTTGACGGCACTCCAAATCCGGGTGGCGGAGCTAGCAGTAAGACAAAAGAGGAAGAAAGCGGAGCAGCTAAATACGCTCGTGAATATTCCAAACAGGCTCTCAACGAGGGCGAGACATTTAATACAGGTAATGCACCTGTAAATTTTTAAAAGGAGATGTTGATTATGGCATACAACAAAGTTATTCAGTACAGTACTACGCCTAATTTCTTAGAATCCGAAGTTGGGCTTGTTTTAAAAACTTTTATGGGCGAAAAGACAAAAGCAACTGATGTAGATGATAAGAAAATTATTAAAGCAGGTTCTGTTTATCCAGAAAACAAAACTGGTGCAAAAGGAATTGTTTTCGAAGATGTCGATATGACATACGACGATAAACGACCAATAAGCGTAATTGTAGCAGGCAGAATTTTTAAAGACCGTCTTCCGGTAACTCTGGATTCTACAGCACAAGGAGAACTTGAAAAAATTGGATTTGTTTTTCTGGAAACACCAGAAGCTACTTTTATGGGGGTGTAAGATATGGCATATAATGTTTTAGAACAAATTGATGCAAGAGCACGTTTTGATTTTTCACAGAATTTTGATGTAAAAAGACCTACAGTTCTGGATACAATTTTTCCGGATATCAAAACTGATTTTTGGGAAGCTGAATATTACAGATTAATGAGCGGACAGCGACTTCCAGTAGTAGCGCACGTTCACGCGCTTGACACAGAAGCAGAAATTGGCAGCAGACCAGGATTTGAAAAAGTTCTGATTGAAGAATTTCTTATTAAAAGAAAAATTAATCAGTCTGAAAAGCTCAGACATTATATTAGTAAAGGCGTTGCTAAAGACGAAGCTCTTACCAGATATGTTTATGGAGATGCTGCTAGACAGTTTGAAAGTGTACTCGCTAGAACATATGTCATGAAAGGTGAAATTCTTAGTAAAGGAACCCTTACTGTAAAAGAAAACAATTTGGATATTTCTCTCGACATCGTTCCGTCTACTTCAAGAGTGACACTTTCTGACTGGTCTCAACCGAATGCTGATATTCCTGGAGATATCCAGAAATTAGTAGACCTTGCAGACGACAATGGATATACTGTAAACCGTTCCGTTACGTCCAAGAAAATGATTGGATACATGAAAAACAATGTACCGTTGCAGTCTGCAATTCTTGGAACTAACAACATTAGACTTCTTACGAATCAGGAACTTGCAAACTTCCTTTCCAATGAATATCAGCTAGAGCTTTATAGATGTGATGAAAAATATCGTTTTGAAAAGCAAGATAAATCTGTAAAAACTGGAAGATATTTTGCAGAAAACGCTTTTACTGTTTATGAAGCTGAAGCTGACGGTTCTTGCGGCACTGGACTTTGGGGCCCAACACCTGAAGAAGAAGAATATAGAGGATTTGTAGAACAGGAAAATCGGTCATACATCACTCTTTCTATGTGGGCTACTCAGGACCCTGTTGCAACATGGACAAAAGCATCAGGTATGTTTGTACCAGTTGTTCCAAAAGCCAATGGTGGTATCATAATCGGTACAAAGGGGGAATAAACGGGCATAGTCTCGACGAGAACAGCCAGTCACCGTCTGTGACAAGCGTTGACGATATGTCAAAACACAAGTATACAGAAAGCGAGCTGTCAAGCATGACAGTGGTTCAACTGAAACAGCTCGCAAGTGGCAATGGCTATGCCCTGACATCGACAAATAAGGCTGGTATTATCTCTGAAATTTTATCTCAGCAAGGGTAGGTGATCTTGAATGAACGAACAGCTTGTGAATGACCTGAAAGAGTATCTATCCGATGATGCGGAAACTGACGGTATGATTTCTTTATCTGTGAAGCGCGCAATTCGTTCATTCAAAAAGAAGCGCAATTATCCGTCTGGATATACAGAGGAAAAAATCAATACCGATATGGAATATTGTTATGATTGCATATTTGATCTGGCTCTCTATTTCCTTGTGAAACAGGGAGCCGAGTTCCAAGAGTCGCACTCTGAAAATTCGGTAAGTCGAAACTGGGAATCCGAAACAGAAATATATATTAATCATGGCGTTTTTCCATTTGCAGGAAGTTTAATTTAATAAGATGGTTGGGTCACGTGGCACAGTATTTTTGTCCTCCCGGAGTGCCGCTGGGTTGCTTATATTCAGTAGGGAAAAGCAAATGTTAAGGGAATGAAGAAAGGAACTGGCGATGGGATGTGAACATGAATGTTTTAATGAGCACCGCATAGAAGAACTGGAAAAGAATTTTCAGCTGATGCAAGAGAAGCACTCTGATCGTAGCAAAGAGTTTTATGAGCGTATCGGAGAACTGGAAAGAAAGACAGCATTAAGTGAGAATGACTTGAACCATATCAAGTCAACCGTGGACGAAATGAATAACAATATAAAAACTCTCATGGCAGTCCCGGGAAAGCGCTACGATACAATCATTGTATGTGTTATTACATCTATTGTCAGCGCAGTTATCGGTTTTATGTTAAGCGGTATTCTTCCAGTTTGATTCCACTTGTAAGGGAGGACGGTGGAAATATGAATTATACAGACTTTTCAGAAGATGAAAGAAAATTTTATTTAAAAGAAGCAGGCTTCGATTCCAGAGAAGAAAAACTGTTTCGATTACGGGCCTATGGCGAAAAGACACTATGGGAAGCATCTGAACTTATGGGGTATAGTCCAAGAACCATAGACCGAATTAATAAAAGAATAAAGAAGAAAATTTCCAAAGTTGCCCCGATGTACTGTCGGGGCTTTTCTTTGTATTATGGCGAAAACGTGGCGAAATAGTGACGTTCAAAAACAGAGTTCCTTCCTATATAATATAATCATAGGAGAAAACACAATGATTATGTTAAGAAACCCTTACGAGGGTATATGGGAAAAGCATCGTTCCATAGATGATATGGACATGATTCTCGAATCCCGGACAGGAGGAATAGATTATGGCAGGTTATCCGTATTATCCACAACAGCCAATGATAAACAATCCATACGGGCAAATACAGCCGTATCAGGACAGGCTGGCGCAATTGCAGAATAATTACCAACAGGCAATGCCTTATGGTCAAATGCAGATGCAACAGTTACAGCCGGTTCCACAATCACCTATGCTTCAAGGACAGATGGTGGATGGGATTGATACTGTAAAGGCAAAAGATGTGGATATGTCCGGCAATCCTGTTTACTATCCAAAAACAGACGGAACTGAAATTTACAGAAAACAGCTTCAATCCGATGGAAGAAGCAGGATTTTTGTTTACCGACTCGTAAATCCAGACGAACAGCAATCTAAGCAAGATGAAAAGCAGATTGATATTGAAGCAATGTTTAATCAGCTTCGGAACGATGTTTGCTCTGAGATTTCTGAAATAAAGAGTATGTTTCCGACACAGATGTCGGGGACATCGGAAACTAAGCAGAATGGAGGTAGGCAGAGATGAATTTCAACCCAAACGCCATGATGAAAAAGCAACTTGAAAGAATGATTTCTCAGAGGTTCGGGAGTGTTGATAACATGATGAACGACATGAGTAAATTCGCAGGTGAAAATCCAACATTGAAAAATGCTTTGTATTTATATAAAAAAGGTGATACAGACCAGTTACATCAAATACAACAAAATGTATTCAATGAAAAACATTTATCTCCAGATGGAATTATACAAAAATTCCTTGGATTATAACACTTCCCCACAATTGGGTGATTAAAAATCGCTACAATTCGGGATGACAGCCGCGGATGTCTCCTATTGTAAATAAAATTTAAGGAGACTAAAAACATGATGAATGGTTCAAATTACAGCCTTAGCGACATTGCTGCCGCTACAGGCTCTAATAATCGCGCCAATGATATGTGGGGCGGTGATGGCTTTTCACTTATATGGCTTGTCCTGATCTTTGCTATCTTCGGATGGGGCGGTTTCGGCGGCTGGGGCGGCGGCTTCGGCGGTAATGGTGGAAACGGTGCAAATGGTGCTGGCTTCCAAGGATGGGCTACCCGTTCAGATATTAATGAGGAATTCGCCCTTAATGATATTCAGAATGGTATCAGAGGTATTCAGCAGGGTATCTGTGACAGCACATATTCTCTTAACAATACCATGCAGAGTGGCTTTAATGGCATGAACGTTGGAATGCTTCAGGGCTTCAATGGCGTTCAGCAGGCAATTAACGCTGATACTGTAGCAAATATGCAGAACACAAATGCATTACAGTCTCAGTTAGCAAGCTGTTGCTGTGAAACAAGAGAAGCTATCCAGGGCATCAACTACAACTTAGCTACCAACACTTGTGCTCTCCAGAACACAATGAATAACAACACAAGAGACCTTCTGGAAAACCAGAACAGTAATACAAGAGCAATCCTTGATTTCCTGACTCAGGATAAGATTGCAACATTACAGGCAGAAAATACTGATCTGAAACGTGCTGCATCTCAGGATCGCCAGTCTGCACTGCTTACAACTGCTATGGCTTCACAGACTCAGCAGTTAATCAATGCAATTAATCCGGCGGCTATTCCGGCATATGTTGTTCCGAATCCAAATACCTATTACGGCGGATGCGGATGCAACAGTGGATGCTGCTAAGTAACTCACCCTTAGAGGTTGACTAATTCTAAGAGGTGGGTTACGGCTCACCTCTTATTTTGATTGAGAGGTAAAAATATGAGTTGTAAGAATGTTTGTAAACTTTGCAGTCATCTTGTAATCAGTCAAGCTGTTGCGTTTACAGGGGGCAATCTTGTAATCACACTTCCAGCAGGCAGTTACGACAACGGAGAGAAGTATTGCATTGTGATCGCACAAAGTATACCAGAAGCCACCACAATTACCGCCCCGGTAATGATTCAGGTAGGAACAGGAACAACTTTATATCCGCTAGAGAATCGTTGCTGCGCACAGGTTACGGCTTGCGGAATAAGAACCAGAACGAAGTATGCAACCAGAGTAGCTACAAGCGCAACTGGCGGAG
>ERZ1034969.57-NODE-57-length-73531-cov-12.441559_pt1 | contig 73531 bp, 69 predicted proteins | sample MGYA00520624_ERZ1034969 | MGnify/ENA primary metagenome ERZ1034969 (study PRJEB33766, sample SAMN09781776) | gut metagenome | biome: gut microbiome | host: Homo sapiens | place: Madagascar | study: EMG produced TPA metagenomics assembly of the PRJNA485056 data set...
TTTGGTTCTCTCTAGATGTTAGCTGGCATCAACCCACTACAGTTGACAATGAGCCACTTTTGGGGTGCAGTTCATGGGGATTTCTGCTACTTTTTGGTATGTCTATATATTGTCCAAATACTCGATAAAGTCTGGTAGGTCTTCCAAATCTTTGAGGAGGACTTCTTTGTCAAGTGTATGGTCTTCTGTAAAAATATAAGCCTTATCAACGAGGTATCGAATTTGCGTAAAATGGTGACTTGAGATGATAAAGGTCTTGCCAATCGTTTGAAGTCGTTGAATCAGCTCTGTAATGAGTTTGCGATATTTAGGGGACAAGCCGTTAAAGGGTTCGTCAAAAATAATCACGTCTGGGTTCATGACTAGGACACTCGCGATAGCGACTAGTTTCTTTTCACCACCTGAGAGGTGATAGGGCACGCGCTCCTTGAGGTGGTTAATACCCAGCAATTCTAGGCTATCCATGACACGTTGCTTGACTTCGTCTTCTGATAAATCTAGGTTACGCAAGCCAAAAGCTACCTCGTCATAGACGGTCATGTTAAACAGTTGAATGTCGGGATTTTGGAAAACAAAGCCAAAATGGCGATAAAAATTGCCGACTTTTTGATTATCATTTAAGAAATCAGCATCAATCTTATCGCCTTCAAAGAAATATTCTCCGTCCTCAAAAGGGCACAATCCGACTATCAACTTCAATAAAGTGGATTTCCCTGAACCGTTGGGTCCCATGATACAGACCGTTTCTCCCTTAGAAATGTCGAGGTTAATATCATGAATCCCAATACTATTTGTATAATGATAACTTCCGTTTTCTATTTTAATCATCAGCGACTCCTACTTTAGATAAAATATAAGACAATCAAGGCAACTAATTCGACTAAAACACCGAAATCATAGCGGTTAAAAGGGAGGCGTCTATCCAAAGAATACCCCTTTGAATCACGGGTATAACCTCTTAGCACCATAGCTTGGTAGGTTTCGGTTGTGCGTTCTTTTGAGGACAAATACAATTGTCCTAATAAGGCCCCTAAAACTTGGCGGCTCACGTGTTGCCCCAAGGTCCGCAAACGAATACTGTATAATAATTCCTCTAAAAACATTCCTAGCATATAAATGTATTTTATCGTGATGTCAATGACTAGGATGATAATCGTAGGCAGATGCCATTGACGAAGCGCTAAAATAAACTGCTGCCACGAGGTAATGGTGAGGAAGATGGAAATATTCACTAAAATCAATCCAACGCGTATCAAAAATAGGGTCATATCGTTTTGGCTAATCACAATACTTGGGAGTAAAACAATGGCAGATACGATAAGCAAACGAAACAATTTTTTGATAATGTTAATGATAACTGAACCTGGCAAAACGCTCAATTTGATAAACAACAACAGTCCTACTATCCAAAGATAGGTTAAGCTGGTTCCTTTTAAAATCATGATAGTGTAGGTAATTAAAGATAGTAGGCGTATCCAAGGGGATTTTTTGGAAGAGTAAGAAACGTTGGTATTTGTTAAAAAATTAAGCAGGCGAATAACACCCCTGATGTTGATCTGAATGTAATTGCGATGGGGGTCCGTCTTGATGTTATCGTGATTTTCTGCGGTTAACCAAGTAGGTAAAGTTAGATTAGTCTCTCTCTTTTCCATTCAGACTTCCTAATACTTTCCCGATTAAAACAAAGATAATAATGGCAGTAATAGCACTCAAAATATATCCTAGTGGGAGATTGGTGCCTGGAACTGTGTAGTCACTAAACAAACCTTGATAGTCCAATCCTTTAGCCATCCCTTGTGGTAATTGGCTTGCTACACCTTCTGATTTTAATTTATCTAGCATTTCAGATTTTGACCATTCGCCAAAGGCTGTTCCTTGAGCTAATAATCCAATCGGGCTCAAAACCACTAGAGCTCCTAAAAGGTAATACAAGGGTTTAAAGGATGTTTTGGCATTTTCTGGCTGAATAGCGGCATTTTCGTAGAGTTCATTTGGAGTAACGCGTTTAACAAAGCGGTAAATGACGTAAGTAAAGAAGGCTTCGATTGGTCCTGCAAACAAGAGGTGCGTCAAGGTCATGGCAGGAACTGTGATTGATAGTGGGTAAGGATTGTAAAGGGCTTGGCCACTAGCCGTATGGAAAAGAACAGGTTGCAAGCCTAGTTCTACCCCAACTAGCAAGGCAGATACATTGATACCAATATAAGAACCAAGGATAACCCCAAGGTCACTGTGATGGCGTTTGGCAAAGAAACGGTAAATAGCATAGCCAACAAAAGGCATCACGCAGGCCATGTTAAACACATTGGCGCCAAGAGCGATAATCCCGCCATCTGCAAATAAGAAACTCTGCAAAATCAAGGCGACCGTTATGGACAGACAGGCAGCGTACGGTCCAATCAAAATGGCCAGCAAAGTTCCTCCAACAGCGTGTGCCGTTGTACCACCAGGAACAGGCACATTAAACATCATAATCAAAAAGGAAAGGGACGAGGCAATCCCTAACATAGGTGCGAGTTCTGATTTTTCGCTTAATTCAACCTTGACTTTTCGCACAGAATAGCCAACAACAGCGAGCGCTCCTGCAGCCAAAACCGCACACGTTTCTGGACTTAAGTAATTATCTGGTATATGCATACGATATACTCTCTTTCTTTTAATTCACTAAATCAATTCATTAAATTATTTTACTAAATATTCTTTAACTTTATTGCCCAAAGTCAATCGAAGTCCTACGACTACCGCAGCATAGCCGATGACGAGATTTAAGACAATATAACAAGCAGCTTCTATCACACGATTGGACGCCAAGAGTTGCACAATGCCGACTGAAAACGATGAAAAAGTCGATAAACTACCACAAAAACCTGTCACGATAGCTTTGTTGGTAAAAGGATTGGTCACGTGTTTGATAAATAATCCTGTAAAGCAGCCGATAATCAGGCAGGCTAGTATATTGACACAAAGAACAGCAAAGGAAGACCCCCAGCTAGCAGGTGTGAGATTTTCAACTAAAACACGAAGACCACCACCAAAAAAGGCACCACTTGCAATTGCACTGTATTTTTCACTATTTTTCATGTTCTCCTCCTAAATGATTCCATAAAGCCATCGGCCTACATAAACACAGAAGATACAAATCAGAACAGAGGCTAACCAGTAGAGCCAAGCGATGCCTTTAGTATTTGCCAAGACCATCTTGTAGTGTTCCAGCGAGTAAGTTGAAAAGGTCGTCAAACCACCACAGAAACCGCCGATGAGAAAGACATTTGCCATATGGGACAAGGCATGATTGGCAGCCATACCAACCAAGACACCAGCAAGCACAGAGCCAATCACATTGGCCCAAAGCGTTCCCCAAGGGATTTTATTGCCTTTGACATTGAGATTATCACTTAAGATTGAACGCAAAAAGGCACCAAGGATAGCCCCTAAGCCTCCTAAAATAACATCTAAAAACATCATTTTCACCTATCGAATGTGAACATCCGGCTTTCTAAGATTGATTGGAGAGAAGATTTTGATTTCTTCGCGGTAAAAATTGGTAAATAACCACATGAGGCGACGATTTTCGTGGTAATTTGGTCCAAGCACACGCAAGACCACACCTGAATCAATTTGAGTAACACCATATCGACAATCCGTATCAATACTAGCTAGGACTTCTCTGAATTGGTCCACGTGTTTTTGCGTCAAAAGCGGGTCAATAATGGTCACGGAATTGTAATTTTTGTATCCTTCGAAAAAGCCAATCTCACCCATATCATCTTCTAGCGGGTCACAGACAAGAAAGTCATTCAACAACAAGCGGTCGTTTTGTTTGATGGTCATTTTCAAACCTGCAAAACGGTATTGAAAAGGTGAGCCATCTGGTGACCAACCAGCTGTCAAGCCATCTGTTAAGATGATTGATGCTCCTTCGTCTAAATCGACTGTCGTTTCTTGGAGATAGTTAGCGTTTTTGTAAGGCACCACTTCGTCAAGATAAAATTCTAGGGTCGCATTTTTACCGACTGTAATCGCGGTGCTTTGTTTGGTCGTTAAGCCATTTTCACACTTGTAAATGTAGCTTGGCGCTTGGCTTGTGACCACAGCATGGGCATTTTCTTCCAAACTGATATGTTGATGATAACTTTCGCCTTCAATAAAGCCACCACCTGTTGAAATCAAGAAATAAACAGGCGTTGTCCCTGTATCAGTAATCGAAGCAGAAATCCGAGAATTGCCTTCTCGGTAAGTTCTTTCTGCTACTGTTCGATTATTGCGGTGGACAAAACGTAAGTCAATATAACCGTCAATATCTTTCACTTTATAAGCCCTCTAATAAGCAGTCGCGTTTGATCCAGTCAATAACACCTTGAAGACCTTCGTCTTTTTTCAAGTTGGTAAACAAGAAAGTACCGTCAGCACGGAATTTTTCAGAGTCTTTTTTCATGCGTTCAAGGTCAGCACCAACATATGGAGCCAGGTCAATTTTATTGATGACAAACAAATCAGATTTAATCATTCCTTGACCAGCTTTACGAGGAATTTTTTCACCTTCAGCCACGTCAATAATGTAAATGGTGAAGTCAACCAATTCTGGGCTAAAGGTTGCAGCCAAATTATCACCACCACTTTCCAAGAAGATGATGTCTAAATCATGATCAAAACGATCTTCCAATTCTTCAATAGCTGCTAGGTTCATTGACGCATCTTCACGAATAGCAGTGTGAGGACAACCTCCCGTTTCAACACCAATGATACGATCTTCAGATAAGACTGAATTTTTCACCATAAATTCAGCATCTTCTTTTGTGTAGATATCGTTTGTAATAACCGCGATGTTGTAATCATCTGCCATATGACGGGTTAGACGTTCGATAATCATTGTTTTACCAGAACCAACAGGTCCACCGACACCAATTCTAATTGTACGTTTCATTGTTGTATCCTCCAAAATTTAATTATGACATGAAAAGTCGTGCTTCTTGTGTTTCGTGATTAATTTGAGCCAACTCTAAGCCTGGGGAATTTGCTCCCAAGAAGTTTTGAGTCAAATGTGAGACAGGTTGGTAGAGGGTTGCAATCTCTTCTACAATATCTCGCAAAATCACTTGCCCTTCTTTTTGACCAAGAGGAATGGCACGCACGGCATTTTGAACAAGCGTTGACGCCACGCTATAACCATACATTAAGAAAGCTTCGTGAAGAGGCATCTTTTTTTCATGTGCAAACAAACTAAACACAATAGCAGGATTGCCATAAGCTTCTTTTTGCTTAATCGTAGCTTGGTAATCCTTCAAAAATGGGATGTTTTCACCATTTAGTTTCATTAACAAGGTCAGCATCTGTTGGGCAATCAAGCGTGTCCCAACCCTTGTTTCTTTTGCGATGGTTGCGGTATCCATTGAATGATCAAGTTCTAAAAGACGTGAGAAGTCACCCTCTTCTAAAGCCTCATAACTCAATTTCACCAGCAAACCTTCACCATATTTGAACTGTGTTTTGTAATAGTTTTTTAGCCATGTTTTAAACTCAGGTCCTTTTTTGATGCGACGGTCAAACAGGTAATTCTCCATACCAAATGAATGGTTGAAGGTCCCAATTGGAAAGGTCGAATCGCAAACTTGAAAAACTTCTAGATAGTTTAAAAAATTAGTATCCATATCATTTCATCATTTCGCCAAATCTACATAACGGAGTGGTTCAGTCAATTGAACTTCTTTGATTTCATAAGGAATGTGTTTTTTATCCAAAGTTTGTGCCACAACTTTATCAAATAAAAGTGAGATTTTTCCTTCAGAAACTTGAATTGGTTTGTGAAGATTACCAAGCATGTGAGCCAATTCACCCATATTGTCAATATCTGTTGGTGTCACTACCATCATTTCATCAGGAATGACACTAAGAACCAATAATTCTTTATCCGATAGTTTAAAGGCTGAGCCATTTTCCAAAACATCATCGTCCAAACGGATACCATAATCGTGACCGTGGTCACTTGTCACGCGCAAAACTTTTTTAAGCAAATCATCGCTTTTTACCATCGCTGTTTCAACGTGAAAATCTTGCAAATTACTGATATCATCAACATTTTTGTACACTTCTGTTAAAATCATCGTTTTCTCCTTAAAAACAAAAACGGGAATTCAATAAAACTATGTGATTATACCGAATTCCCTTGTTACTCATTATCCTAGAACAAGTAATAACGTTGTGCCAATGAAATTGTTTCAACAGGATCACAAGAAATCAATTTATCATCGATTGTTACTTCAAATGATTGAGGGTCAATCTTGATTGTTTTTGGTGTGTAGTTGTTAAGTTTCATGTCACGTTTTGTTAAGTTACGTGTATTATGAACAGGAAGAACAATATGGTCTAGGCCAAGTTCTTCTTTAATACCATGGTCATAAGCGTATTGTGAAACAAAAGTAATGTTTGTGCTTCCGATAGCTTTACCTTTAGCACCATACAAATCACGCATCATACGTGGTTGAGGTGTTGGAAGACTTGAGCTGGCATCACCCATAACACCGTAAGTAATCATACCTGCTTTAAGAACCATTTTGGGTTTTGTACCAAATTTAGAAGGTTCCCAAATAACAAGATCAGCGTATTTACCAACTTCAACTGAACCAATGTAATCAGACATACCATTGACGATAGCAGGGTTGATAGTATATTTAGCCACATAACGTTTGATACGGTTATTGTCGTTAAATTCACTATCACCTTCAAGTGGTCCAAATTGAGCTTTCATTTTATCAGCTAATTGCCAACAACGCATAGCCACTTCACCAACACGACCCATAGCCATCGCATCAGATGTCATGACTGAAAGAGCACCCATATCATGAAGCACGTCTTCGGCCGCAACGGTTTGTTTACGAACACGAGATTCGGCAAATGAAACGTCTTCTGGGACTTTAGGGTCAAGGTTGTGACAAACCATAGTCATATCGAACAATTCATCGATAACGTTCTTAGTATAAGGGTTTGTTGGGTTAGTTGATGATGGCAAGATATTATCTTGACCAGCAACGACCATGATGTCTGGAGCATGTCCCCCACCGGCACCTTCGGTGTGGAATGTGTGGACGGTTCTTCCGGCAAAGGCATTCAAGGTATTTTCAACGAATCCACCTTCGTTCAAAGAGTCAGTGTGGACGGCAAATTGAACGTCGTATTTATCACAGGCTTTCAATGAATTGTCAATACCAGCTGCGGTTGCACCCCAGTCTTCGTGGGTTTTAACACCAGCGGCACCAGCTTCAATTTGTTCTGCGATAGTTTCAGGGTTAGCACCAGCACCTTTTGCTAAAAGACCAAAGTTGACTGGTTCGTTATCCATTGCTTCCAACATACGATGGATGTGATATTTACCTGGGCTTGTTGTTGCTGAGTTAGTACCATCGGCTGGTCCAGTACCGCCACCAAACAATGTTGTGATACCATTGTCAAGAGCGGCATGAGTAAGACCTGGAGAAATGTAGTGCACGTGGAGGTCAATACCACCTGCTGTTAAAATAAGGCCTTCCCCAGAAATTGCTTCAGTACTTGCTCCGACAACAAAGTCAATATTATCCATAATATCAGGGTTACCACCTTTACCGATAGCAACGATTTTACCATCACGGATGCCGACATCGGCTTTGACAATACCTGTATAGTCAATGATAGTAATGCCTGAAATAATGGTATCTACTACAAAAGGATTAGATTTTCGTGTTTCATTTGGGTTAACACCCATACCATCACGAAGCACTTTACCTCCACCAAACTTGCTTTCTTGACCATGGACTGTGTAATCTTTTTCAATCGCTGCAAAAAGATTAGTGTCACCTAAGCGAACGCTATCTCCAACAGTAGGTCCATAAAGTGAGGCAAATTGTTTTCGATCCATTTCAAAACTCATAATTTATGCCTTCTTTCCTATTTCTTGTCACGTTTTTCGTTTTTGGCTTTATCCAAATAACCATTGACGCGGTTGTTGAAACCAAAGACGCGACGTTTACCACCGAAATCAATCAAATTAACAGTGTGTGTTTCACCCGGTTCAAAACGAACAGCTGTACCAGCTGCAATATCAAGGCGTTTACCCCAAGCTTTTTCACGGTCAAACACTAGACCTTCTTCATTGGCTTCGTAAAAATGATAATGAGAACCTACTTGAACAGGTCGGTCACCAGCATTTTTAACTTCCAATGAAATAGCTTCATAACCTTCGTTGTAAGCAACGGGGTCACTAGATAATTTGTATTCTCCTGGAATCATATCTACACCTCCTTTCGTTTTCCTTAGCGGATAGGGTCATGAACTGTAACCAGTTTAGTACCATCCACAAAGGTTGCTTCAACTTGAATCATTGGAATCATTTCAGGAACACCTTCCATGACGTCATCGCGTGTCAAAACACGACCACCTTCATCCATCAATTCAGCAACAGTTTTACCTGCACGAGCTCCTTCTAAAATATAGCTTGTAATCAAAGCAACACTTTCGGGGTGATTTAATTTCAATCCTTTTTCTTTACGTTCTTTAGCAATCATACCTGCCAAAGAAATCATCATTTTCTCACGTTCACGTTCAGTAAGTTGCATTTTTTACTTCCTTTCAGTAATGCGTCAACCTATTTTGGCCACATATTAACAAGCATCAAGAATCCTGGAATCCAAGCTGTTACAATACCTTCAAAAATAGCAAGGAAAGGAACAAATTTTCCGAGATTTTTCTTCAAGTTAATTTCGATAAAGGCTGTTAACCATAACAAACCCCATAACCACCAGATAATACCGTAAATAGCATTTCCACCATAACCTGAGGTCATACAGAGCAGTCCCGCCGGAATAGAGTTAATCGCTACGAATAGACTAAACCAACCATAAAGACGTTGGTCTAAATCAAAGATAGTATTTATCGCTGTGTAAAGATATGTAAATGCAAACAAAAGACCTGTCGCACTGCCATAGAACCAAAGAGCATCTTGACCAGTCGCATTACCATAAGCAATCGCGATGATATTTAATATCAGACCAAGTCCACCAGTAAAGATGTTCATGACGGCGTTTGATTTATCTTGAATGCCTTCAAGCCGATAAAGCCCATTACTAATCAGTACAATACCAACGTAAAGTAGCACAACACCTAGCATATATTTCACCTCCTTTCAATGCCATAGTTCACCGCATTGGCACGTAAAAAAAGATTTTACAAACCGATTATACAATCAGCTACAACGATTAATTTATGTCATAAGTCGTTTGTTCTAGCAATGTTTCATCCAAACCTTTTTGAACTTGTTCATCACTAGGTTTAATAGAAGTCAAGCGACCTAGAACTTTCAAAATAATAAAGGTAACCACAAAACTATAAATAGCGACTAGCACCACACCACCAACTTGAACGAGCAATTGATGCGCACTAGCTGAAACTTGGTTGACTTCTTTATCAGCCAACAAACCGATTAAGATTGTTCCTGTGAAACCACCAACACCGTGAACTCCCCAAACGCCTAGGGCATCGTCCCAACCGCGTTTTTCTTGGAAAGAAAGGGCAAGATTACAAATAATACCAGCAACAATCCCAACAATAATAGCTTTTTGTGGTTCAATATAACCAGCAACTGGTGTAATAGTTGCCAAACCAGCAACAGAACCAGTCAAGACATCAACAAAGTTTACTTTACCACGAACGATTCGAGCGTAAATCATCCAAGTTACCATACCACTGGCAAGACCAATAAAGGTATTTGAGAAGGCTGTTGCAGCTAGTTGACCAGCTTTCAAAGCACCTCCTGAATTAAACCCAAACCATCCAAACCAAAGCAAACCAGTACCAACGGCAGCTGCCATCAAGTTACTTGGTTGCATCGCAATATTGTCTTGATTTCGTCGACCCAAAACAAAGATGGCTGACAAGGCTGCAAAACCCGCGGTCGTATGGATAACCGTACCACCAGCGAAATCAACAAAACCAAGTTTGTCTAAGAAACCGCCACCCCAAATCCAGTGACAAACTGGAATGTAAATGAGGATTGTCCAAACGATAAGCAACCAAATGTAACCCTTCATATTCAAACGTTCTGCAAAAGCACCACTCATCAAAGGTACTGTAATAACACAGAACATTAATTGGAAGGCAAAGAATAAAATAAATGGAATAGAGGCCGAATGGACATTACTTGGAACAAGACCAACATGAGCAAGGCCAAAGTAATCTGAGATATTACCAATGACACCTCCCATATCACGCCCAAAAGCCAAACCAAAACCACCATAAATCCAAATCAGCGTTACAATCCCCATAGAAATGAAAGACTGCATCATGATATAAAGGACGCTTCGTTTCCTAGCTAAGCCACCATAAAAGAAAGCCAAACCAGGCGTCATCAAACAGACCATGGAAGTTGCCAACATCATAAAGGTCGTATCACCGTAGTTCATTTCTTTTCCTTTCTTGACTTAAACACAAAATAAGCCACAAATATAAAGAGGTCAAGAGTGACTATACTTGTGGCTTATATTATGTACAGAAAGAAAGTAGAAATATGGCATTACACTTACAGTATCGTCTTGACTAGCACTGATACTAAAACGTGTTAACATATCCGTTTCCTCACTTTCTGTTAAGTCTATTGTTTTATTTACGGGTACATTATAGGCCTTTTCCCCAAAAAAATCAATGCATTTTCAGAAAAATATTTATCACTTTCGAAAATAAAATGACTTTTTCATGAAAAACATACTTTTTTAAAATCAAATACTAGATGTATTTGATTTGTGAGAGAATTCTGTTTTCTATGACTCATAAATGAAAAAATTTTAACTTCACACCATTTCTCAAAAATCACTCACAACAAAAAAGACATTCAAGAAATATTTCTTGAATGTCCATAAACGTTGATATAACTGAATATTAACGTTTTGAGAATTGTGATGCCTTGCGGGCTTTTTTAAGACCTGGTTTTTTACGTTCAACCATACGTGCGTCACGTGTAAGAAGACCTGCACGTTTAAGTGAAGAACGGAAATCTGGGTCAACTTGAAGAAGAGCGCGTGCAATACCATGACGGATAGCGCCTGATTGACCTGCGTAACCACCACCTACAACGTTAACGAAAACGTCGTATGAACCTTCAGTTGATGTTACTGCAAATGGTTGGTTGATAACAAGACGAAGGTCAGCATGTGGGATGTATTCTTCTACATCTTTTTTGTTAACTGTGATTTTACCAGTACCTGGAACTAAACGTACGCGTGCAACAGCGTTTTTACGACGACCAGTACCTGTGTATTGTGCTTGTGCCATTTAATAGATGCTCCTTTCTCTCTTAGATAAGTCCTTTGATATCAAGTACTTCTGGTTTTTGTGCAGCATGTGTGTGCTCGTTACCAACGAAGACTTTCAATTTCATACCTTGTGCACGTCCAAGAGTGTTGTGTGGAAGCATGCCTTTAACTGATTTTTCAATCAAGCGAACAGCGTTTTTAGAGCGAAGTTCACCTGCTGAGATTTGTTTCAATCCACCTGGGTACATTGAGTGAGTGTAGTAGATCTTATCAGTTGCTTTTTTACCAGTCAATTTAACTTTTTCAGCATTGATAACGATTACGAAGTCACCTGTATCAGTGTGTGGTGTGAAAGTTGGTTTGTTTTTTCCGCGAAGTACGCTAGCAACTACTGCAGAAAGACGTCCAAGAGGTACATCTGTTGCGTCAACAACGTACCATTTACGTTCAACTTGGCCTGGTTTGGCCATGAATGTTGTTTTGTTCATGAGTTCTCCTATACGAATTCGTTTTTGTTTACAAAGTGTGGGTGTTCCGAATCCACGAGTTATTTGAAAGGTTCCGGGGCCTTACAAATGGGGTAAACAATACCATCTATTATAATAACAGAAAAGATAGTAGTTAGTCAAGCATTACCTACTATCTTTTTTTATGTTTTGTATTTCTTGATAGCTTGATTTAACGGTATTTTCGGGTATTTTCCGCTAAATGAACCAAGTGTCTTAGAAAATCATGTGTTTTAGCTTGATAGCCGTATTTTTGCCCTAAATCATAAATGTAGCCATTGATATAATCCACTTCTGTTTGGCGCCCTTTACTCATGTCTTGATACATGGATGGGTAATGCAGTGGGCTTGTCACCTTGCTTACATAATGGATGGTTTGCCATTCTTCGTCACGACTGCCCAAGGGTTTTATGCCCGCTAAATCAGCAACATCGTAAGCTTCGTCAATCAGCTGACGACCTAGCTTTTCAGCCCCTTCGTAATCAATAAACTGCCCCATCCGAATTTCAAATAGCGTACAAATCGTATTGATGACTGAATTAAAGACTACTTTGGTGTAAAGTGTCCCTAAAAAGTTATCCGTGAGATGAGGGGTCAAATTGGAAGTTTCAAAATCAGCAACAATCTGTTTTTGGACAGCATCAAGATTGCCTGATTGGGCAGCTAGATTCACCGAACCCGATCCTGCTTTTCCGATGAAGTCAACATCACCCGCCCCTTTTAAGACTGTTCCAATCAAACAAGTTCCTGCCAAGACTTTTTCTGGTACAAAATAACGATTCAAGGCTTCAATGTGCCCCACACCATTCATTCCTGTGAAAACGTGCTGTTCTTCACGGAAAATATGTTGGCTACGCTCGAGCAAGGTTGCTAAGTGCATTTGCTTATCAAAAACCAGCAAAACATCAGGTTTACCTTTATACTCTTCAGGTCGCTGAAGGGGTATCGGCACCAAGTGCCTGTCTTTGCCATCGCGAGATTGGTAGACCCCACCTTGCTCTATCACGGTCTTTATATGCTCTTCCCAAGTGTCAATAAAATCCACCTGCGCTCCAAGATGCTCTTTAAGCAACAACCCAAAACGCAAACCCATAGCGCCACTTCCTAATACGGCATAAGTTAACTGCATAAAACTCACTCCCTTAATGCCCTACATTATATCACGTTTGTCAAACCAAAAGGGACCTAGCAGTTATACAAAATACTTATGGCTAGCTATAACTTTTGAAAGGGCAGCAAAAACTTAGGACAAATCATTCAAAAATTGCTTAAGCTGGTCTAATTGGCTATCATTCCAAGGGCGAAGTTTAGGCGTTGACAAATCAATCTGCCGTGACATTTTCCTCAAATTAGAGCCGATCTCGGCAACCCGCTGCTCCAACTCACGCGCCGACACGCGCAAGGCACCTTGTGAGAAAATCGTCCACTGCTCATTTAAATCGCTGGTTGCTACTTCCACCAAATGACGTGGTGTGTTTAATTCTGCTGCGGTGCGTTCAATATAAGCGTCAGCCGTTTCATCTTCTTCTGTAAAAATCACTTGGATTTTGTACTGGTCATAACGTTGGCGAACACCAGGGACGTATTGGGCATCAAACACGCAAATAATATCAATATGCTCAAAATGGGCATAGTTGTTAAGCCTGCGTAACAAGAGCGTTCTGGCAGCATCAAGCTGATTCTTTTTGAATAATTGACGTGTTTCTTGCCAAAAAGCAATCATATTGTAACCATCAACCAAAAGGATTTTTTGCTTCATTTTGTTTCCTTCCTAGAGGTTTTTGAGGGTTTAGCCTAATTTATGACGGAAAACCTCGTACATCAAAATCGCAGCTGCTACGCTGGCGTTTAGGCTCTGAACGTGTCCGTTCATAGGAATGGTTATCATTTCATCGACTTGCTTTTTGATATTTGGTGAAATGCCTTTTCCTTCGTTACCAATAATCAAGGCTAATTTCCCTGCGGTATTCCACTTATGGCTAGGGGTGCCGTTCATGTCCGTTCCAAACACCCAAAAACCTTGCTCTTTTAGTTTGTCTAGGGTTTGGCTGAGGTTGGTCACGCGGGCAACAGGAACATGTTCCACAGCACCTGTTGACGTTTTAGCCACAACAGGCGTCACTCCGACCGCACGGTGTTTGGGGATAATCACCCCTGCCACATTGGTTGCGTCAGCCGTTCGCAAAATAGACCCAAAATTATGAGGGTCATTTAAACCGTCCAAAATCAAGATAAGAGGATTATCCTCTTGATTGGCTTTATCTAAAATGGCATCCAAATCAGCATAAGAAAAAGCGGATACTCGCAAGACAAAGCCTTGGTGAACGGCGTGGTTAGTCATGTCATTCAAAGTTTTTTTAGGCACCCATGAAATAGACACTTTCTTGTCGGCAGCCAATTGTTTCATGCTTTCTACGTTTTTGCCGTGCAAGTCATCTTGAATGTAGAGTTTATTTCCAGTATTGGCGGCCAAGCTTTCTGTAACAGCGTGCACACCATAAACAATATCAGTCATGTCATTAAGTTCTTTTTTCTTCATAGGACTATTATAACACGAAAGCCAGTCCTCATACGAGAACTGGCTCAGTTTATTTAGTAGCTTACTTGTCATCTGCTGATATCGCAGCAAGAAGGTTTTTGATTTGGGTTTCTAATTGGTTTACAACATCATCAGAAACAACGAGTTTGTTATCTCCCCAAGCTTCTGGGTTAATTGGAACACCTGTGAAAGGTTCCACCACGCGTGTTCTAAGCCAATTCAACAAAGGGATGAGTTGTTCAAAGACATCTTCTGGAGATTGTCCGTTAGCCACACAAGAAGCTGTGACAAATTTATCTTGCAAGGCCGATGGTCCACGCAAGTCAGACAAATCCAAAGAACGGCTCAACCAATCCAAAGCATTTTTCAAGCTTCCTGGAATAGCATGGTTATAAGCTGGCGTGAAAATCCAAAGGGCATCTGCTGCCATCACTTGATCGCGAATAGCTTAGATTTCTGGTAAGACTGGGATTTCTAAATCTTGGTTCATTAAAGGTAAATCAACACTAAGATATGAAACGTCCACGTGTTTTGGCAATAGACTTTCTACTTTTTTCGCTAATTGTTCATTAAACGATCCTTTACGTAGTGATCCAACGATAAAGACAAGTTTAACCATAATGTGACTCCTTTTCTTTCGTTTTTTAGCAGTCTATCGCATCAATTTACAAAGTCAAAGACAAAAATCATTATTTGTCGAGTAAAATACTTTCCAAACCGCTGGTCATGGCAAGCTGAATCATAGCAGCTACTTCTTCAACCGAACATTCATCAGGCTTGGTCAATTGCCATTTAATCGTGGCTAAGGTGTTTGCCGCAAATAAGGTCTCAAAGTAATGAAGCCGACACTGTGGCACATGAGGGTACTTGTGCGAAAAAATATCCAAAATAACCTTTTCAATCGTGGCTTGCATTTCCCTGTCAGGATGGTATTTGGGAAAATCCAGCGAAAAATCACTTTGAGCAAGTCTTTTTGCTTGGGTAAATTGTCAAAATAACGCACCACAAGTGTCAAATCTAAATTTCCCGTTTCCAAGGATTCTTTCAGTTCCTGCCCATACTGAGTGAGGTAGTCCTCGCAAATGCACTGAACCAACTCCTCTTTTGACTGGTAAAACAAACAAAAAGTTGTTCGATTGATATTGGCCAGAGTTGTGATATCCGTTATTCTGATTTTGGAGTAGGGCTTTTCTAGCAACAAGTCCAGCATAACGGTCTTGATTTTTTGGTCTGTAAATTCTGATAACACCCGATTTTTCATCGTCACCTCATTAGTCAAAAGACACAAAGAAAGATTAGCCTCGCTTTGACTGACCAAGACTAATCTTTTATCTCAATTCTCGTTTTCAATTGTTTGAATGCACCAATCAATGAGCTCTTCCAGACGCTCAATTTGGTCTGTCATGTGCAGATAGCCCATCACGGCTTCAAAACCTGTTGACATCCGATAAGTCACAACGTCCGTATTTTTTGCTTTGGTGTGACTGTTGGTGTTGCGACCGCGTTTGTAGATATCTTCTTCTTTTTCGGTCAATAGCTGCGCTTCTAGCATCAGATTGATAAGGTAAGCTTGGGCTTTGGCAGACACGTACTTAGTTGCCTTGCGGTGCAATTGATTGGGTTTGGTTAAGCCTTGAAAAATCAAGTGCTTGCGAATGTACATGGAATAAACCGCATCGCCTTCAAAAGCTAGGGCAATACCGTTGATGAGATTGACATCTACCTTAGTCACGTGTCCACCTCACCCCATCTTTGGTATCTAGCAGTTTGATACCTTGTGCGGCCAATTGGTCACGAATGGCATCGGCAGTCGCAAAATCTCTGTTGGCACGCGCTTCTTGGCGTTTTTCAATCAAGGCTTCGATATCCGCATCCAAGACTTCTTCTTCAAAGACAATACCAAAGACAGCCAGCATAGCCGCAAAAGTATCCTTAACCGCTTGGTCATAATTGCCTGAGTTAATCCATTTTGCCATGTCAAAGACAACAGTGATACCATTTGCGGTGTTGAAATCATCGTCCATAGCCGCTTCAAAATCAGCCTTGAAAGCCGCCAATTCAGCTGAATCAACTGCTTGACCTAGAGGCAAGGTATACGTATTTTTCAAATATTTCAAATTGACAGAAGCGTCATGCACGGCTTTTTCTGTGAAATTGATAGGTTTGCGGTATTGTTGGGTGGCAAGGAAGAAACGCAACACTTGCCCGTCCACTGTTTTCAACATATCGTGGACTGTCACAAAATTACCCAGCGATTTTGACATTTTTTCATTGTCCACATTGACAAAACCGTTGTGCATCCAGTAGTTTGCAAAGGTCTTGCCAGTCTTGGCTTCTGATTGGGCAATTTCATTGGTATGGTGCGGAAATTCCAAATCGGCTCCCCCACCATGAATATCAATGGTATCGCCAAGAAGGGTTGTCGCCATAACCGAGCATTCAATATGCCAACCAGGACGCCCCTCACCCCAAGGACTTTGCCAAGACACGTCGCCAGGTTTGGCTGCCTTCCAAAGCGCAAAATCCAACGGATTTTCCTTAATATCGCCTTCGCCGTCCACACGACCACTGGCCCCCACTTCCAAATCAGCTAGGGTTTTGTTGGCCAGTTTAGCATAATTATGGCTTTTGGCTACACGGAAATACACGTCGCCACCAACCTCATAGGCAAATCCCTTATCTATCAAAATACTGACAAAATCAATAATCTCGTCCATGTAATCAATAACACGTGGATTTTTAGTAGCAGGCTTGACGCCTAGTTGTTTCACATCTTCCAAGAAAGCAGCGATGAATTTGTCTGAAAAAGCCTTGGTATCCATACCAGCTTCAGCCGCACCTTTGATGATTTTATCATCCACATCCGTGAAATTAGAAATGTAGTTGACCTTGTAGCCACGGTATTCAAAATAGCGGCGAATAGTATCAAAAGCCACCACGCTACGTGCATTTCCAATGTGAATGTAATTGTAAACCGTTGGTCCGCAGACGTACATATTAACCGTATTTTCGGTTATGGGCACAAATTCACGCAAACTTCGAGTCATTGTATCATAAATCTTAATTGTCATCTTTTTTCTCCACTTGTCGTTTGGTCTAAAGTTTTGACGAATGCAAGCTTTGATAACGGGCTTCTTCCAACTTAGACGTGTAGTATTCGCGATTTTCTTCCATATCGTGAATAATCGTTTCGTCTTTTTTCCCGTGAACACGCACCACTTTTGCTGGCACCCCAACAACGGTCACATCTGCTGGCACATCTGAAACCACAACAGCAGCCGCACCGACTTTCGCATTTTTTCCGATTTCTATAGGACCAATCACTTGGGCGTGGGCGGACACTAGGGCTCCCTCACGCACGGTTGGGTGGCGTTTACCAACGTCTTTTCCCGTACCACCAAGGGTAACACCATGGTACAGCATAACACCTTTTTCAACAATGGCCGTTTCCCCAACGACAAGCCCTGAACCATGGTCAATAAAAACGCCCTCAGCAATTTCAGCACCAGGATGAATTTCAATTTGCGTCCAAAAACGCCAAAACTGACTGTGCATCCGCGCCAACAATTTAAAGCCGTGTTGCCACAAAAAATGGGATAAGCGATGGGCCGCTAAAGCTTTTATACCAGGATACGTTAAGATAATTTCCAGAGAGTTACGAGCTGCTGGATCATTCTTCTTAACGATTTCAATTGTTTCTTTCCACCAACCCATAGACACTCTCCTTTACTCATCAATTTCTGACCAATTCACTAAAATTTGTTGTTCGTCAAACGGATTGATCACCACACCAACCGTTTCGTCAATATCGTTTTCACCATGTCCTGGCTGGTAAATTTCCGCTAAATTCCAAACCAAAATGCTGCCCTGTGCTTTACGGAAAGGCAAACCAAACTCATCGTGGTTATACCATTTTGCAAAACTTTGCAGGTTTGAAAAGGCAGGCACGTAGCTTTCCCCGTCAGGTGTTGACATGGTTGGGAACATACGGTCAAAGCTTTCGTCATCACGTGGATGCACAAAAGCTGGCACCAGATAGAACTTATCAAGCACATCCGCAGCGAGATTGTCATCCCCCATGAGCTTGTTTAAAATCGTGGTGTAAGCATTTAAAAATTGAATGAATTCGCTGCTCTTGAAAATGGTTGAATTGCCAAAATCACCTGATTTTTTCAAGTTAAAGACAATACCGTACAAGCCTTTTTCAATTACTTCTCTTAAAATGTCAATGGCTAGGCGTTCCACCCACTCTTGTTCTCTAGCACTGGCTTGGTCTTGTTTAAAAGTTTCTAGATCCTCTTGATCTGTAAAGACTGGAGTGACTTTTTGCCCTTCTACCTCAACGGCATAAGGCTCTTTGCTCGCCAATACTGGAGTATTGTGTAAAGCATTGACTAAAGCAACGCTATCTAAAAAGTTATCTGGTGCGTTGACAAAAGCACGCAAACGCAAGTCCAGTTCATTTTGATTTGTCATATTTCTATCCAAAATGGATTATCCACGACCTCTTTGTCAGAGAGCTTGGATAAAGCCACTATTCCTTCTTTTTTAGTCTGTTTCTTTTGGTGTACGCTCAACACGTTTTGGGCGTGGCAAGAGGGCTTTCATCGAAGCATCCACACGTCCTTTGTCGTCAACTTTGATGACTTTGACGTCAACTTCTTCACCGACTTCTAGGACATCTGCCACATTTGCCGTGCGAGTCCATGAGATTTCTGAAATGTGAACAAGGGCATCTGTCTTGTCAAAGAGGTTGACAAAGGCGCCGAATTTTTCAATACGAACCACCTTGCCACGGTAAACTTCACCGACCTTGGCTTCACGCACCAAACCAGCAATAATCTCTTTGGCACGGTCAATAGCTGCTTGGTCTGAAGAGAAGATCGATACATTTCCATCTTCGTCAATGTCAATCTTAACACCTGTTTCTTCGATGATTTTATCAATAGTTTCGCCACCTTTACCGATAACCACCTTGATTTTATCCACATCAATCTTAATGGTATCAATTTTTGGTGCAGTTGGTGCTAATTGAGCACGTGGTTCTGGAATGGTTGCCTCAATCAAGTCAAGGATTTCAAAGCGCGCTTTTTTCGCTTGAGCAAGGGCCTCTTGCAAGATTTGTGGGGTAATGCCTTCAATCTTGATATCCATTTGAAGGGCCGTAATCCCTTCGCGAGTTCCCGCCACTTTAAAGTCCATGTCACCAAAGTGGTCCTCAAGACCTTGAATGTCCGTCAAAATAGTGTAGTTGCTACCGTCAGAAATCAAACCCATGGCAATCCCTGCAACAGGAGCTTTGATTGGCACACCACCTGCCATAAGCGCCAAGGTTCCCGCACAAATTGATGCTTGTGATGATGACCCATTTGATTCCAAGACTTCGGCAACAAGGCGAATCGCGTATGGGAATTCTTCTAAGCTAGGAAGAACTTGGGCAAGCGCACGTTCGCCAAGTGCACCGTGACCAATTTCACGACGGCCTGGAGCCCCATAACGTCCCGTTTCACCCACCGAATATTGTGGGAAATTGTAGTGGTGCAAGAAGCGTTTTTTGTATTCTGGGTCAAGACCATCTACAATTTGAGTTTCTCCCATTGGAGCAAGGGTCAAGACAGACAAAGCTTGGGTTTGCCCACGAGTGAAAAGCCCTGAACCATGCACTTTTGGCAAGAAATCAATTTCAGCATCCAAAGGACGAATTTCATCCACACGACGACCGTCAGGACGAATTTTATCTTCGGTAATCAAGCGGCGGACTTCAGCGTGTTCCATTTGTTCAAGGATTTCAGCCACGTCACGCATGATGGTTTCAAAGTTTTCATCCTCAGCGTAGCGTTCTTCATAAACGGCTCTGACTTCTTCTTTGACAGCTTCTGTTGCGGCTTCACGCGCTTTTTTCTCTTCCACTTGCACCGCTTTTTGCAAGTCAGTATTGTAGGCAGCGATAATTTCAACTTGCAAGTCAGCGTCCACTTGCAACAATTCCACCTCAGCTTTTTCTTTACCAACTGCTGCCACGATTTCTTCTTGGAAGGCAATCAATTCACGTACAGCTTCGTGTCCTTTAAGAAGGGCTTCCAACATGATATCTTCTGACAATTCTTTGGCGCCTGATTCTACCATGTTGATGGCATCTTTGGTCCCTGCAACAGTCAATTCCAGAAGAGAAAGCTCTTTTTGTTCGGCTGTTGGATTGATGATAAAGTCACCGTCGATATAAGCCACTTGCACGCCAGCGATTGGGCCATTAAATGGGATGTCTGAGATAGACAAGGCAAGCGAGCTGCCAAACATGGCTGCCATTGGAGCGCTAGCATTTTCATCGTAAGACAAAACGGTGTTAATCACTTGGACTTCGTTACGAAAACCTTCTGCAAACATAGGACGAATAGGACGGTCGATCAAGCGGGCCGTTAAAGTGGCATCTGTTGTCGGACGCCCTTCGCGTTTGTTGAAACCACCTGGAAATTTCCCAGCAGCGTACATTTTTTCTTCGTAGTTAACTTGAAGTGGGAAGAAATCCCCCATAGACATCTTCTTAGACATGACCGCAGCGCTAAGAACGGTTGATTCACCATATCGTACCACAACGGCACCGTTGGCTTGTTTGGCTACTTGTCCAATTTCAACTACAAGGGGTTTCCCCGCAAAAGTCGTTTGAAAAGTTTGTTTTGACATGATTATTCCTCATAAAACCTTTATTTTGATACGCCCGTTTTCTACAAAAACCAACCTGTAAAAGCCAACAATCTTACAAACTCGTCTTTGCATAAAACTACGTATCCCTATTATTTTATCATAATTAAACAGAAATTTCAGACTCTTATCGTCAATTTTTCAAAAAGAGGCTAGGATAGCGCTACCCCAACCTCTTATAGTGTTTATCTAAATAACAAATCCACAACAGCAATAACAATAATAGCCCCTAAAACCGAAGGTAAGATTGCCATGCCTGCTAGAGAAGGTCCCCAGTAACCAAATAAGGTTTGACCAACATAAGAACCAACCAAACCAGCAAAAATGCGGTAGATACAACCCATGGATTCCCCTCTATTTGTAATGCTACCAGCAATCATACCAATCAAGGCACCAACTATCAATGACCCAATCATCTTTTTGTGACCAACCTTTCTTAAAAACAGTTTCTAACATATCTTTACCCATTGTATCATAAAAGCCTCCCAAAAAAACATGGGAGGCTTCATTTATAGACGGCTTTAAACAACCGACATTAGAACATGTCAATCAAAAGTTGTTTCAATTCTGAGATGTATGGTTGACGTGGGTTAGCTGGTGTACATTGGTCATCATAAGCCAAGCTTGCCAAACGATCTACTGCAGCGTCAAAGGCTTCTTTGGTTACGCCGTTTGCAGAAAGTGATGGCTCAACATCAACAGCACGCATCAACTGGTCAATACGTTGGCAAAGTGCTTCTACCAATTCAGCATCGTCTTTACCTTCTAGACCGATGTAACGAGCAATGTTTGCGTAGTCTTGTTGTGCACGGTACTCTTCGTAACGTGGGTAAACAGAGCGTTTCACATTACCAGTTACCCCGTTGTAGCGGATAACGTGTTGCATTGCGATAGAGATAGCTAGACCGTGTGGAAGGCCGAACTCACCACCTGTTTTGTGAGCAAGTGAGTGGTTGATACCTAGGAAGGCATTACCAAACGCCATACCTGCAATCGCTGCTGCGTAGTGCATGTTTTCTTTCGCTTTTTCACCACGAAGCGTTGGGTTCTTAGGATCGTAGTTATAAGCATCTTCAAGGTTTTCCATAATCAATTTGATTGCTTCAAGTGACCATGGACGTGTGAAGTCAGAAGCCATAACAGATACGTAAGATTCAAGGGCGTGTGACAACGCATCAAGACCTGACCAAGCTGCTGTACGTTTTGGCACAGTCATAACGAATTCTGGGTCAACAATGGCAACTTGTGGTACCAATTCATAGTCAGCAAGTGGGTATTTCACGTGAGTGTAATCATCTGTGATAACAGCAAATGGTGTGATTTCAGCACCTGTACCTGAAGTTGTTGGGATACAGAATAGACGTGTTGCTGTTTGGTGTTTGAATTTCACGATACGTTTACGGATATCGATGAATTTTTGTTGCAATTCTAGGAAGAATTCGCTCACTGCATCGTAGCTATCAAGGAATTCAGCACCACGGTCAAGAGATACTTCGTAAATCAAGCGAGCAATTTTAGAAGCGTCAATGGCAGATCCACCACCGATAGCAATAACAGTATCTGGTTTGAATTCGCGCATTTGTTTTGCAATTTCAATAGTTTGACCAAGTGTTGGGTCTGGTTTGATTGTTCCGTAAAGTGATGTTTCTACTTTTTCATCACGAAGTGCCAATTGGGCATAAACAGTATCAACGAAACCAAATTGAACCATTCCTGGGTCAGCAACGATCAACGCGCGTTTCATTGGCTCATACTCATCTTGCAAGTATGAAATAGCATTCTTTTCATAGTAAGTTTTTTCTGGTAAGCGAATCCATTGTGGACGGTTACGACGTTTAGCAACCGTTTTAATATTGAGGAGATCGCCAGTTGAAAGGTTGTGTGACAATGAATTTTTCCCCCATGATCCTGTTCCTAATGTCAAGCTAGCTTTAAGTGCGTCAGTGTAAACATCACCGATACCACCAACTGAGTCTGGTTGGTTAACCAATACACGTGAAGCTTTCACAGCGTCTCCATAGACAGCTACAAATGGATCTGCTTGAGAACCGATTTGGATGCCAACGTTGTGCCCAGCACCCTGATAGTCAAGAAGAGCTGATACAATTTCGATACCTTCTTCGCGTGTTTCTGCTTTGTAAACTGAAAGAAGTGGAGAAAGTTTTTCTGATGATAGCTTTTCACCTATGTTAGCTTTGTCAAGTTCGAACAAGAGAACATCTTTGCCTTCTGGAAGAGCCACACCTGCTTTTTCACAAATCCAAGTTGCAGGCATTCCGGCAACTGGTCCGTTTACACCGTGGTTAGCGTTAAAGACGAAGTCTTCAATTTTCTTGTAGTCTGATTTAGGAACAAGGTATGCCCCTTTTTCTTGCATTTTTTGCATCCATGTGTCGTAGATGTCTGCAGCAACAACCGCTGAGTTTTCAGTAGCACAAATCATACCATTGTCAAAACGTTTAGACATCAACAAATCTTCAACCGCACGGTCAATATCAGCAGTTGAATCAACGTAAACAGCACCGTTACCTGCACCTACACCCATTGATGGGTTTCCTGATTTAAGGGCTGCATTAACCATACCAGGTCCACCAGTAGCCAAGATTGACGCAATGTTTTTGTTTTGGATAAGGGCTGATGTGTTCGCAAGTGATGGTGTTTCAATCCATTGAACAATGTTTTCAGGAGCCCCTGCTTTAACGGCTGCATCGTATAAAATTTTTGCCGCATGAGCTGAACATTTTTGAGCTTGTGGGTGGAAGGCAAACACGATAGCGTTACGTGTTTTCAAAGCCACCAAAATTTTGAACATTGTTGTTGATGTTGGGTTAGTTGTTGGAACAATCCCTGCCAAAACACCTAGAGGAGCTGCAATTTGGATGCTGCCTGCAACCTTGTCTTCCCCAATGATACCAACTGTTTTTTCATTTTTGATACGTTCGTAAACGTACTCAGTTGCAAAGTGGTTTTTGGTATCTTTATCTTCAACAACACCACGACCAGTTTCTTCGTGTGCTTCTTTTGCAAGTTCCAAAGATGCTTCTGAACCTGCAAGTGCCATCGCTGCTACAATTTTGTCAACTTGTTCTTGTGAGTAAGTCGCATAAATACGTTCAGCTTCAAGCGCTTTTTCAACTAAAGAACCTGTGTATTGTTGTGCCAATTCTTCAGCGCTCAACTCATTTGTCTTTACTTCTGCATTGTTTGTTTCAGCCATTAAAAGCCTCCTTTATAATACCTTAAAAATTAATATTGTTATCGAAGAAAAATCTTACGATATAATTCCGTAACTTAGAGTCAAAACAGGACAACACTTAAAACTGATCAAGAGGTCTAAGTGGCGTTCAGCCGATCATCAAGTAAAAGGAATCATCACCAACACTTTGTGTTATTGTGATATTCTTCACTAATTATATTAACGTTTTTTAAATAAAATGTCAAGCTGTTTTTTGTAAGCTTTTTCATTTTTATTTTTATAGTCTTGTAAAGGGATACATTTTCCCAAGTAAACTAATATACTTTTAATGTTTTATTCTTAAAAAAGCACAGAAAAAAACCTGCCAAAAGCATAGGCTCTTGACAGGCTTTGGACAGTCGTTTGTGATTAGCGACGAAGTCCAAGTGATGCGATCAATTCGCGGTAACGGTTAACGTCTGTACGGCGAAGGTATGCCAAAAGGTTACGACGGTGACCGATTTTTTTCATCAATCCACGGTAAGTAGCGTGGTCTTTTTTGTGTTGTTTAATGTGCTCGTTAAGGTGGTTGATTTCCCAAGTAAGAACAGCTACTTGAACTTCAACTGAACCTGTGTCACCTTCGTGACGTGCGTATTGAGCGATGATTTCATTTTTTTTCTCTTTTGAGATTGCCATATTTTTTCTCCTTTATAATGCTTCATCCGAGTCATAGGGTTTGGCGTTTCCTACAACCAAGAAAAAGTTACTTGTCTTACGACACCGATTATTGTAGCAGATAATGACTGATTTTGTCAAAGATTTTTTCTCTATCTCTCAAAAATACCTGCTCTTTTTTTACGAATTAACACACACCGTTTTGCGTGAAAAGTAAGCTTTTAAAGCTAAAATCAAACTAATCACCAAGCTAATCACACCATAAATGATAAAGGCAAAGGTTGGGTGTGGGTTAATTTTTGAAAAGAGGTTTAAGGTAATGGCCGCACTGGCTCCTCCAAAGTTACAAAAGAGCAAAATCAAGGTTGTGGCATCACCAATGAGCTGAGCAGGCATTTTATTAGAAACAACGTTAAAGACGGTTGTCACAATGATACTATACAAGAAGCCTGATAACATAGCACCTAGTAGCATAATCCAAAGGTTTTGAGCAAAACCAAGCATAAACAAACCAAGGGCAAATGGAATAAGCGACACGGTAATCAAGTGTCTGTTGAAATAAGACAACAAGCTCTTAAAGAGGAAACCTGACAAAATCCCCATGAGCATCATACCACTTAAAATCATACTGGCTTGGCTAGGACTTCCTAGGTGCAATTGGTCGATAATAACTGGAATACGAAGGCTATTGGCACTATTGATGTTAATCACAAAACCAGCGAGCAACGACAATCCGACAATAAAGAAAATGTCATCTTTGGTGAATTTGGCTGAAGAACGTTCTTGAACCACTTTTTCCGTTATGCGTTTTTTGGGAGAAAAAAGAAGGTAAAAGAACAAAACAGGCAAAGCAAATAGGTAGATGATAAAAGCCCAAGACCAATCAATCGGAACCAAGAAACCAACGATTCCTGTTAAAAAGGCACTTCCCAAAACTTCAAAAGACCCACGCAAACCAAGCATTTGGGCGCGTTCGTGTCCCTCATAGGTTTCGCTGATGATACTAATGGCACGAGAGTTAATCAAGCCAATCCCAATTCCCAACAAGATACGTGATACCACCACAAGGCTGTAATCTTGACGAACGACAGGCAAACTACCACCAAAAGCAATTAAAAGCAAACCAATGATAACACTCACACGTTCAGACAAGACACGATTTAAAAAAGGATTTAAAATCAAAATGCCCATGATTGTAAATGAGGTAATCGAAAAAAGAAACTCAACTTGGCTTGTCGCATAACCTTGTTGTTGATAAGTCGCAATCATTTGCGGTAATGCTGTCGAGGTTGAGAAGGTCGAAACGAGCATCAGAGATAAAGATAATAAGCTCAATTTCTCTAAAAAGGTTTTCATAACAACTCCTTACTTGTTTTTTTGGCTAAAACAAGTATAATCAATGTTGACACATAAAAATAGGACTTTTGTCACATGAGGAGGGTTACGTGTCGCTAGAAGCGCTTACCAAAGAATACCAGTTAAAGTCGATTTTTCCAGAACACTATTTTGATAAATTACACGTTTTTAGGCTACCTGCTGGGGAAGCCATTTGCCACCAAGGGGAAGAGTTGACGGCTCTTTCTTATTTTGTGGAAGGCAAAGTCAAAATTGTCCGTCGTTTGTTTAACGGCAAGGAGCACATTTTAGACATCAAAGACAAGCCAACCTTGCTTGGGGATATTGAGTTATTGACTAATCAGCCTGTGGTATCATCAGTGATTACACTTGAGGACACGGTGGTGGTCCAACTTCCCTTGGCGGGCATTCGCGAGGAATTGCTGGCAGATAATACCTTGCTATTAAACCTCAGCAAGGGCTTGGCGCAATCGCTTTACGACCAAAATATCCGTGCTTCGACCAACCTAAATTACACCTTGAAAGAACGCTTAGCCACGCATATTTTAGCGGTGGAGGACAAGGGCTTATTTACCTTAGAATTAAAGAGTCTGGCGGATTCGTTTAGTGTTAGCTACCGCCATTTGCTGCGCGTGATTCATGAGCTGATTGATTTGGGCATTATCGAAAAAGAAAAACCCTACTACCGCATCAAAGATATGAGCCAGTTAATCGCCCTCAAAATCACGAATTAAGCCTTTAGCTTTCTGCTTGCCTTGTTTTGTGCTATAGTGTTATTAGAGAATGAAAAGAGGAGGAATTATGTCTGCTATTAAAAAATTAGTCAAACCGAGTCATTTAATCAATATGGATGATATCATTCGTGAGGGAAATCCAACCCTTCGTGCCGTTGCGCAAGACGTAACTTTCCCATTGTCTGACGAGGAAATCATCCTAGGCGAAAAAATGCTACAATTCTTGAAAAATTCACAAGACCCTGTAACGGCTGAAAAAATGGGCTTGCGTGGTGGTGTTGGTTTAGCCGCTCCACAATTGGACATTTCAAAACGCATTATTGCTGTTCTTGTGCCAAATCCTGAGGACAAAGACGGCAACCCACCAGAAGAAGCTTACAGCTTGCAAGAGGTTATGTACAACCCTCGCGTTGTAGCACATTCTGTGCAAGATGCTGCGCTTGCTGATGGTGAAGGCTGCTTGTCTGTTGACCGTGTTGTCGAAGGCTATGTTGTCCGTCATGCACGCGTTACTGTGGAATATTTTGACAAGAACGGTGAAAAACACCGCGTTAAATTAAAAGGGTACAATTCAATCGTTGTGCAACACGAAATCGACCACACAAACGGTATCATGTTCTACGACCACATTGACCCTAAAAATCCATTTGCCGTTAAAGAAGGCATGCTCATTATTGACTAATAAGCATCGAAAAAACGACTTTGCCCCTCAGGGGCAAGGCCGTTTTTTCATTGCCATTTTAATCTAAAGCTGCTAATAAAGCCGCTGCTTGCTTGTCAAGATCAACTAACACTTCGGCTGTTGGAACAAATACACCATCTGCCCAAGCTGAATCGTTGATATGTGACATGGTGATGTTATCAACAAATTGGGTACGGATAAATGGAAGCAAGGCGCGGTAGCTTTCTGCCACTTGTTCGTGGCCGCCGTTTGCTACGATAGAAACGGTTGTGACTTTTTCGTTGATTGCTGATGGTCCACGTGGGTCAGATAAGTCTAACGCACGAGATAGCCAGTCCAAAAGATTTTTAACAGAACCTGGAATAGCAAAGTTATAAACAGAAGAAAAGATCCAAATCGCATCTGCGTCTAAAACAGCTTGACGAGCATCTTGGACTGCTTTTGGCAAATGAGCCTCTAAATCTTGTGAAAAGACTGGAACTTGTGACCAATCAAGGTATCTAACTTCTGCTTTGCCTGCCAAGGCTTTTTTGGCGTTCTCAGCCAATTGTTCATTGAAAGATCCTTTGCGCAATGAACCAACAATAAATAATACTTTTTTCATACGTTTTCTCCTTAATACAAGCGATAACTCGTTTATCACTACATAGTAATTTATATAGGCTTATTGTATGCTTTATTTTGGCTTTTGTAAATGATTATGCTCACGCGGTTTGAATTTTTTGAGCAAGCGAATGAGTTCAAGCTGTTCTTGAGGGGTGAGAACGGCAAAGGTTTCCTCGATTTTGGTGATGTGGTGCGGCAGGGCACGCTCAATGACTTGGCGTCCTTCCTCTGTCAGCGTGACTAAATAAGCACGTTTGTCATTAGGGCAAGTGGTGCGCGTGACCCAGCCTTTTTTCTCCATATTTCTGATGACAACAGTCATATTGCCCGAAGTCGCCAAAATGCTTTCCAACAGCTCTCCGATTTTCATAGGCCCCTTGCTATAAAGCACATCCAGCACGCTAAATTGAGTCGGGGTGAGGCCGTCGGCTTTAAAGGTTTCTGACACCGTGGTATCAATGGTCCGAAAAGCCTTACGCATGACGACCATGGCTTTCACAGCTTGATTTGTTAATTCAGACATCTTTTCTCCTTGCTTTTACGAAAAAACGAACAAAATGCCTTTGCTCGTTTTTAGGGACGCTTAACATCTATAAAAAGTCATCAAATAAACTTAACTGGTTATCTTCTGGCATGTTGCCAAGAATGCCCATTTCGTCCATTTTATCAACCAATGTAGCAGACACGCCACCACGTTTTCTGAGTTCCATTTTTGAGAGGAATTCGCCCTCTTCACGCGCCTTGACAATTTGTTTGGCAACGTTTTCACCCAATCCATCCATGGCAATAAATGGTGGTATCAAGGTGTTGCCGTCAATGATAAACTCAGTTGCATCGCTACGGTAAAGGTCTAATTGACCAAAGGTGTAGCCACGCTCAAGCATTTCATTGACCAATTCCAAGGTGGTGTATAGGTCGATTTCCACGTTAGAGGCTTCGTTGGCCTTGCGTTTGGCAGCAATATCCTCCATGCGTTCTTTCACCGCATCAAGACCTGCACTCATGGTTTTAAGCTCAAAAGCCTTGGCACGAATTGAAAAGTAGGCACAGTAATAATACAAAGGATAATGTACCTTGAAATAAGCCACGCGGAGCGCCATCAACACATAAGCCGCTGCATGGGCTTTAGGGAACATGTACTTGATTTTTCCACAAGACTCAATGTACCAGTCAGGCACATGATTGTCACGCATGGCAGTGATATAGCCATTGCGCTCTTCGTCTGAAATTTTCAGCCACATGCCCTTACGCACGCGCTCCATAATGGTAAAGGCCATTTTTGGCTCCAAACCTGCGTGCATGAGGTAAACCATGATATCGTCACGACATCCGATAACGGTTTTTAGAGTCGCAATGCCCTCTTTAATCAAATCTTGGGCATTTCCCAACCAAACGTCAGTACCGTGTGAAAGCCCTGATAACTGGAGCAATTCCGCAAAAGTGGTCGGATGGGTTTCTTCGACCATGCCTCGAACAAAGTTAGTCCCAAACTCTGGAATTCCCAGCATACCTGTCGGCGTTCCAATTTGTTCTGGTGTGACACCAAGCACCTCTGTACCAGAAAAGAGGGCCATGACATCGGGATCATCCGCTGGAATGTCTTTGGGATCAATGCCTGACAAGTCCTGTAATTTTCGAATCATGGTCGGATCATCATGACCGAGAATATCGAGTTTCAAGACGTTTTCATCGATATCATGGAAGTTAAAGTGCGTGGTCTGCCATTCCGCTGACAAATCATCGGCTGGGTATTGAACAGGGGTAAAATCGTAAACATCCATGTAGTTTGGAATAACGACGATCCCTCCTGGGTGCTGTCCTGTCGTCCGTTTGACACCAGCTGCGCCTTGTGCCAAGCGTTCCACCTCAGCTTCAGGGTAGAATTTACCATAATCACGCTCATAGCCTTTGACAAATCCGTAAGCCGTCCTATCCGCAACAGTACCAACGGTTCCTGCACGAAAGGCATATTGTTCCCCAAAAATATCACGCACATCCAAGTGAGCAGATGGCTGGTCGTCCCCTGAGAAGTTCAAATCAATATCGGGTACCTTGTCCCCATCAAAACCAAGGAAGGTTTCAAAAGGAATGTCGTGGCCATCTTTTTTGTAACGAGTGCCGCATTCTGGGCAATCTTTATCTGGCAAATCATAGCCAGACCCCACGGAACCATCTGTGATGAATTCTGAGTGTTGGCAATTTGGGCAGACATAGTGCGGAGGCATAGGATTAACCTCGGTAATCCCAATCATGGTCGCCACAAAACTTGACCCAACAGACCCACGCGAACCTACCAAGTACCCACGCTCATTGGAACGGATAACCAGCATCTGTGACGCCAAGTAAATCACGGCAAAGCCATTCCCCAAAATAGACGTCAGTTCTTTTTCAATCCGCAAATCAATGATATCGGGCAATGGGTTGCCGTAAATTTCAAAGGCTTTTTGGTAGGTCATCTCCGCCACGCGCTCTTCGGCTTTATCAAGGAAAGGCGTGTACAAATCTTTTTTGACCACTTCAATCTCTTCAAAACGGTCTGCAAAAGCATTGGTATTGGTTATGACGATATCATAAGCCAACTCCTCACCCAAAAAGGCAAACTCATCCAGCATTTCATTGGTGGTGCGGAAATGAGCCTTAGGCAGTGGAGCAGGCTTGGCATCTTCACCACGACCGATAGGACGGTTAATCATGGCCCCTTGCCCTAAGCTTCGGACAATAATTTCACGGTAAATCTCATCCTCAGGCTCGATATAGTGCACATTTCCCGTCGCTAAAACGGGCTTATTCAAACGGCGGCCTACCTCGATCAAATCCCGAATGACCTGATGAATGCCTTCTTCGTCCTTAATGGTGCCATGAGCCAGCAAAGGAGCATAAATAGCTGGCGGCATCACTTCGATAAAATCATAGTATTGTGCCACCTTGACCGCTGCATCAACCCCCGATGACAAGACCGCATCAAAGACTTCTCCTTCCGAACAAGCCGTTCCTACAAGCAAGCCCTCGCGGTGAGCATCTAAAACTGTTCTTGGAATACGCGCCACACCTTCAAAATATTTCACATTTGACAAACTGACCAGCTTGAACATATTTTTCAAACCTGTTTGGTTTTGCACGTAAATAGTGGCGTGCTTGACACGGGCTTTTTTGTAAGAATCCTCAGCAACCAGCTTGGTGTTTAAATCCATCATATTGGTCAAACCGTGCTTCTCACGGGCTTCCTTCAAGAAAATAAAGAGCAGGCGACCCGTAGCTTCCGCATCGTAATTGGCCATGTGGTGATGCTCAAGCGATACTTGGAAACGCTTGGTCAATGGTCCCAAACCATGGCGTTTGTACTCTGGATAAAGATTGCGGGCGAATTCCAGCGTGTCAATGACAGGCTGGGTAATCGTTGGCATACCGTGACGCTCATAGTTCGCATTCATAAAACCAACGTCAAAGGTGGCATTGTGAGCAACGAGAATGGTATCTTTGCAGAAATCTTGGAACATCTGCAAGACTTGTTCAATTGGTTTAGCATTGCGGACATGATTATCCGTAATCCCTGTCAACTCAGTTGTAAAGGCAGATAAATGGTGCCCTGGATTGATAAATTCATCAAATTGCTCGACGATATTGCCCTTGTACATCTTAGACGCCGCAATCTGAATCAAATCGTTATTGACCGCAGAAAGTCCTGTGGTTTCCACGTCAAACACGACATAAGTCGCTTCGTTTAGGTCCAAATCAGCAGGATTGTAAGCAATTGGTACCTTGTCCTCAACGATATTGGCTTCCAAGCCAAAAATCGCCTTAATTCCATTTTTTCTAGCCCTATGATAACCATGCGGGAAACTTTGCACATTGCCGTGGTCGGTAATGGCAACAGCCTTATGCCCCCATTTCGCAGCAGTATCAATCAATTCTTCCACGGTTGGCAAGGCATCCATGGTGGACATATTGGTATGAGCGTGAAATTCCACTCGTTTTTGACCTTCTGGCATGAGGTCCTTGCGCTCATGGTGCACAATTTCTTTGACATCTTGCACATTCATGGTCAAGGCATGGGTGAAGCGGTTGTTTTCCACATTTCCACGCACACGCAACCAAGCACCTTTGGCAATCATATCGTATTTTTTCAATTCATCATCGTCTTTAGCCCATTTTTGCAAGGCAAAGCTAGAGGTGTAGTCTGTCATTTTGAAATTGATGATGTGGCGGCCTGTTCGTGTGGTCTTTTTCTCCACATCAAACACCATTCCCTCAAAGACGATACGATTTTCTTCCGTGGTCACTTCGACCATTGGCGTGATTTCAGCCTTTTCAAATCCTGCTTGACGCTGTTTAGCACGTTCTCTAAAGTCAGGGGCTGGTTTTGGTGCTTCTTCAACTGGCGGCATGGTTGCTTCTAATGATTTCACGGCTTCACGGTTGTCCTGCACCGCTTTTTCCACTATAGCCTCACGATTAGAAGTAAAATCCTCCGTCAAGGCTTGCGTCATTACCTCATCCGAATGAATATCAAAAGCCACCCGACCAAAGCCAAAGGCTTCAAATTGACGCGTGAGATTGGGCAGATGATTTTTGCGAAAATGCTCATTGTTGACAAAAGCTGGCGCTTCAATCACCACTTTTTGCCCATCATAAGCCACTTTTAATTTGCTAAAAGACGCTTTAAAACTCGCACTGTCACAAGGTGCGTGTTCAAAAGCCTCCTCATAATAAGCTTGCAATAAGGGTTGTGAAAAATCAACCGTTTCTGCTTGAATGTCAAAGGTCGCCTTAATATCGGCTTGTTTGAAGGTCTGAACCAAACGATAAGACAGTTCACGGTAGATTTCAATAGGCAAAATTTCTGCAAATGAAAAATGGAATTCCCAAAGGCGAGAAACAGAATGCACCTTGACCTCACGAATATCGGCAGATGAAAAAGCAGGCGATTGTCGCATTTCAAGCGGCATCTCAATTTGCTCCATCAATTTCTTAAACAATTCTGACATCATGCGTAAACGACCTCAATTCCAAAAACTAACTAGCCACAAGGACTGAATAAAAGAGGAAACACGTGTCATGTTTCCCTTTGTCAAAAGCGTATTTTTTTCATTTTACCATAAAATAGGACTTTTTTCGATATTAAGCTGCCCCTTTTGGGTAAAGACAAAACAATCTGAACCCAAGGTCCAGATTGTTAAGGATTATTGTTCTTTGGTTAAAATATCAAGGGTTTCAATGAGGTTTTCTACATTGACTTCAATAGTGTCACCAGTTGCCTTGATTTTCACTTCGACGATACCATCTTCAGCTTTTTTACCAACAGTGACACGGATTGGCAAACCAATAAGGTCGCTATCTGAGAATTTAGAACCAACGCGTTCATTACGGTCGTCAACTAAGACTTCGTAACCTTTAGCAACCAAATCTGCTTCAACTTTAGCTGTCAATGCTTGAGCAGCTTCGTCTTTCACATTGACAGTGATGACGTGCACATCAAATGGTGCCAATTCTTTAGGGAAGTTAATACCCCACGCAAAGCGGTAAGCACCTTTTGGTGTTTTCGTCACAAAGAGGCGAGCGTGTTGTTCAATCACAGCTGACAAGATACGGCTAACTCCGATACCGTAGCAGCCCATAATAATTGGCACAGCACGACCATTTTGGTCAAGAATCGTTGCACCCATGCTTTCAGAATAACGCGTTCCCAATTTGAAAATGTGACCAATTTCAATACCACGCGCAAATTTAAGCGTTCCTTTACCGTCTGGTGAGATTTCACCTTCTTTGACTTCGCGAATATCAACGTATTCTGCCTCAAAATCACGACCTGGGTTGACACCTGTTAAGTGGTAACCATCTTCATTTGCCCCAACAACTGCATTTGCCACATCTTGAACATTGCGGTCAGCCACGATACGCACATTTTCTGGCAATTGAACAGGTCCAAGTGAACCAAAGTTTGCTCCAAAGACTTTAACAGCGTCCTCTTCGCTAGCTGGGTCAAGGAAATCAGCCCCAAGATAGTTTTTCAATTTCACTTCGTTGACTTGGTCATTACCAACCAAAAGCGCCACTACAGGCTCATTATCAGCGATGAATAGAAGGGTTTTAATGGTTTGGCTTTCTGGCACGTTCAAGAAAGCAGCCACTTCGTCAATGGTTTTGCAATTTGGTGTTTCCACACGTTGAACGTCTTCTTGAGCAACCACTTTTGTTTTTGGTTTGTATTCGTTGCTTGCCATTTCCAAGTTAGCAGCGTAAGTTGACTCTGTTGAGTAAGCAATCGTATCTTCACCTGATACCAACCATGACGCCAATTCTTTCTTGATATCTTCTAAAACATCTTCAGGAATTTCGTCCATTGAGGCAATAGACTTGTCAAGAACTACCCAACGGTCAAGGTCTGTACGGTCTGGTGTAATCGCCATAAATTCTTGAGAATCTTTACCACCCATGGCACCACCGTCACCAATAATACCTTTGAAATCAAGACCCGCGCGCGTGAAAATAGCTTCATAAGCTTTGCGGTATTCTTCGTAAGTCACATCCAAACCATCGTAATCCGCATGGAAACTGTAACCATCTTTCATGATAAATTCACGCGTACGAAGCAAACCATTACGAGGGCGTTTTTCATCACGGTATTTTGATTGGATTTGGTAGAGATTTAACGGCAATTGTTTGTAAGATTTAACCGCATCACGCACCAAGCTAGTGAAGGTTTCTTCATGTGTTGGACCAAGGATAAAGTCAGATTTGTCACGGTTTTTCAATTTATAAAGGTCTTCACCGTAAGTTTCGTAACGACCTGATTCACGCCACAAATCAGCGGTTAAAAGCGCTGGTGCTAACATTTCAACGGCACCGATTTTTTCAAATTCTTCGCGCATAATGGCTTTGAATTTCTCAATCGTACGGTTCGCTAAAGGAAGGTAGGCATAGATACCAGCTGATACTTGGCGAACGTATCCAGCACGAACCATCAAAGCATGGCTAATAACTTGGGCATCACTTGGCATTTCGCGAAGTGTAGGGATAAGCATTTGTGATTGTTTCATAACACGATAATGGCGATTTTCATGAAAATAAGCAAGCTTTTCATCTAACCTTAGCTTACTTATCCTCTTGTTCATGGCAAAATCGCCTAAATTCCTTTCCAAAATAATTATAGTAACGAATTGTAGTCAGCTGCCTTTAGAAAAAGACACGCATGATATCATTCCATGTGACCGCAATCATCAAAACAAACAAGATGGCAACTCCTGCCAAGGTAATATACGTTTCTGTTTCTTGTTTTAGCGGTTTTCCTCTAACCATTTCAATCAGATTCATCAAAATTTTACCACCATCCAAAGCTGGGATAGGGATCAAATTGGCAATACCTAAATTCATTGACAAGGTCGCTAACAAATAAACAACAGAGATTAAACCGTTTGATGCGGCTTGGCTAGACGCTTCGTAGATAGCAACTGGGCCACCTAGCTTGTCTAAGCTAAATTGGGAAATCAGGCTTCTCAAGGCACTTAAAATCATTGTCACACTTTGGCCAGCGAGTTTAAAGCCACCTGTCACCTTGTCCCAAAAACCTGTTTTTAGACCAGGGGAAACGCCGATGAAATAACTGCCATTGTTCTTTTTCGGACGAACAGCCACATTTTCAACCGAACCTGATGTGGTCTTGACCGTCACGTCAATGGTATCACCCTCTGACAAATGGTCGGTCGCTTTTGAAACGGCATCAGACAAGTCATCCCAATTTGAAACCTCGTAATTGGCGATTTTTAAAATACGGTCACCACTTTTAACACCAGCTTCCTGCATGGCACCATCTGGCGTCACTTGAATCACGTTAGACGCTGTGTTTGGAACCCCACCTTGCATAAAGACAAGGACGATAAAAGCAATTGTTCCTAAAATAAAGTTGTTTAGAGGCCCTGCAAAGTTAGTGATTAAACGTCCCCAAACAGTCGCATTTTGATACTGAACATCAAGGGGAGCGATACGAATTTCCGTGCCGTCCTCTTCCACGATGGTTGCATCATGATCAACGGCGTAAGTTTTGGTTTCGTCCAATACCAAACCAGTGATTTCAAGTTTGTCTTCCAAATCATACGACGTCACATTCATTGGAAGAGCAGTGCGGTCCAATTGTTTTTGCGATAAATTGATACGCGTCACCACACCGTCTGCGTTTAGCGTGAGGCTGGCAGGCGTTCCTGTTTTAATGTCAGTTGTATCCTCACCCCAGCCTGCCATTCGCACATAACCACCTAAAGGCAGGATACGAATGGTATAAGCGGTACCTTCTTTGTCAATATGCGAGAAAATCCTAGGACCCATTCCGATTGAAAATTCTCTAACCAAGATACCAGATTTTTTGGCAAAATAGAGATGCCCAAATTCGTGAACCACCACTAAAATACCAAAAACAATAATAAAGGTTAAAATTCCGAGCATTTGACTCCTTTCCATACGGCAGGAAAAATGATAGAATTCCTATTCTTCTAACAGAACAGGAATTATCAATACCCTATTAAATCGTGTTTAAAATAGACCAAAAAGGTGCATAATTGGGAAAACAAAAATCATTGAATCAAAGCGGTCCAAAATACCACCATGCCCAGGAATCAATCTTCCAGAGTCTTTCACCCCAAAATGACGTTTGATGGCACTTTCCACCAAGTCACCAAATTGCCCAAAAACACTAAATAAAGCAACGTAAAGCAGCATCGCCAACAAATGATGCGGCGCATAAACGGCTTTATCAACCAGCATAAAGACAAGTGATACCACCATCGCACAAACCACACCGCCTAAACTACCTTCGATGGTTTTATTAGGCGATACTTTTGGCAAGAGCTTACGCGTACCAAAACGGCGACCAATCATGTAAGCGCCAATATCCGTCGCCCACACAATAAAGAGGGCAAACAAGACTTTATCCAGACCGCTCATTCGAGCAGCAACAAGATTTTGGAAACCAATACCAACGTAAAGGCTTGAGGCAATCGGATAAGCCGCGTCCTCAAACGAATAGTCATCGCTGTTGATAACCGTTCCTGCTAACAATAAGAAAACCAAAATCCCATAAACTGAGAAACTCGAATCAATCGGCAATGATGGGAAATAGTGGTCCAAAGGCACCGTCAAAACAAAAGCACCCAGCATGGCTAAAGCCCCTTCAAGTGAGAAGAATTCTAGCCCCTTCATGCGTAACATCTCAGCGACACCAATCATCGCTAACAGACCTACAAAAACCTGAAAAGATAAGCCGCCCCACAGTAGAAAAGGCAGAAAAATAACTAAGGCAATTGCCCCCCAAATGACACGTTGTTTCATGTTAGCCCTTTCTATATTCCACCAAAACGACGCTGACGCTCGTTATACGATTCAATAGCTTTCACCAATTCGTCCCCTTTAAAATCAGGCCACAAAACAGGTGTGAAGTAAAACTCACTGTAAGCCGATTGCCAAGGCAAGAAATTGCTCAGACGCAACTCGCCACTTGTTCTGATAATCAAGTCTGGGTCACGATACAAATATGGTAAATGATTGGTCATCAAGTGATTGGCAATCACTTCTTCTGTGATATCATCAGGACTGATATTAGCCTCCAATACTTCTTGCGCAATCATTTTCACCGCTTCTGTGATTTCTGCACGACCACCATAATTCAAGGCAAAATTTAAAATCAAGCCTGAGTTGTGTTTGGTTGTTTCGCAAGCACGATTCAAAGCATCTAAAGTAGCTTCTGGAAGTCGCTTGGTATCCCCAATCACTTGCACCCGAACGTTATTGGCATTCAATTCTGGGACGTATTTATCAAAGAATTCCACAGGTAAATTCATGATGAAGGACACTTCGCTTTCAGGACGTGACCAATTTTCAGTTGAAAAAGCATAAACGGTTAAAATCTTAACACCTAGCTGTGACGCTTTTATTGTGACTTCTTGAAGGGCATCCATTCCCGCTTTGTGCCCCATCACACGAGGCTGCATGCGTTTTTTTGCCCAACGACCATTACCATCCATGATAATCCCGATATGGTTGGGAATCTTATCTAGATGAGGCGTTTTTTCTTTTCTTCTAAAATTAAACATAAAAATTCCTTACCAAGTATATGCTCGTTATATTTTATCATAAAACGCGTATTTTTTCTCTACTTATTACCCAGTTTTACATAGTTTTTACCCACAATCCTCAGGCCAAAAGAAAAAATCAGATGGTTTTTCCACCTGAATTGATTTTTAGTCTTCGCTTTTAACCGCTGTATCAGAATCAGAATCTGCTTCAATAGCTTGATCTTCTTCAACTGGTGTTTCCACTTCTTCGATAACAGTTGTTTCAATGGTATCTTGAGCTGCTTTGTTTACAACACGTTTCAAAGCGCTTAATTCAAAAGTCAAATAAATACCATCAACGTCCAAGACCATTTTTTTGTTATCTGTATCCACTTCGTCAATGATACCGTAAAGACCACCGATTGTAACGATTTCATCGCCTTTATTTAAAGCATTAAGCTGATCTTGACGTTCTTGAGCTTGTTTGCGTTGTGAACGTTGCATAAACCAAAGCAACCCAATCATCACAACCAACATAATAATTGTTCCCATATCTATCCTCCAAAATTATAAGGTCAAATTTTACTATACCAAAATTACCTACCCAACGCAAGAATTGACCGTAAAAATGTCCGAAATCAAGGCGTTTTTCATCCTTTTTCTAGCATCAGAAGAAAGCACCAAGTTTAGACTTGATGCCTTAACATTTTATCTGTCGTTATAGCCATTTGGATGGCTTGAATGCCATGCCCAGGCTGAAGCGATGATTTTTTCAATATCATCAAATTGTGGTTTCCAACCAAGGATTTCACGCGCTTTTTCTGATGACGCTACCAAAGTATCTGGGTCACCAGGACGACGCCCTGCCAATTCTGCTGGGATTTCCTTTCCTGTCACCTTACGAGCTGCTTCAAGCATTTGCAAGTTTGAAAAACCTGTTGATGAACCAAGGTTAAAAGCAGTTGATGGATTGCCCTCACGCAAGTATTTGACTGCTAAAAGGTGAGCATCCGCCAAATCAAATGGGTGAACGTAATCACGAACATTCGTTCCATCTGGAGTGTTGTAATCATTTCCAAAAATCATGATTTTGTCACGCACACCTTGCGCCACTTGTAAAATGATTGGTAACAAGTGGGTTTCAGGTCCATGATCTTCGCCGATAGACCCATCAGGTTTCGCACCCGCAACGTTGAAATAACGAAGAGGCACAAACTTAATACCATAAGCTTGGTCAGACCATTTCATAATGGTTTCCATCATTAACTTACTTTCGCCGTAAGGATTGATTGGGCGTTGAGGCGTTGTTTCCTTGATTGGAATTTCATCTGGAATACCATAAGTTGCTGCTGTTGATGAGAAAACAATGTATTTAATACCAAATTCATTCATCACTTCAAGCAATTTAATCATGCCAGCAGTGTTGTTATCAAAGTATTTCAATGGTTTTTCCATTGATTCTGCAACCAATGAATAAGCTGCAAAGTGAATGACAGCATCCACATCAGGATTTTCTGTGAAAACCTTACGCATGAAATCTTGATCAGCAAGATCTCCTTGATAGAATTTTGCGTCAGGATGAACCGCTGCACGATGTCCTGTCACCAAACTATCGACAACAACAACTTTTTCTTCACCTTTTTCAATTAAACGATCAACCATGTGAGAGCCGATGTAGCCAGCTCCACCAAGCACTAAAATTGACATTTATTTCTCCTATTCTAACCCAATGCCATTTACAAAACGCATAAAGGCTTTTTGACCTTTTTCATCACGTTTGTAAACACCGGCATCTTCTAGAACACGAACAAAAACGTGTCCAACTTCTTCTTGTACAATATTATGCACTGTATCAGCCGTAATATCCGTACGTTTTTTAATCTCATCTGCCCAATCTTTATGATAGTCAGCGATTTCATTATACTGGTTCAAAAGATATTTTTCAACTTCTAGCAGTTCATCTTTCAGACGTGGCGGTAAAATAGCTAACCCCATAACTTCGATAAGTCCAATATTTTCCTTTTTAATGTGTTGCACATCAGCATGTGGATGATAAACACCGTCTGGAAATTCAGCTGTCGTGTGATTGTCTCGAAGAACGATATCCAGTTCAAATTGACCATCACGTTTGCGTGCAATTGGAGTAACTGTGTGATGTGGTGTGTCGCCTGTATAAGCTAATACATCAACACTTTCGTCAGAATAATCGTACCATGCCAAACGAATTTTTTCAGCCAACTCAACCAAGCGTGCCTTGTTTTGACTACGTAAACGAAGCACTGACATTGGCCATTTGACAATACCTGCTGTCACATCAGAATAACCTTTAAAATGAAATTCATTGTCCAGCTCGGCTATTTCCATTGGAAAGACATGACGACCACCTTGATAGTGATTGTGTGTCAAGATTGACCCACCGACGATTGGCAAGTCTGAATTTGACCCAGCAAAGTAACCTGGGAAAATATCGACAATATCAAGTAACTGCGCAAAAGTATTTTTACTGATAACCATCGGCACATGCTCAGTATTTAGAATAATGCAATGTTCATTAAAATAGGCATATGGTGAGTATTGGAAGCCCCATTTTTCATCGCCAAGATTCAAGCGAATGATGCGGTGATTAGCACGCGCTGGGTGATTAATTCGACCTTGATAGCCTTCATTTTCCATACATAACTGACATTTTGGATAAGAAGACGCCTTGGTTAACTTAGCAGCAGCAATTGCTTTAGGGTCTTTTTCAGGTTTTGATAAATTAATCGTAATCTGAATATCACCGTATTGTGACGGCGTCGTAAAGGCAATATTTTTGGCAATTGCAGCGATTTTAATGTAGTCATTACGTTTGCTTAGGTCATAAAAATCTGCGACAGCTTGTTGAGGAGATTTAGCATAAGTGTCCCAGAAACGACGATTCACCTGACTCGGGATTGGTGTGATGAAGTTCATCAATTCAGCACCCAAGCAATCTTTTTCTGCCATTAATTCGCCGACTTTGCCATTTTTTACAGCTAAGTCAACCAACTCTTCTTTGAGAGCAATTAAATCTGTTTCTTGCGTTTCTTGCTCTGCTCCATCCTCACCCACAAGGGCTAGGACACGGTTACGCAAGTAAAACATATCATCTTCTGTATAGTCGCTTGCTTCAATTACCTTAGCGACAAAAGTATCTAAAAGTTTCATTTTATCTCTCTAATCTTAATTATTTTCTAGATAAGACACGTGAACCACCAGCGATTTCAGCAATGTAGAAAGCTGGCGCATAACCAACTGTTTCAGTGTAAACTTGCCCAACGTTTTTAGTAAATTCATCAACTTTATCTTTAGCAACAATAGCAATACCGCAGCCACCGAATCCCGCTCCTGTCATACGAGCTCCGAGAACTCCTTCTTGTTGCCAAGCAGTGTGAGCAAGGGTATCAAGTTCGATACCTGTTACCTCATAATCATGCTCAAGTGAGACATGTGAGGCATTCACCAAACGACCAAATTTTTCAAGTTCACCAGCCATCAAAGCTTCTTTGGCTTGAAGGGTACGTTGATTTTCCCAGACAGCATGGCGGGCACGTTTGAGACGATTTTCATCTTTAATAAGATAGCTATATTCGTCAAAACTTTGCAAATCAAGTTCACCCAATGTCTTGATATCAAGCACTTGGTTAAGTTCTTCTACTGCTTTTTCACATTCTGCACGACGTTCGTTATATTTTGAATCAGCAAGCTCACGACGTTTATTAGTATTCATGATAACAATGACATTGTCACCTAAATCAAGCGGCACAAGGTCGTATTCTAATGTGTTGGTATCAAGGTAAATAGCTTGCTTGTCAGCTCCCATACCAATAGCAAATTGGTCCATGATTCCTGAATTAACGCCGATAAATTCATTTTCCGTTTGTTTACCAATTTTTACTAAGTCAAGACGGTCTAAGTTGAGGTCAAATAATTCTTCAGCAACAATTCCGACCAAAAGTTCTAGTGAGGCTGATGATGACAAGCCAGAACCATTTGGAATATTACCGTTGACGTAAAGTTCAAAACCACTATCAATTTTGTGACCAGCTTCTTGCAAGAATTTAATGACACCTTTTGGATAATTTGTCCAGCTATCTTTCTTATCAAAAGTAAGATTATCAAGTGACACTTCAATAATACCTAAATCATCAAAGTTAGCTGAATAAAAACGTAAAACTTTATCATCACGTTTACGAGCTGCCCCGTATGTTCCAAGAGTGATAGCTGCAGGGAATACGTGACCACCGTTGTAGTCAGTGTGTTCACCAATTAGATTAATACGACCTGGTGAGAAAAATGTAGCATCGGCTTCTGTTCCAAAAACATTAATAAAAGCTTGATTAAGTTCTTTCGTATTCATGAGGGTCTCCTTTTTTATTGCTTTATTATGATTACGGTTTCATTTTACTGTCTTAGTTAAAACATGTCAATTATATTTACTAAAGTTTTACTTAAAAGCTTTATTTTTCCTAATGATGTGATATAATACTATCAAGAAAGAAGGGATGACCTATGGCTACATTAAAAGATATCGCAAAGCTAGCAAATGTTTCATCAGCGACCGTCTCACGTGTCCTTAATAAAGATAAAACCCTCTCAGTTGGTGAAGAGACACGTCACCGTATTTTGACAGTTGCTGAAGAATTAGGTTACGAAAAACACAAACGCAACACAAACATCACACAAGAACGTCAAAAGATTGCCATTGTCCAATGGTATAGTGAACAAGAAGAGTTAAACGACCTTTACTATTACAGCATTCGTATTGGTCTTGAAAAACGTGCTCAAGAACTGGGTTATGACGTTGTACGCTATTTTAACAATGACATTCTAACGATTTCAGAAAGTGTTAGCGGGATTATCGCTATTGGTAAATTTTCAGACCAACAAATTCACAGTCTAGAAAATCATTCAAAAAACCTAGTTTTCGTTGATAGTGATACTTTAAATGCTGGTCACCCTTGCGTCACTACGGATTTTGATAACGCCGTTGTCAAGGTTCTCGATTATTTCATGAAAAAAGGATTTACTAAAATCGGGATGATTGCTGGGGAAGAACGTACAACTGACCAAAAAGAACTCATTGTCGACCAACGTTTCCGTACCTTTAAAAACTATGCTTACGAAAATAATCTCTATAACCCTGACTATGTCTTTGTAGGAGATTTTTCTGCCCCATCAGGATACGCTTTGATGAAAGAAGCTATCAAAAAATTGGGCGACGACCTTCCACAAGCTTTCTTTGTTGCAAATGACACTCTAGCCATAGGTGCCCTTCGTGCGCTTCAAGAAGCTAATATTGCTGTTCCTGACCGCGTCAGCCTCATTTCTTTCAATGACACACCTCTAACGAAGCAGGTCTTTCCTGCTCTATCCAGTATCACAGTCTATACTGAAGAAATGGGACGCACAGCTGTTGATATCTTAAATCGCCAACTTATCAAACGCCACACCGTCCCAACAATGACAAGACTAGCTACCAACTTGACTTTACGTGATAGCACAAAATAAACCTAAAAACAGCTCCTAATTAGGAGCTGTTTTTTACTACCCAACTTTTACGCAGAAAGCATCCCATGGTTGGAGTTCATGATTTTCAAAATCCATTAACTCTGAGGTGTTACTGATGATAGTTTCTTGATAAGAAAGAGTTGTTTCAAAGGCTTGGACTTGATTTGATAAGTTTGCGACTACTAAATAAGTTTCATCTGCTGTTTTTCTAAGATAAGCAAAAACCTTATCTTCTGTATCCAAAAGTTCAAAATCCGCATCAATCAACCAATCGTTTTCTTTGCGAAGTTTGATGAGTTTTTGGTAAGTGTAGAAAATAGAATCTGGATTGTCTAGAGCTGCTTGTACATTAATTTCTGTGTAATTGGGATTAACTGGTAACCAAGTTTTATCAGCTGTTGAAAATCCTGCATTCTTGCCATTATCCCATTGCATCGGTGTTCTAGCATTGTCACGTCCAATCATGCGAATGCTATCCATGACTTCTTCTGGTGTCTTATCATTTTCAAGGGCTTCTTTGGCAAAATTTAGTGACTCGATATCATCAATTTCTCCCAAATCTTTGAAAGGATAGTTAGTCATGCCGATTTCTTCTCCTTGGTAGATGTAAGGCGTTCCTCGCATCAAGTGTAAGGAAATGGCTAGCGCCTTGGCTGATTTTTCACGATAATCGTCAGTGTCACCCCAGATAGAAAGCACGCGCGGCAAATCATGATTGTCCCAGAAAAGGGAATTCCAGCCTTGACCAAGTTCCAGTTCTGTCTGCCATTTGTTGAAAATAGCTTTGAGAGCAGGAACATTTAGCTCTTTTTCGTATTCCCATTTTGAAGCGTTTGGCTTGTGTTGAAGACCGATATGCTCAAATTGAAAGACCATGGACAATTCTTTCTCAGCTGGCGATGAATACTTCTTAGCAATTTCCGGAGTTGCTCCCCAAGTTTCACCAACCGTTAACAAATCTTTTCCGGCTAAAGTTTTTTGGTGCATTTCTTTAAGGTAGTCGTGCAATTTTGGACCATTATTTGAGATTAAGCGGTCAGGAATCTTCCCAATCATGTCAATCACGTCCATACGAAAACCAGAAATACCTTTGTCAATCCAGCGATTCATCATATCATAAACAGACTGGCGTAACAGCGGATTTTCCCAATTCAAATCAGGTTGTTTCTTGCTGAAAAAGTGCAAATAATATTGCCCAGTTTTGCGATCATATTCCCAAGCAGAGCCACCAAAAATAGAATCGAGCTCATTAGGTTTATCACGCCAAATGTAAAAATCACGATACTTACTATCAGGATTTTCATGCGCTTCAACAAACCAAGCGTGCTCATCTGACGTGTGATTAACCACTAAGTCCATAATGATGCGGATACCACGCGCTTTTGCCTCTTCTAGCAATTCTTCCATATCAGACATATCGCCAAAAATATCAGCAATCGCCTCATAATTTGAAATGTCATAGCCATTATCATCCATTGGAGACTGGTAAACTGGAGAGAGCCAGATCGCTGTAATTCCGAGCTTTTGCAGGTAATCAAGCTTACTGATAATTCCTTTTAAATCACCAACTCCATCACCGTTTGAGTCCTTAAAAGATTTTGGATAAATTTGATAAATCGTTGCTTTGTGCCACCAATGTTTTTCCATAACGCACCTCATTTTAGAATTCTTTGTCTCTATTTTAGCTTTTTCTTTTGTTTCACGCAATCGTTTGCATTACTCAAACCTAGATGCAGAGAAAAGCAAGGATAATCCCTTGCTTTTAGCTTTATAGAAAGGTAATTTCTTGACCGTTTTCTGTGATATGATAAGTCAAATCTTTTAGATTAATCTTTGCTTGTGCGACAACACTACTGCCTTGATTACGGCGTGTAATAAGAATTGTGTGACTATCAAGTTCATCAACTTCAATACTGCCATCCAGGTCAAAAGCAGCCGATTGATTACGGAAAGTAAATAATTTTAGCAAAGCTTGAACAACTGGACGTTTGACTTCTTCTGCAATTTCGCTACTGCTATAATAATGACGATTAATATTGCGACCTTCTTTTGTTTTTTCTAACAATTCAAGATCATTTTTACCAGCTAAAAAGCCAACATAATACACTTGTGGAATGCCTGGCGCGAAAGCTTGAATCAAACGAGCTAAGAAATATTTCTTGTCATCATCCCCAAGCGCAGAATAGTAAGTTGAATTGATTTGGTAGATATCAAGATTATTATACTCGGCTGTTGAATATTTTCGGTTGACGTTGGCACCTACTTTATAAAGTTCATTTGACGTGTAATCAATTTCCTCATCCGTCAAGATATCTTTGACATCAACAACTCCAATACCATCGTGCGTATCAAGTGTCGTAAATTGTTTCATTGGAGACATTTTAAGCCATTTCGCCAAACGATTAACATTTCCGCTGTAAAGGCTATAAAGAACCACCATCGGAAGGGCAAAATCATAAACATAGTAATCGTGCTCAGCGATTTTAAACTGAATCGAATAATGCTCGTGAATTTCTGGAAGTAACTCTGTACCAGATTCCGCAGCAATGCTACGGACTTTATCAAGCAATTCCCAGATTTCTGGTTCTACAAAGAAATCATTAGTATCTAATTTTTTAACTGCATAAGCAAAAGCATCTAATCGAATAAGGTCGCAACCATTTTCAGCTAAATGCGCGATGGTCTTTCGAATGAAATCCATGGTCACGTCTTTTGTCACATCAAGGTCAATCTGCTCTTCACCAAATGTGTTCCAGAGATGCTCAACTGAACCGTCCGCAAAGTGAATTTCTTGTTTTGGTGCGCGGTCTTTACGCTTGTAAATCAAATCCACATCAGCTTGTGTCGGACGATTTTCTGGCCAAAATTTATCCCAGTTAAGAAACATATCCTTGTAAGCACTAGCTTCGTGCTTTTCTTGATAATCTTTGTAATATTTTGATTGACGAGAAATATGGTTAATCATGAAATCAAACATGAGATAATACTTCTCACCCAATGCCTTCACGTCATCCCAATCCCCAAATGCAGCATCAACCTCATCATAATCGACTGGCGCAAAACCACGGTCACCTGTTGACGGGAAAAATGGCAAAAGATGAACCCCGCCGACAGCTTCTCCAAAATACTTGCCAAGATTTTCATTTAATTCTTTCAAATTCTTTCCCAGACTATCTGAGTAAGTAATAAGCATTGTTTTATTTTGTATTGTCATAGTTACTCCTTTACCCTTTTGGATTTTAGCACCCAGCAAAAGTTGAACTCGGGCTACGAGCTGGGTGAAAAAGATGAGCCTCCTTGTGTCTTAATGACACTGCGTCGACTCCTTATTTCACTGCGCCGTTGCTCATTCCTGAAATGATATGTTTTTGGAAAATGAGGTAAACGATTGTGATAGTAATAATACCAACGACGTATGATGCAAAGCTTGGTCCGTAGTCGCTGAGGTATTGTCCTGTGTAGTTGTATTGAAAAAGTGGCAATGACCAAGAGTCTGATGATTTATTCAGCATCAAGAGTGGAAGCATGAAGTCATTCCAAAACCAAAGTGCATTGATAATCAAAGTTGTAGCGTGCATTGGTTTTAACATTGGAAAGACGATTTTGCGATAAGTTGTGAATTTATCAGCACCATCAATCTCAGCTGCTTCATCCAAACTGTCAGGAACACTTAACTTGATGTATCCGACATACAAGAATAAGGTTTGTGGTACAGCATATGTTAAGTACAAGATAATCAAACCCCAAATATTAGTCAAGCCAAGTCGACTCATCATTACTGTGATTGGAATCATGATAACTTGAAATGGCACAAAAATTCCCAAAATCAACAAACTGTACATGATATTGAAAGCACGTTTTTTGCTCATATTACGAGCAATTGAATAAGCAGCCGCAGGAATAAATAAAGTCACCAAAATCACTGATACAACGGTGATAATCGTTGAATTTAAGAAATAATGTCCGATGCCATCAGCAAGCAAGCGTGTGTAGTTGCTTAGAGTGACAGGATTTGGAAAAGCAAAGAAATGTTGCATGATATCCTTAGTTGTCTTAAATGAACTAAAGACAGTTGCTAATAAAGGAATCAAAATCAGAATTGAACCCGCAATTAAGAGCACATATTTCCAAAAAGTATTATAACGTTCTTCTTTTTTCATCTCTCACTCACTCCTATACTTCAAAACGACTTGATAATTTAAGTTGCAACACTGAAACAAGAACAATGATGGCAAAAAGAATCAAGGCAATTGCGTTAGCATAACCGTATTGGTTACTTGAAAAGGCATAATTGTAAACCAAAAGTCCGATTGATGTTGTTGAATTACTTGGTCCACCACCAGTCAAAGCAAAGATTTGGTCAAAAGCTGTTAAGCCACTTTTTAGTGCCATGATAAAGACCATAGAAATACTTGGTAACAGATATGGTAATTCAATGTTCCAGAACGTTTGTTTGCTGTTTGCGCCATCGATTGCGGCCGCTTCTGTAATCTCACTTGGAATGGTTTGAAGACCAGATAGGAAGAGAATAATCGGCATGGCAACACCTTGCCACAACATAACAAAGATTGCTGCAAAAACAGCACCGCCAGTTGTTCCTAAAAGACTTGTTTTCAAAAATTCAATGTTCAAAGCTTCACCGATAGCAGGCAAACCATAGTTAAAAACCTGTTTAAAAATCAAAGACACTGTCAACCCTGACAAAACAGCTGGGAAAAAGAACCAAGCTCTAAAGAACGTTTGACCTTTGATTTTAGCATTCAAAGCACGCGCCACCCAGATACCAATCACAATTTCACCGATAATTAACGCAATGGTCAAAATCAAAGTAAAGCCAAGAGCTTTAAAGAATTTGGTATCCGTTAGCAAGATTTTATAATTGTTGACACCAACAAAATCAAAATTGTAAGTCAATCCAGTCCAGTTTGTAAAACTGTAGAAAGCACCTTGAATCATTGGGAAATAGAAGAAAATTGCTTGTAAAATCAAGGGAACAATCAAGAACACCCAGCCCCAATATTTATTTAAAAATTTTCGCATTCTAGTTTCCTCCTACTTCGTCACATCGGCTTTCATCGGATTGAAAAAGACATTTAATTCATCTGTATATTGCTTAGCATCTTTGCTCATCAAATAATTGGCTGTCAAACTAAAGAAGTCTTCTTCGCTTGTCCAATTTTCACCAAGCCAAACATAGTGCTTATCTGTAAAAGCTAATTGATAAAGCGGAGCAAGGGGAGAGTTCTCGTCTTCAACCACACCATTTACAGATACTGGTGAGCCATCGACGTCATAATATTTTTGCATTGCTTTAGCTGAAGCCATATAAGAAATGAATGCTTCACATTCTTTTTTATGCTTAGTTGATGATGAGATAGATAAGGCCAAATCACCTGCACCGACAGTTACTTCCTGACCAGCTTTTTCACCAGGAAATGCAAATGTTGATACTTCAAAATCTGGATTTTGTTGCTCGATGGCAGCTAAAGCCCATGAACCACCAGGCATCATCAAGGCTTTTCCAGTTGCAAACGCCACTACAGAATCATTGTAGGAAGCACCTTGCCAGTTAGTTTGTTGATTACCCTTATCAGCAAGCAAATATAGACGCGTTAGCACCCCTTTAACCTCACTATCTGAAGTTGAAATAGAATTAACAGGAGAAAAACGAAGATAATCATTTGCCTTATCACTACTGCCAGTCACACTGATATAGGCTAATTGGTGATAACCATTTAAAGTCCAACCTTCACTGCCAGCGAGCGCAAATGGTGTTTCACCGTCAGTTTTAATTTGTTTAACAAGTGTTTCAAATTCATCCCACGTTTCTGGAACTTTGAGGCCTAATTCTTCAAATTTTGTCTTGTTAAAATAAATCCCTGAAACGTTGGCTGATAGCGGGACGCTATAAATTTTGCCGTTGACAGCATAATTTTTTTCGTAATGATTTTTGATGTTTTCAAGGTATGATTTTCCAGTCATATTCTCAAAGTAACCTGCTTTTGCCCACTCTTTAAAATCAACGTTCTGAGGGTAAATGTTAATGACATCTGGAGCATCGTCTGCAAGCATACGTGTTTTTAGGACGGTACCAGCACTTGGCACACTGGTCATTTTAACATGGATCTTTGGATTTTCTTTTTCAAAATCCTTAATGATTTCTTTTAGCGTATCAACCATTTCTGTTTTTTGGTTGAAATATTCGATAGTTACCTTGCCATCATTAGAGGAATCACTGTTTTTTGAACAAGCTGTCAATGTCAAAGCAGCTGCCGCTGTCAACATTGCCACTCCAGTCACTATTAATCGTTTAGGCCATTTCATGGAAAACCTCCTTATTGTTTCACGAAATAGTATTGTTTACTGAGGTAATCACCTTGTGGGAGAATCGTTGTGAGGCCCGCATACATGAGCTCTGCCCCTGAGAAGACTTGATCTATCCCTTGTAGTTGGTAAGTTGCCTCTTCTTCCAATCCTTTCAACTTAAGTGTTGTTTCAATGATTTCAATGGTTGAAAGTGTGCGAACATAAGTGACAACTACCTTATCTTCATAAACAAATTGAACCGCTGCTTCATTTGACCCTTCTTCTGGATTAATCAAGCGATATTGCTTACCAAATTGAATCACTGGACGAATGTCTTTGTAGTGAGCAACTTGAGCAGTAATTACATCTTTTTCAGCTTGTGGCAAGCTGGTCAAATCAAGTTCATAGCCAAGATTTCCCATCATGGCAACATTACCGCGAGTTTCAATCGGTGTTGTGCGTCCCATTTGGTGATTAGGACTTGCTGATACGTGAGAGCCCATTGAAATGGTTGGGTGAAGGTAACTCGAGCCGTATTGAATTGGCAAACGTGAAATGGCATCAGTATTGTCACTAGCCCAAACTTGTGGGAAATAGCGCAGCATACCAAGGTCATTTCGACCACCGCCACCTGAGCAAGATTCAAAGAGAATGTTACTATGCTTTTCTGTCAAATAAGACACCAAATCATACAAACCTAGCATGTAAGCATGAGATTGCATTTGGGTCGCAAGATAAGTATCACCATTTCCGATATTTGTGATGTTACGGTTATAATCCCATTTAACATAATCAATAGTATTTTCTGTCAAAATCTTATCAATAGCTGCCTTGATGTAGGCTACGACATCAGGATTTGCAAGGTTGAGCACCAATTGATTACGAGAATAAGTATGACCACGACCTTCAGCTTGAATAGCCCAATCTGGATGCGCACGATAAAGGTCACTATCAACAGAAATCATTTCTGGTTCAAACCACAAACCAAATTTCAAACCTTTGGCATGCACTTCAGCAATCAAGTCATTCAGAGGTCCACCGAGTTTTTCTTCGTTGACAACCCAGTCACCAAGCGCACGATTATCATCAAATCGATTACCAAACCAACCGTCATCAAGAACAAAAAGCTCGATACCAAGTTTGCTTGCTTCGTCAGCTAAATCAAGCAATTTTTCTTTTTTGAAATTAAAATAAGTCGCTTCCCAATTGTTAATGAGAATTGGACGTTCAGCATGTGCAAATTGTTTTGGCATGATGTGATCTTGAATGAACAATTGACTTTCTTGAGTAAGTTTTCCAAGACCTTGATTTGAAAAGGTCATCAAAGCCACTGGTGTTTCAAAGCTATCGCCAGCTGATAGTTGCCAAGCAAAATTATCATCGTTGATTCCGATACCTAAACGAACTTCGTTCAATTGATTTTTTTGGACAAAAGCTTGGAAATTACCGCTGTAAAGCAGTTGAAGAGCTAAAGCCTGACCAGCATCTTCTGTTGCTGTATGCTCACATAAAATCATAGCAGGTGTATGTGAATGACCTGAAGCACCACGATTTGAAGCAACTGTGAAAATACCTTGTTCAACTTTTTGACGACGAACCGTTTTTTCACGCGCATAAGCACCTTGCAATGTCACCACATCATAATCAGAAGCTGGCACATCAAGCATGGTTGACAAAGCACGATTGATAACAACTGCTTTCTCTGATAAATTTCGAACCTCAGCATGAGTTGAAATAGTGCTGCAATCAGCATAAGCAGTGTAGTAAAGTTTTAATTCTAGCGCAGCGACTTTGTCTTCAAGTGTCAAAACTAAAGTTTCGGCATCTTCTGTTGAATGTGGATTAGGTAATCCTGTTGCTTCTTTTGCACCATTTAAAATCTCACTAGATGTTAACTTAAATTGTGTCAATTCGTTATTAGCGTGTGCTATTTTTAGAGATGGTTGTCGGAAATCTCCGAATCCATGAACGCCAAAAACTTGGCGTTGTGTATCATAACTAAAGGTGCGGTTATCTGGAGTTGGATTTCCTGAAAAAGCGTGGTCCTTCTCCAAAATAGCATTTGAGCCGTGATATTTGGCGATTTTGCCTCCAATATGACGAAGAAGCAAATCCCCTTCTTTATTTTCGATAATCATTGACATCTCTTTACTTTGAATGTAAAAAAGATTCCCTTCGATGCGAATTCCCATGATAATTCCTCCCTTTGTTTACTAAAATTTTACCATCATTTAGTTACCTCTTGAATTGTATCATGTTGGGCAAATATGGTAAAATGTTGTTTATAAAGGAGTTGATACTTTGAATGTTCTAAATACCTACAACGAATTTGACATGAATAATTTTGACCTGAACGTCGACCATTATGGTGTCGAGATTTGTGATAAAAACTACTCTTTTGGACCTACTGTTAGGGATAACTACGTCCTTCATTTCATTGTTGATGGCAAGGGAACTTTCAAAATTGATGGCACAATGACCGAACTTAAAACAGGTGATATGTTCATTTTGCCAAAAGGAAAAGTGACCTTCTACCAAGCTGATAGCAAGCACCCTTGGACTTATCTTTGGGTTGGATTTAGTGGCTCAAAAGCTGAAAGCATCTTAAATAAAACACAACTTCTTGAACACTATTTTTGTCATTCAACGCTCAACTCTAAAATCCTCGATCAGCTAGTCAAATTAACACAATTCCGTGATCAAAAACTCGATGACATTACAGAGCTTCAGCTGATTGCTGAACTTTACAAATTGCTAGCATTTTTAATAGAAGAATTTCCAAGCAAAGCAATGTCTGATAGCAGTATTTTGATTCAAAATTACATCAAGCAAGCTAAAAAAATCATTCACACACAATATGGAAATCCATTAAAAATCAGTGAGATTGCAAAAAAGCTCAATCTAAATCGCTCCTACTTGTACAAGATTTTCAAAGAAGAAACAGATTATTCTCTCAAGGATTATCTCATTCAAATCCGCATGGAAAAAAGTGCTGATTTGCTTACCAGCACGACTTTTCACATATCAGAAATCGCAAACGCTGTAGGCTTTCCAGACGCTCTCGCCTTCAGCAAGGCTTTCAAAAAACATTTCGGACAAAGCCCAAGCCATTACCGAAGAGCGCTGAAAAAATAAAACAGAAATCTCCCCTAGAACTAAGTTCTTGGGGGAGTTTTTCTTAATCAACTTTAACAAGTCGGACGTTATCAATGTTTAACCATTTGTTGGCAGATGATTTGACGTAAGCGCCAACTTCACACTGTCCGTTTGTGATTTGAATGTTGTCAATGGTATAGGTTTTCCAAGTATTTGAATCTTTGAGAGAGATTTTTTGTTCGTTGCCACCGTAGTTTTTGATATAAAGTTCTGCATTTTCAAGACTTGTACCACCCATAGCATCGATGCTTAATTTGTAAGTACCTGAGCTGAGATTTCCTACTGTTTGATAGATAGAACTTTCATATGCTTTGTCTGACCAGAAGCTGAGTTTATAACGCGTATTATCATAAACTTCGGTCTTAATCCCAGAAATTTGGCCATTTTTCCAAACATTCCAAGATGATGGACTTTCGGTATAACCATCCCATTCAAAGCTATTGTTTTGAAGGAGATTTGTTAGATTAGAGTAATTAAAGGCTTTGATGCCACGTAAAGCATTTCCTTGGAAATCGAAGACAGCTTGATTTTCCCATTCGTTACCTGTCATATCTGAAACGCCAAGATATGACATACCCACTTGCGTAGCCCATAAGACGTTACCGTTATACCAGAGTGGTTCCTAATAGAAGAAACCAAGTCCATTGTTATTTTTGACATCCTTAATCTTATCAACTAAATCTGTCAAAAATTCGTACTAACCATCTTGGCTAGCTTTGTAACCAGCTGCTGCTTCTTCTGTTGCTGTGACAGCATTTGTCTTTTGGTCAAGATTGTCAAGAGTATTGGCATAAGCTGTTTCAACCACAACAACTTTTTTAATGTTTGAGAAATAGTACCAGGTACTTCTTTTGGTATCTTGATGGTGATGTCACGAAGCACACAGAATTTATAAACATTGACAGTGATAAAGGCTGCTAGGATACCTTTTACTCGTGGTGCTAGTTCATTTCATTTGGTAAGTAACTTTATTTTATGATGAAAACCCAAAAAAGCCCTCCGTCGTTAGACGTAAGGCTTTTTGGGTTGTATTCTAGAAGAGTTCTGTTTTGGATAGCGTTAAATTAGCGAATAGCTGCCTCCGTTTCTGGGTCAAAGAAGTGACCTTTAGCAACATTCAATGTCAATTCCACTTTTGAACCTGGTTGGTAAACATCACGCGCATCGGTACGTGCTACCAATTCAACACCACCTGAACGAACGTAAAGCATGGTTTCTGAACCAAGCAACTCTGATACGGTCACTTCAGCTGAAAGCGTTGCGCCAGGGTAAGTTTCACGTGCCAATGGGTTATTTGATACGTCTTCTGGACGAATACCAAAGATAACGCGTTTGCCATTGTATCCTTTGGTTTCAAGCAATTTCTTTTGGCCTTCTGGCAATTTCACAGTGAAGCCACCATCGCTCACTAGCGTATCACCGTCAACAGTTGCTTCAAAGAAGTTCATGGCTGGGCTTCCGATAAAGCCAGCGACAAATTTATTAGCTGGACGGTTGTAGAGTTCTTGTGGGGTTCCGATTTGTTCCACGCGTCCAATAGTTCCTGAACCGTCAGGGTTTTTCGTTGAACTCATGATAACGATGCGGTCAGCCAGTGTCATGGCTTCGGTTTGGTCGTGGGTAACGTAGATAGTTGTTGCCCCGATACGGCGGTGAATTTTAGCGATTTCAGCACGCATTGACACACGCAATTTCGCATCCAAGTTTGACAAAGGCTCATCCATCAAGAATACTTTGGCGTCACGGACAATTGCACGTCCCATGGCAACACGTTGGCGTTGGCCACCTGACAAGTCAGCTGGTTTACGTTGAAGAAACTCGGTCAAACCAAGGATTTGAGCAGCTTCACGAACACGTTTGTCAATATCGTCTTTTTTGTATTTTCTTAATTTCAGACCAAAGGCCATGTTATCATAAACGCTCATGTGTGGGTAAAGGGCGTAGTTTTGGAAAACCATGGCAATATCACGATCTTTTGGTGCTTTGTCATTGACCACTTCGCCGTCAATTTTAAGTTCACCTTCTGTGATGTCCTCAAGACCTGCAACCATACGAAGCGTTGTTGACTTCCCGCAACCTGAAGGTCCTACGAAGACGATAAATTCTTTATCTTTAATGTCAAGGTTGAAGTCCTCAACAGCATAGTGGCTTGCATTTGGGTATTTTTTGTAAATGTGGTTAAGATTTAATTCGACCATTTTGTTACTCCTTTGAACGATGTGCTTTTATTATAGCAAAGGCAGCGTTTACAAAATAGAGACAAAATGCCCAAGTTTTTTTGTGCAAGATGACCAAAATTAAGACATCTTGACCAACAAATAAGACAAGGTCAAATCATTTAAGTTTTTCACATTCAAACCAGAAGCTAAGCGAAATTTTTCCAACTTATACTGAAGGGAGTTGCGGTGAATGTACAGGTGTTGAGCTGTTTTAGCTAAATTCCCCTGCTCTTGCCACAACATCACGATGACATCACGCATATCTTTGCTACTGTCAATACACTCCAACAGCGTGCGTTTAATCGTAGGAACATCTGAAGCATGCGCAAGGTTTAAGAGGAGCAATTCTGAAAAAGTACTGGTTCTCTCATTGCCACCATACAATTTGACACTTGAAAAAAGCCGCATCTCCTCCTCAAAATAAATCTGAGCATCTTCCTTTTTCACACAATTCCAGCAATTGCCAAAGAAAACGGTCAGCTTGGTTCCAAAATCACTCTCCAAAGTCGGCAACACATCTTGAATGACATCCTCAACCACCATTGGCTGTTCTTGATTGAGCAAGAGCAGGCTACGATTTTCCGACAAGGTCACCACCGTAATGAGATTAGGCAATAGCGTCTTAAAAAACGTGAACAACTCTTTGGGAAGGGCATAAGGATGCTCGATGTAAATCATCTGTAGTCGTTTGTAGGTTGTTGGAGGATTGCCCTTTTTTTGCACCAAATACCGATACCAAGGATGGTTGGTGTGACTATTATCTGAAATGGCCACCTGCTTAAACTGCAGCAAGGCTTTTTCACGCTCACTGAGTTGGGCAATGGGAAGGTACCACTTTTGACCATTTTCCTCTAAAACAATCCACTCCTCACCAGACGTGTCCTCTTTGTCACGACGAGCTTCAGGGAACCATTTCTCTATTGACATATCTCTCCAATCATTTTAAATACAGACATTACTAGCGCGATTTGGTGTCTAGTAGGATAGTCACAGGGCCGTCATTGACTAGACTTACCTGCATATCAGCACCAAATTGCCCTGTTTCAACTGGGACAAATTGGGATAGGGCAGCATTAAACGCTTGATAATACTTCTCTGCCATCTCAGGCTCTGCAGCACCTGAAAAAGCTGGGCGATTGCCTTTTTTGGTTTCTGCAAACAGCGTAAACTGAGAAACAGACAAAATCTTGCCCTTGATATCTTGGACTGACAAGTTCATCTTACCATTATCATCTGAAAAAATACGCATATTGACGATTTTACGCACCGCATAATCCAAATCTTCCTGCTGGTCATCTGGTCCCACGCCAACCAATAATAGAAGTCCTTGGTCTATCGCACCAACAGTAGCCTCATCGATGCTTACGGCTGCACGCTTGACACGTTGCATCACAATTTTCATTTTAATTACCTTTCTTAGACGAAAGACCCCCAATAGTGAACAAAACTACTGGGAGTCTGTGCTTTATTTAACAGAAAACATCACCCATTTGTTCGCTTAACAGAATAAACATCGGGAATGATTTTGATTTTATCAACCACGCTTGTCAGAGCTGTTAGATTAGGAATAGCAAAGCTAATATGGATATTAGCAAACTTCATATCCTTAGTTGGTTGGGCATTGACGGTTGATACGTTTTTTGTCGCATTTGACACGACTTGTAGCACGTCATTGAGCAATCCTGAACGGTTCAAGCCGTAAATATCAATTTCCGCCAAGTAGTCATTGCTTGAATTAGCATCGTCCCACTCCACTTCAATTAAACGTTCTTCATAGCCCTCTTGGCTCTTGATATTATGGCAATCAGCACGGTGAATGGCAACCCCGCGACCTTTTGTAATGTAGCCTTCGATAGGATCACCTGGTACAGGATTACAACATTTTGCGATACGCATCAGCAAACCTGACGCCCCTTGAATAATCACGCCATTTTCACTGCGAACCTTCAAAACATCGCGGTTTTCAGTCTTGACTTCGCCGCCTTTCATCAATTCTTCGGCTTCGGCTTTGGCTCTCGCACGCTCTTCCTCACGACGTTCTTTTTCAGTCAGGCGATTAAAGACAGCAACGGCGCTGATTTCGCCAAATCCAACAGCTGCATACAAGGCTTCCTCACTGCGCACACTAAAACGTGGCAAAATCGCTTCGATATGCTTTTTATCTAGATATTTATTAGCAACGTAACCATGGTCTTGAAAATAATCCACCAACAACTCACGACCTTTATTGGCCGAGAGTTCCTTGTCTTGGTTTTTCAAAAATTGACGAATACGATTGCGAGCTTTGTTGGTTTTAACAATCTTAATCCAGTCACGGCTAGGCCCAAATGAATTTTGATTGGTGACAATTTCAACGACATCACCTGTTTTTAATTTAGCCGTCAAGGGAACCATGCGTCCATTAACCTTGGCACCAACTGCCTTTTCACCTACTTGTGTGTGGATAGCGTAGGCAAAATCAATCGGACCAGAATCTTTTGGCAATTCTTGCACGGCACCTGTCGGTGTAAAGACGTAAATGCGCTCTGAGAAAATATCTTCCTTAACAGAATCCACAAAGTCAATGGCATCACCGTTTGAAGCGTCTTGCAATTCCACAAGCTCTTTAATCCAGCTCATGCCGACCGCTTGTTCTTGCTTGTCAACCTTGCCTTTGATTCCTTTTTTATAAGCCCAGTGAGCAGCTACACCATATTCAGCGACTTGGTGCATTTCCTTGGTTCTAATTTGGATTTCAATGGGACCTTTTGGACCATAAACAGTGGTATGGATTGATTGATAACCATTTGCCTTTGGAGCCGCAATGTAGTCTTTGAAACGTCCTGGCATTGGGCGCCACAATTCGTGAATGTAACCCACCATGGCATAAACATCGCTTGGTGTTTCCATGATGCAACGAATGGCAATCAGATCATAAATCTGATCAAAGCGTTTCTTTTTGTCACGCATCTTGCGGTAAATTGAGTAAATGTGTTTTGGACGTCCATAAACATCGCCGTAAAGCCCTTGTTCTTGCGTGTAGTCCTTGATTTTCTTGACAATCTCGTCAACCAAGGCTTCTCTTTCACGACGTTTTTCCTTCATCATGTGAGAAATCTTGTAAAACTCGACTTCATTAAGGTAACGAAAAGACAAATCTTCCAATTCCCACTTGATACGGCTAATCCCTAAACGGTGTGCCAAAGGTGCGTAAATTTCCATGGTTTCACGCGAAATGCGTTCCTGCTTATCCTTACGTAAGTGTTTCAACGTACGCATATTGTGTAGCCTGTCTGCCAATTTGACCAAGATAACGCGAATATCTTTTGACATCGCCATCAGCATTTTACGATGGTTCTCTGCCAATTGTTCTTCGTGTGATTTGTATTCAACCTTACCAAGCTTGGTCACTCCATCCACGATATCACGCACATCGCGTCCAAATTCTTTTTCAATGTCTTCCAAAGTCAACTCGGTATCTTCTACCACATCGTGCAAGAAACCACAAGCCACTGTTACCGCATCCAAATGAAGTTCCGCTAAAATGCCCGCTACTTGGATCGGGTGAATGATATAAGGCTCACCAGATTGTCTGACTTGGTAAAAATGAGCTTTAGTAGCATAATCCAACGCCTTTTGGACCATTTGAACATCAGATTCGCTCATGTACTGAGCTGTCAGCTCAACGACTTCTTCTCCTGTTAAATTTACATTTTTTGCCATAATGACCTCTTCTTACGCATACAGATTGTTGATATTGTCTATTATTTTAACATTAAATACCCTAAAATACCAACTCATCTGCCGTAAAAATCACGCCATCTCTAGCATTAATTATGGGTCAAAACAATCTCAACAGAAAATTCGTCGTAGCGGTGTTTACTGATAGAATATTCAAAAGCCACACCTGTATTTAAATAACCTGTTTGAACCGCAACTGCCACAGGATCGCCGCTTTCCAAATCCAAATAATGTGCTTCCGTATCTGTTGCACGGCGAACCGTAATCGTACGGTGACCTGATTGGATTTTCAAACCCAAATCATTCTCAATGTAATCATAAATCGAATGCTCAACTTGCTCTAAGCGCAATCCTGTAATCAAATCGATAGGCATATAAGTTTCTTCGATGACAGTAGGCTTATCATTCACAAAACGCACGCGATTGATTTTGTAAACAAAGCTGGTTTCTTTGATTTTCAATTTATCAGCAATTTCAGGTGTTGCTTTCACCACTGAAAAATCCAAAACTCGACTAGTAATCGTTTTATCAGGATAAAAAGCTGTCGTCCCCATCATCTGAATATCCATCAGCATTTTTTCCATCTTTTCAACTGGTAAATCCATGACAAAAGTCCCAGCCCCACGACGTTTGTAAATCAAACCTTCCGCCACCAAAATATCCAGAGCTTTTTTAACCGTCATTTTACTCACATTGTAGTACTCACAAAAATCACGTTCAAAAGGCAACTGCTCATTTGGCTTATAAAACCCTTCTAAAATTTTCTTTCGGACATCGTTTGCAATAAGATTGTATTTTTCCATAATTTTCCCTTCTTTCAAGCCTTGACACGTCGTTGACAAGTTTGCCAACTTAACTTGACAAACTTGTCAACCCATCAGATGTTAGACGCTAATATAACTAACTTTTTCTCGTTGACACAAGTAAAACATCTTGTCACAGGTTGTTGACAAGATAACAGAAAAGAAATCCATACGGATTTCCTGTTTTATTATAAAAAGTAGAACAAACCAAAGATGCGTATTAGTCTTCGTTAGGATGGCTCACAATCATCTCTAATTGCCCATCAAATGACCATTCTTTCACGTCATTTGGCAAGATAAAGTGATCACCTTTTTTCAGATCATAGACACGACCATCAACAGTCAATTGTCCCTGACCAGACAAGACACTAAGCAACAAATAAGGAACAGTTTGCGTGAAATCGACCAAGCCTGTAACTTCCCAACGGTAAACAGAAAAGAATTTGTTTGATACCAACAAGGTTGATTCCAAATGGTCAACTGCCATCGTTGCTGGCGTGCTGTTTGCTGGTTTCCCAATAGTTAACACATCAATTGACTTATCAATGTGAAGCTTTCTTAAATTGCCTTGGGCGTCACGACGATTAAAATCGTAAACACGATAAGTTGTATCACTGGATTGTTGTGTTTCTAAAATCAAGATCCCCTTACCAATCGCGTGCATCGTCCCACTTGGAACATAGAAGAAATCACCAGCCTTAACAGGGATTTTTGTTAACAAATCATCCCAGCGACCTTCTTCAATCCATTGGCGTAACTCTTCTTTTGACTTGGCATTATGACCGTATATAATCTCAGCTCCTTCATCTGCTGCAATGATATACCAGCATTCTGTTTTACCAAGTTCGCCTTCGTGAGCTAAAGCAAAAGCGTCATCAGGGTGAACCTGAACACTAAGCCAGTCATTAGCATCCAAAATCTTGATTAACAAAGGAAAAACTTCTGATTTTGGGTGGCCAAAAAGCTCTTTGTGCTCGCGATACAATTGATCTAAGCCTTCGCCTTCGTAAATGCCATTTTTGATAACCGAAACCCCATTTGGGTGAGCTGAGATTGCCCAATACTCACCCGTTGTTTCAGTTGGAATATCATAACCAAAGGCCTCACGAAGCTTCGTGCCTCCCCAAATTTTATCATGCATTTGCGATTTTAAAAATAACGGTTCTGACATAAATGCCTGCCTCCTCCAAGTCCATTCCTTACTGTACGTTTTATTTTAATAAGGTCCTAATGTATAGACCAATATTCCAATAATATCTTTATTATAACGCAGAATCCTCTTGTTTGTCTAGCATTCTTAAGAATGGATACCAAATAAATCCTACAAGTATAAAATCGACAATTTGGAGAAGTCCTCCTGCTAGCGAATTGGTTGCAATTATACCACTAAAGAATATTGGGACAGTCCAAGGTACAAACACACCTGTTGGAGCAGGCACGATCCCAATGGCCATAACAAAATAATTAAATGCTGTAACAATGATTGGAGCAATGACCCAAGGAATAAGAATCGTTGCATTTAGTACAATTGGTAAACCAAAGATAACAGGCTCGTTAACATTGAATATTCCTGCACCTAACGCTAAACGACCAACATCACGATATTGTTTCTTTCGCAAGAAGAATGCCATAATAATGACAACTGCCAAAGTCATACCTGAGCCACCTAAACCAACTGTAAATACCTCCATGAAAGGTTTTGTAATAATATGAGGAAGATGCTCACCTGCTTTGTAGGCTTCCAAGTTTTCGAACATTAGAGTATTCCAAACGGGATCCATTACCGAATTTACAAGAATTTGTCCATGAAGTCCGAAAAACCATAAGAATTGAATAAAGAAGATAGCAAGCAACGTTGCCCAAATACTACTTCCCAAACCAACTAACGGAACTTGAATAATATTATAAATAACATCATGAAGATTGGTATTTAAACCAACTGTCACAATAGCATTGATAGCGGTAAAAATAGATAAAGTTAATATAGCTGGAATCAATGCGGCAAATGATTTAGCAACTGCAGGTGGAACGCTATCAGGCATTTTTATTTGCCAACCTTTTCGGCTAGTTCTACTATAAATCTCAGCTGCTATAAAAGATACAATCATTCCAAGAAACATCCCTTTAGCACCAAGTCGATCAAGACTTAAAACATTCGAAATCGTTTCACCACTATCGCTTGTGACAAAAAATGGTGTCAATATAAGGAAACTTGCAAATGAAATAGCACCCCAAAAAATACCTTCCACATCATAAGATTTTGATAAATAATAACCAATACCAAAAGTAACAAAGACGGTCATACATAGATATGGTTGCACTTTGACCACTACCTAACAGTTCGTTCAAAAGCGCTTTCATTTCGTCGTTTAAAAAAGGAAGATTACAAATAACCACAACAATCGAGCCAAACATGGTTAAAGGAAACGCCAACATAAAAGCATCTCTTAAAATTGATAGATATCGATTTGATGCTAATTTGTTTGCTACAGGTAAGAGCTTGTCGCTAATACTATCCAGAAATTTGTTCATAACTACGCCTCTTTCTTCTAATTTTATCTTTACAGTGTAAATATAAAATATTACCACTTAAAAGTATAGTATTTTTAAATATAAATATTGTTTTTTGTATTTAAAAAAGTATATAATTTTATTGAAAATAAAATGAGGTGAAGCTTATGGTAACTTACACATTTCCAAATCATTTTTGGTGGGGTGCTGCTACATCAGGACCTCAAAGCGAAGGACGTTTCAATAAAAAACACGCTAATATGTTTGACTATTGGTATGAAATTGAACCTGAGGTATTTTATAACCATGTAGGACCTGATACAGCCTCAAACTTTTATAATAGCTATAAAGAAGATATTGCTTTAATGAAAAAAGTTGGGCTTAATAGTGTTCGTACCTCTATTCAATGGACCCGTCTAATCGATGACCTTGAAACAAATACCGTTAATCAAGAGGCACTAGAATTCTATAATAATGTCATCGACTGCTTCATCGAAAATGGCATTCGTCCCATTATGAATTTGCATCACTTCGATCTACCTGTTGAGCTTTATCACAGATATGGAGGGTGGGAAGCACGCCATGTCGTAGATCTTTATGTTGGCTTTGCAGAACAAGCGTTTAAGGCTTTTGGCGATCGCGTTAAAGATTGGACAACACACAATGAACCAATGGTTGTTGTTGACGGAGAATACCTTTATCAATTTCATTACCCTAAATTAGTTGATGGTAAAAAAGCAGTTCAAGTTGCATATAACTTAAATATTGCTTCTGCAAAAGCTATCGCTAAATTTAAAGAGCTTGGTTTAGATAAAGACGGTGGACGAATTGGTACAATTTTAAATTTAACACCTACTTACTCTGCCTCTAATTCCAAAGAAGATTTAGCCGCAGCACACTTTGCTGAACTTTGGAACAACAAAATGTTCCTTGAACCTGCTATCAATGGAGAATTTCCAAAAGAACTCGAAGAGATTCTAACAAATGATGGGGTTATTTGGCAAACAGAACTTGGAGATTCTGACATCCTTAAAACAAATACTATGGACTTTTTAGGAGTTAATTTTTATCACCCCAATCGTGTAAAAGCACCTGATATTGCGCCGAATTCTGTAGGCGATTGGTTACCAAACCGTTACTACGATGAATACAAAATGCCTGGTCGTCGTATGAATATTGATAAAGGATGGGAAATTTATCCAGAAGCTATTTACGACATCGCTATCAATATTCGAGATAATTATAAGAAAATTCCTTGGTTTGTTTCTGAAAATAGGATGGGGGTTTCTCATGAGGGACGTTTCATGGACGAAAATGGGCAAATTCAGGATGACTATCGTATTGACTTTATCAAAGAACATCTTGCTTGTCTTCACCGAGGAATCAAGGAAGGTTCAAATTGTTTTGGATATCACCTTTGGACACCAATTGATTGTTGGTCTTGGGTGAATGCTTATCGTAATCGCTATGGATTTATATCAAATAATATTCATACACAAGTCAAAACAATTAAAAAATCTGGTGAGTGGTTCAAACAAGTTACTGTTGACAACGGATTTAATGAGTAGTCAATATCCCTAAAGGTTTACAGCGCATCTGATCCTTTAGGGGTATTTTAAAATCTATAGTTCCCCTCTTCCTTGTCTATCTCAGTCCTTTATGTTACATTTTTAGGTAGACTATTGAAAGGTACATTGCGATGTTAGATCAAAAGAGACAATCACTCTTATATGTTGTTTATATTAGTTTAAGTGGCAATACCAAGAGCTTTGCCAAGCGTTTTAGGGAGCATTTGCTGAGTCAGTATGACTTACAGACAGAAGAAATCAATGTTAAAGACCTTAATCATGATACTTTCCCTATTACAGAACCTTTTGTCGCCATTTTGCCAACTTATTTAGAGGGAGGAAACGGCATTGATACAGGCGATGTGGAAATTTTAACCAATCCTTTGGGGGATTTCATCGCTGCACACGGCAATGATAAGCACTGCATTGGTATTATTGGCTCTGGAAACCGCAATTTCAACGAGCAGTATTGCCTGACAGCCAAACAATACGCCAAACGTTTTGGTTTCCCAATGTTAGGTGATTTTGAATTACGTGGGACCGGTGCAGATGTGGAACGTCTTGCCAAAATTACCATGAAGCGATTAGCCCAAGTCAGCCAAGCCCATTAGCCAAATCTTCTACCAAACGGAAAAGTCATGGTATAATGGTAATGAGCTTATTTTATAAGCTGATTAGATATTATTGGAGATCATTATGCAAACAACAGTTGATTACATTACAAAACTCACGAATATTCCATCACCTACTGGCTACACTAGCCACATCATGAATTACCTCATTGCTGAATTGGAAAGTTTTGGTTACGTTCCAACTCGTACCAATAAAGGGGGTGTCATGGTTAGCGTGACAGGAAAAGACGATAACAAACACCGCATCGTGACCGCTCACCTTGATACACTTGGTGCCATGGTTCGTGCCATCAAACCAGACGGTCGCCTAAAAATGGACCTTATCGGTGGCTTTGTTTACAATGCGATCGAAGGGGAAAACTGTATTGTCCATGTGGCTAAAAACGGCAAACAAATCAGCGGAACCATTCTCATGCACCAAACATCTGTCCACGTTTACAAAGATGCTGGTACAGCCGAACGCAACCAAGCCAATATGGAAATCCGTTTGGATGAGAAAGTCACTTCTGAAGCAGAAACACGCGCTTTGGGCATTGAAGTCGGTGATTTCATCTCATTTGACCCTCGTGTGGTTGTCACAGAATCAGGTTTCATCAAATCACGTCACTTAGATGATAAAGTTTCAGCAGCCATTCTCATCAAACTGCTTAAAACCTACAAGGAAGAAAATATCGCCTTACCATACACAACCCACTTCTATTTCTCAGCATTTGAAGAATTAGGACACGGTGCCAACTCAAGTATCCCAGCTGAAACTGTTGAATACCTTGCCGTTGACATGGGAGCCATGGGAGATGATCAACAAACAGACGAATACAGTGTATCAATCTGTGTCAAAGATGCTTCAGGACCTTACCATTACGAATTGCGTCAACACTTGGTCCATTTGGCTGAAGAAAATAAAATTCCTTATAAATTGGATATTTACCCATACTACGGCAGTGACGCTTCAGCAGCTCTTCGCGCAGGCGCTGAGGTCAAACACGCTCTATTTGGTGCAGGTATCGAATCAAGCCACTCATACGAACGTACGCACATCGATTCTGTTCAAGCAACCGAACGCCTCGTTGATGCTTACCTAAAAAGCCCAATTATTGATTAACATAGCAAAAAGGAAGATGACAACATCTTCCTTTTATTTTTGCTCATTAAAACTCAATATCAACCGCAATACCAAAGTGGTCGCTCACAATTGGTGAAGCACCGCCGTCAAATACAACCACAGACGACAAGACATCAATATCTTTACTTGTAAAGACGTGATCAACTTTTAGAGACTGCTTATTCCCTTCCCAACCGTCGATATCTTCGATGATGGTGTGATCACCTTGAATGACTTTTGCTACCTTGTGGCTATCTTGCAACTCAAGCGGGCTCTTTAAAACCATGTCATAACCAGCAGTATCTGTCGGGTTATTAAAATCTCCCATGAGCACCATTGGTTTTGGATAATCACTCAAAGCGGTTTCCAGCTTGTTCCATTCTTCTTCGAAGCCTTTGCCAAACCAAGACATATGCAAACTAACAACGGTAATAGGCTTTCCATCGGCTTTGGTTTCACCAACAAGGACACGTCGTGTGTGATAATCCGTTTCATCGTCCACATCAGACACTAAAACATCTTTGACTTTCAGTGGCTCTTTTGACAAGATAACAACACCCTCATTGTATTTGTCATAACCGATATGATTATAAGCCCAAGACCAGTAATAATGTCTGCCTTGGCTCTTAAGATAATTGACTAATTGTAGGGCATAATTGTCACGATGGAGTTCTGGACTACCTGGTAATTCCTCATACCCTTCAATCTCTTTGGTTAATAAACCACGAATATCTTGATTGATTTCTTGCAAACAAATCACATCATAATCTTCAATGTAAATGTGCTCCGCCAAATCGAATAATTTCTTTAATGAATTTGCCTCTAACCAAGAATGCGTATTAAGCGTTAAAAATTTAGCCATGTCTTTCTCCCCAAAAATCAAAGGAGAGTCCTCGATTCTTATCTTAGACTCTCTTTGCTTATTAGATATTCTAATCTTATAATTCTACTTTAGCAACCACTGTGTTGGCTTTTTGTTTACCAACTTTTGTCAAGGTTACTGATTTGATTTCAGCAGTATTTGTAAAGGCAACGATAACAGTTGTTTCACGTCCTGCAGATTCGATAGCTGCTAGGTCTGCTACTACAAGAAGATCGCCAGCTTTCACACGTTGACCTTCAGCCACTTTAACAGAGAATGGCACACCGTTAAGGGCTACTGTATCCAAACCAATGTGAACAAGCACTTCAAGTCCGTTATCTGTCAACAAACCAAAGGCGTGTTTTGTTGGGAAGACACTTGTCACGATACCTGATACAGGAGAGAAGATGTTACCATTTTCAGGTTCCACGATGAAACCATCACCCATCATTTTACCTGCAAAGACAGGGTCTTTAACGTCTGTGATTGGTCGTACTTCACCATCAACGACAGATTCAACCATTTCAACAGCACCTTTATAAGATACTTGAGTAACGTCGTGACCTTCTACTTCTGAAAAATCAATTTTTGGAACTTCAGCACCTGAGTCTAGGAAGTCTTGGATATCAGATTTCAAGATATCAGCTTTTGGTCCGTAAACCGCTTGAACACCATTACCTTTGATAATCAAGCCCATCGCACCAGCTTTTTTCCAAGTTTCTTCGTCACCGACTTTAGCAATATCTTTAACAGTTACACGAAGACGCGTCATACAAGCATCTACATCTTCAATGTTTTCACGTCCACCAAGAAGGTTGATGATTTGGATAACTTGAGTATCTGCGTGACCGATAGTGCCACCGTTTGATGAATCACCTGATGCTGCTGCATCTTCAGAATCCATATCGTCGTAGTTACCGTTACGACCTGGAGTTGCGTAGTTAAATTTCTTAATCATGAAGTCTGCGATGAAGTACATCAACACACCTGACAAGATTGAGCAAATAACAAAGTTGAATAAGTCGCCACCAAGTCCTGCTTTAATAGCCATCGGTGTACGTGTTAGCAATTCGATATTACCGAATGAGTGAAGACGTAGGTTTACCAAGTCAGCCAATGCAAATGTCAAACCTTGTACCACTGCATACACAACGTAAAGTGGCATCGCAACGAACATGAACATGTACTCGATTGGCTCAGTTACACCTGTTAGGAAAGTTGCTGCTGCTGTTGAGATAAACATAGCAGAGTATTTTTTCTTCTTGTCTGGGTCAACATTACGGTACATTGCATAAGCAACCCCCATCAAAGTACCAGTTGCACCAATCATTTGTCCAACTTTGAAACGAGCTGGAACAACTGTTGCAAGAAGGTTTTGGTATTCTGTTACATTAGAACCTTTAAGGTTGATAAGGTCAGTTACCCATGCTAACCAAAGTGGGTCTTGTCCAAATACTTCTGCACCTTTTTGAGCACCTGTAAGGATAACGTAAGTACCACCAAGAGAAGTGTAGTTCATTGGGATTGTAATCATGTGGTGCAAACCAAATGGTAGAAGCAAACGCTCTAACGTACCATACAAGAATGGCGCCAAGAATGGAGCAGAATCTTGTGATGATGCAATCCATGTACCAAATCCATTGATACCTGATTGGATGATGGGCCAAACAACAGCCATGATCAAACCAACGATTGTTGCACGGAAGATAACGACAAATGGAACAAAACGTTTTCCGTTAAAGAATGACAAAACATCTGGCAATTTACGGTAGTTGTAGTATTTGTTGTAAGCTGTTGCCCCTACAAAACCTGAGATGATTCCGACAAAGACACCCATGTTAAGAGCAGGTTGTCCAAGAATGTTAACGAAATAGTCAGAAACAAGCATTGGTGAACCAAGAACGTTGTGAACCACACTTGTTCCATCTTCAATCATATCAAGGGTAACACCATAAACGTGACCTGTGATAAGATTGATCAAAATAAATGCAATACCAGCTGCGAACGCACCACCTGCACGCTCCTTAGCCCAGCTACCCCCGATAGCTAATGCAAAGAGAATGTGAAGGTTATTGATAATTCCCCAACCAATTTGGGCAATAACGTTACCAACAGTTGCTAAGATAGCTGAGTCGGCATTGATCAGAGAAAGTGAGTTTCCGATACTAACCATCAACCCTGCTGCTGGCATAACAGCAATAACAACCATCAAGCATTTACCGAACTTTTGCCAAAATTCAAAGCTGGTTAACTTTTGAAATGCTTTCTTCATGTAATAACTCCTTAAACCTTTTTGCTAATAAACCAATTGCTTTTTGACTTAAAAAAATAACGCCATCTATTTTTCCATTTAAAAAGAAATTGATTTGCGCTTAAAGCAACGCAAACGTTTGCGTTGCTTTGATGATTTTATTATAGCACGTATTTTCATTTTGTAAAGCGTTTTCTGAAATTTTTTTAAAAAAGCTTTTTAGAACTTGAAAACAGTTACAACTTTGCGCTTATCCTCTTTTAAGACAACCAAAAAAGCAAGGATATTTCGACCTTATTTGCTTAATTAAAAATATATTAAAACACCACTAGATAACTAGTGATGCCTGTCAAATAATAATAAGGCCTACTAGAAACACTCTAGTCGAGAACCTTAGACCTTACAAATCATTTCTCTTGTCATACCTGCTACTGCATTAATTTAAAAATCGATCCATAATGCACCGAACCACCACCATGGTATTTATCTTAGGTATGACCTGCTAGTTTGAGCAAGTCAAGCGTCAAACTCTTTTACAAGTAATGATCTTTCATCTCTCCCTAGGAAAACCTAGTCCCCCTAACAATCGTTTTTTAGCATCGCCAAATCAAACAATTGTTGCATAAGTACTATCAGTAAATACTTATAAGAATACTATACCATAAAAAAAGTGAAATTTACAGAATTTTCAAATATGAAAATAAATTTTTTATTCTCACATCTGATAATCAGATGTTTTTAGTCATTTCTCGGTTATTCGGTTATAATGGTAAGAAAAGGAGGTTTTTGAGATGCGTTTTAAAGGATTGCTTTTGGCTTTTTTGCTACTTACTTTTCGTATTTGGCCATTTTAAAGAAATAATTATCAAAATCTGAGTGCAAAGGCTCAGATTTTTTCTATCAATCCAAAGGCTGCAAGACGCTCAGTCAGCAAATCAGCCAAGGTCGGATTGCCCACTTTTTTAACCATATCAATATAATCTTTGATAGGTGTCACACTTACCAAAGAGCCATTGAGGTAATCAAGTACTTGTCGCAAAAAGGTCAAGACGCTCAAGGCAAACATATCTTGATAAGTCAGCAAAGCTTCCAATTTTTCCATAAAATAAGGAATGTGATGCAACTCACGCCGCTCAATTAAGGCAAACATGATATTTAAAAAGATCAACTCAGCTGTCTTTCTGTGCTGAGGCAAGGTTTGGTAAAAGCTGTCCCGCTCAGCAAAGGCTTTACCCAGAAAAATCAAATCCTTACTAGACAAGATAGACATGGTATTGCCAAACAAGTAGAGTTCGTATTCTGTCCACTCCTCGATGCCATAGAGATAATCTGTCAAAAAAGCCTTGTCTGCTTCTGAAATCGCATAAACTGGGTCAAGCGACTGAATAGCACTCGCCACATCGATGGCATTCAAACGCGTGTAAACATCGGTATCTGCCACATCATGTATCAAAGCTTTTAAACCATCAACATCACCTGTCAATTGAAGCATCGCAATTTGCTTGCCTTTAGAAAAGAAGGGGCTCTCTTGGTAATGGTTAAGAGCGTGGCCAAATTCTGCTAAACTCATGTGAATGCCAGACAGCGCAACCAACAACTTATCTGCCGCAATCATGGTCTGCCCATTTTCAAATTTAGAGAGTTGGGAAAGGGATAATTGTTGGTTAGCAACGTCTTTTAATTTCAAACCACGCGCTAAGCGTAATTCCCGATACAATTCCCCAATCTGCAGGAATTCTTTATCATCCAATACCCTCACCTCCATCTGTAAACCTTATCATGTGTCATATTTGTCCTATTATATCAAATTTTAAGGGAAAAACTAAAAAAAAGAAGCTAAGAGAAACCTCTTAACTTCTTTATCGAGTAAAATCTGACTAGAGTGGATAATTAGAAGCCACCCATCATTGATGGATCCATACCTGGAGCAGGTTGTGCTGGAGCAGCAGGTTCCGGTTTGTTAGCCACGACAGCTTCTGTCGTCAAAATCAAACTAGCAACAGAGGCAGCGTTTTGAAGAGCTGAACGTGTTACTTTCACTGGGTCGATGATACCAGCTTCAACCATATCTACCCATTCACCGTTAGCAGCGTTGAAACCTGTACCAAGTGATTCATTTTTCAAACGTTCAATGACAACTGAACCTTCGTAACCAGCGTTTGTTGCAATTTGACGAACAGGTTCTTCCAAGGCACGAAGTACGATGTTACGTCCTGTTGCTTCGTCACCTTCCAATTCAAGTTCTGCAACTTTTGAAATGACATTAACAAGTGCTGTACCACCACCAGCAACGATACCTTCTTCAACGGCAGCACGTGTCGCGTTAAGGGCATCTTCAATACGCAATTTCATTTCTTTCAATTCTGTTTCTGTTGCAGCGCCGACTTTAATTACGGCAACACCACCTGCTAATTTAGCAAGACGTTCTTGCAATTTTTCACGGTCAAATTCAGATGTTGTTGCAGCCAATTGTGATTTAATTACATTGACACGGTCAGCAATAGCAGCGCTATCACCAGCACCTTCCACTATAACTGTACTGTCTTTATCAACGGTTACTCTAGCGGCTTGTCCAAGAGCAGTCATGTTTGCGTCTTTCAACTCAAGACCAAGGTCTTCAGTAATCACTGTACCACCTGTCAAGATAGCAATATCTTCAAGCATGGCTTTACGACGATCACCAAAGCCTGGTGCTTTAACCGCTACGACATTAAAGGTACCACGGATTTTGTTAAGAACAAGTGTTGGAAGAGCTTCACCATCGATATCATCGGCAATAATAAGAAGCGGACGGCTTGTTTTCAAGACTTCTTCAAGCAATGGCAAGATGTCTTGAATATTTGAGATTTTCTTATCGGTAATCAAGATATAAGGGTTGTCAAGTTCAGCAACCATTTTTTCATTGTCAGTTACCATATATTGTGACAAGTAACCACGGTCAAATTGCATCCCTTCAACCACGTCAAGTTCTGTTTCCATACCACGTGATTCTTCGATTGTGATAACACCGTCATTACCAACTTTTTCCATAGCTTCTGAGATGTATTCACCAACTTTTTCAGAACGTGATGATACGGCAGCAACTTGGGCAATTGCTTCCTTGTTAGCAACTGGTTGTGCAATTGATTTCAAAGCATCGACAGCTACTGAAACCGCAGATTCGATACCGCGACGAATACCAATTGGATTTGCTCCTGCAGTCACGTTTTTAAGACCTTCACGCACGATAGCTTGTGTTAAAACAGTCGCAGTTGTTGTACCATCACCAGCGATATCATTTGTTTTAGAGGCAACTTCTGATACCAATTTAGCACCCATATTTTCAAAATGGTCTTCTAATTCGATTTCTTTGGCGATTGTCACACCATCATTCGTGATCAATGGTGAACCAAATGATTTTTCAAGTACCACATTGCGTCCTTTAGGACCTAAGGTTACTTTCACCGTATCTGCTAAAATATCAACCCCGCGTACCATACTTTCACGCGCATCTGATGAAAATTTAATATCTTTAACCATAATATATCCCTCTTTTAACTTTAATAGATTAACGTACCACTGACGTTTTTACTAAGCTAATACCGCTAAAATTTCTGCTTCACGAACAATCATGACTTTGTCGTCACCATCTTTGACTTCAATTCCAGAACCATGTTCAATAAGAACCTTGTCACCGGCAGCAACACTTGGTGCTACCAATTCACCAGTCAACGTACGGCTACCTTCACCGACAGACACAACAGTCGCTACTTGTGTTCTTTCTTTACTTACTCCAGCTAGGACAAGACCACCAACGGTTTGTTCTTTTTCTTCTTCGACTTTTAAAACAACACGATCTCCTAATGGTTTTAACATGCCTTTTGCCTCCAAATTTCTTATTTATCCTGAGAAATAGAAACCTAAATCTCAAATTAGCACTCTACACTATTTAGTGCTAACTTATTACAAGAACTATTTTAGCACTTGGTCAGAAATAGTCAAGAAAAAAACTCAATTTCTAAAAAATAAGTCAAGCAGTTATTTGAGCATTGAAAAAGTTCCTAGCTGGGAGATTATCAGCATTAGGAACTTTTTCAATATTATGTCAAGGGGAAAAATAAACTACTTTTGATATGATTGCAACCTAAATCCAAGGTCTCCTATCACTTTTTCAATATTTTGTTTTCCACGATAAATACCATAGCCAAATAATAACATACCAATAGCGCCAATAAAAATTAGAACGCATCCTATAACAAATAGAAGGAGATTGGTTTCATGAAAAAAATATGACATTAGCAACCCCAAACTGACCACTATAAAAAATAAAGTGAGCCATCGATTAAGATTTTCAATCATATGTTTTTGATAAGCTATCTCTAGCTTATAACCTTTAAGTAACTCTGATTTAGTCATTATTTTCTCCCTTTATACATCTGTTAACTAATATGATAAGCCTGGATTGAAGAAACCTGTAATAACTCCCACGAAAGCAATAACTACAAGTAATAGCATAACTTTAAGAGGTGAGATATTCTTTTAAGCCATCAACCACCAACAATAGAAACAGCTTTACGAATAGCCTGTCCCTGAGCTCCTACTAGA